>Ga0315282_10006980_pt1 | contig 18699 bp, 9 predicted proteins | sample YL17G07_20_MG_FD_203693 | JGI IMG/M metagenome (GOLD analysis project Ga0315282, IMG submission 203693) | Sediment microbial communities from Yellowstone Lake, YNP, Wyoming, USA - YL17G07_20 | ecosystem: Environmental > Aquatic > Freshwater > Lake > Sediment | place: USA: Wyoming | collected...
CAGGGTGAAGGCGTCCGACAACTGCAACGACGTCTTCATCACGGGACTCTCGAAGGGCGGCCATATGTCGTTGGCCTATGCGTGCGAGAGGCCCTCCATGATCAAGGCCGCAAGCTCGCTGGATGAGTTCATGGGATTGACTTCCAATATTCCGGCGGCGCCGGTGCCCATGATCGTGTTTCAGGGCACCTCGGACACCAATGTGCCTTACGCCATGGTGAAGGACACGGTGGACGCCTGGCGCGCGACCAGCGGCTTGTTGAACGCCACGCCGGTCACGACCTATGAGTCGTCGCCGCTCCTCCCCGGCAGGGTCAGCCAGGCAACGTGGCGAGGCGGGACCGGTGGGACCCAAGTGGCATTGGTCACCATCATCGGTGGCACCCATACGTATCCGACACCGGCCGTCGAAACCGGCTACGACTTCACCGATGGCATATGGGCCTTCTTCAGTCAGTTTCTCACCAGCACGCAGGTCTCAGCGAAGATTGTCTCGCAGCCTGTGAACAACATCCAGCTCAGCGGCCAGCCGGCGAGCTTCTGGGTTGCGGCCACGGGCAACGCGCCCATCAGGTATCAATGGCAGAGGAACGGCGTGGACATTCCGGGAGCCACCGCGAACTGGTTCACCGTGCCGGCGACCACCCTTGCCGACAACGGGGCAACGTTCCGAGCCGTGGTCAGCAACGATTCAGGCAGTGTCACCAGCGCCTCGGCGACGTTGACTGTGAATGCCGCGCCCGCCGGCCCCACGATCACTACGCAGCCGGCGGATCAGGCGGTGATCGCGGGGCAGCCTGTCAGCTTCACAGTCACCGCCACGGGCACTCCGCCGCTTAGCTACCAGTGGAAGAAGAATGGCCTCAACATCGCCGGCGCCACCGCTGCCTCGTTTGCGATTCCGGCGGCCATCTCGCCCGACTGCGGCGCGAGCTTCACCGTGGTGGTCACCAACGGCGCCGGCAGCGTTACCAGCACCCGGGCGACGTTGACAGCGACCCCCGCGGCCGGAGCCCCCATCATCCTCGCGAATCCAGTGCGAGCGCGGGTGCTCACGGTCCAGAGGGCCACCTTCTCGGTCACCGCCTGGAGCGCGTCGCCGATGAGCTATCAGTGGCAGAAGGGGACGTTTACCGGAAACATGACAGACATCCCGGGTGGGACCGAGGCCACCTATACGACTCCGTTGACCTCCCTCGCCGACCACTTGACGCTGTTTCGATGCGTGGTCTCGAACTCGGCCGGCAACGTGACGAGCGCGAGTGAGATGCTCTTCGTAACCACCGATACCAAGGCGCCCACGGATATCACCAGTGCGATCACTGCTTCGGCACAAGTGGGAACTGCGTTTAACTACACCATCACTTCCTCAGGGGGCACGACGCCGATCACCTACAGTGCCAGTCCTCTACCAGCCGGGCTGTCGGTGGACCCAAGCTCAGGCCAGATTTCGGGCACACCGGCCGCGACGGGCGCCACCAGCATCGTGATTGGCGCCAGCAACAGCGCAGGCAACATGTCCCGTATTCTCACGCTGACGGTGACGGCCACTGCGCCGGTCATTTCCATGGATTCATGGCGGTTTGCCAGGTTCGGCGCCAGCGCGACCGATCCCTCCATCGCCGGAGACATGGCCGATCCCGATGGCTACACCAATCTCGACGAATTCAACTTCGGCTCCGAACCGCTCAATAGCGCGAGCGTACCCGGTGCGCTCGCCGCCAGTCCGTCCGCGCGTGACTTCGGCTCCGTTGCCGTCGGCTCGTCCGCGCAAGCCACGTTCACCATCACCAACACCGCCAGCAGCAGCCTCAGCGGCACCGCCACCGCCAGCGGCGGTCCATTCGCCGTCGTCTCCGGCGGTTCATTCACGGTGCCGGCCAACGGCTCGGCCGACGTCGTCGTCAGCTTCACGCCGTCGGGCACCGGCGTGTTCAACGGCCAAGTGACCTTCACCAGCACCGGCGGCAGCGCGACCGGAACCCTCACCGGCGCCGGCACACCTCCCGTGGTCGGCATTCCTAAACCGCCGCGGAGGCGAGAACGATAAAGCGAGGTCCATTGGCCGGTCCTTCCGGCGTCCGCACCTGGGCGGCGTGGCCAAAACCAGATTCGCAAAGCGTTTCAAGATTCCGGCACGCGGCGCTGGCTGACTCTCGATTCGAAGTTCATGGTTGGTATTGGAAGTTGTGTCAGAACGCGTACTTCAGCGCGAGCTGGATCACACGAGGAGCGCCTGCGCCCGTGATCTTCCCGAAATTATTGGCCGACTGGTTCGCATTCGGGTTGCTCAGATTCACCCGGTTGAAAAGGTTGAACACTTCCGCGCGGAACTGCACGCGATGTTGTTCGTTAAGGCGGATCGCTTTGATCAAACCGAAATCGACGGACGCATTGCCCGGGCCGCGCAGAATCCCGCGCCCGGCCGTGCCGAAGGTGCCCGCGGCGTTTTGGGTGAAAGCGGCGGTGTTGAAGTAACGCGCGATTACGTCGCCGCGCGGGCGGTCGAGCGTCAGGTACGGGTCGCCAATCAGGTCCGCTCGGTCGGAGTTAATTCCCGAACCCGAGTTGTCCTTGCCCGAGGTAACCGTAAACGCCGGTCCGCTCTCCAGCGTCACCAGGCCGTTGGTCTCCCAGTTGCCCAGCACCTGCCTGACGATTGCAGCCTGCCCCTTCAGTTGCGGCAACTGCCAGATGAACGAGCCGACCACGCGGTGGGTAATATCGAAATTCGACGGCCCGCGCTGGTTGCGCCTGTCGAATGGGTTGGCCGGGCTATTGCCGTCGGCCGAGGAGTCGTCGATCATCTTCGACCAGGTGTAATTCGCAAGCAGCGTGACCCCGCGCGAAAGGCGCTTGTTGAGGCCGAGTTGCAGCGAATGGTAGAGCGAGTTGCCGTCGGCGACGTAGTCCGTGACGCTGGCAAAGGTGGGGGAAAGCCGGCGGCGCTGATCGAGCGTCGCGCCTTTCGCGCCGTAAATGCCGGGGTTGAGCTCGTTCTGCATGAACAGGTGGTTTCCCTTGCTGCCGACGTAGGCCATGGTGCCGATGAAGCTGCCAAAAAACTGGCGCTGCAGCGTCAAATTCCACTGCTGTACGATCGCGTTCCGGAAATCCGGGTCCCATTCGGTGACGGTCATCGGCGTCAGGAACTTGTACGCCGCGCGCTCCTGGGCGCTTTGCGGCGGCGTAAACGGGAACGGATTTCCGGTATCCGCATACGGGTTATCCATGCCGCCCGACGGGGTGTTAATGATCAGCTTGATGGAGAAGGGCTGGTTGTTGGAGATCTGGTTGTTGCCCTGCTGCCGGATCTGGGAATAGAAGATGCCGTAGCCGCCGCGGATGCTGCTTCGCCCCTTCCCCGTAAGATCGTAGGCAAAGCCGAGGCGCGGGGCAAAAGTGGTCGGACGGCTCTTGATGGTGCCGTCCGGGACGCCGTTGTCGCCGATAAAGACCATGCCGGCCGGCGCGGCGGGGAAAACTTTCGATTGCTGGCCAAGCCGCACCTGCGAAAAGGTATTGAGCAGGTCATGAAAGGGCCGGTAGGGATCCCAGCGGAGGCCCAGGTTGAACGTCAGCCGCGAGGTCGCCTTCCAATCGTCCTGCATGAACATATCCCATTCCGTCGTGCGTGGCTTGTTGCGGTCCTGAGCGATCTGCACCACCTGGCGAGGCCGGCCGAGGAGAAAATCGGCTGCCGAGTCGCCGGTGAAGTTGACGCCGAAACGCAACTGGGGATCGCACTGGAAGACTTCCTGCAGATCGAGGATCGAGCGGCGGACGTCGCCTCCCACCCGAATGAAGTGCTTCCCGCGCGTCAGGTTGAGCGATTCCGAAAACTGAAAGCTTTTGCGGAAGTGGTTGAGCGGGAAGCGCGAGAAGGTCTGGAAGTAGCCGTCGAGCTGCGTGTCGTGCCCAACCGGATAGTCGCCTGTCGTGGCCCGCACGAACTTCGCGCCCCAGTCCGTCCAGCTCTTGTTTACCGGGATGATCGGCAGTTGCCGCCGGTCGATCTTGTCCATCGAGAAGATGAAGCTGTTCAGAACCGTAGGGCTGAGTACGTGGATGTCGGTGGCCGCGAGGTTCCAGTTCCAGTACTTGATCGCGGCCAGGAAGCCCGGGATGTTGCCCGTCTGCTGGTTGAAATCGTCGTAGTTATAGAGCAGCCGGCCGGAAAGTTGGTTGGCATTGCTCAGGCGGTGGTCGATCTTGGTGACGAACTGGTTATCGTCGCGAATCTGCCCGCTGGCGGAGGTGAGCATGCCTTGCGGGCGGTTGGGCAGCGGGACGAACGCCTCCAGAAACTTCAGCGATGGGGCGTACAGCCGGGCCGGCGGAATGACGTTGCCGGGGAAATTGCCGCCCAGCGGGTCCTTCAGGGGTTTCGTTGCCGCCGAAAAATCGCCCTTCCGCTGGGCCTCGGTGAGCACGGTCGCGGTCACCGAGCCGGGCGCGCTTCGCTCGGTCCAGCGCTGCAGCGTGGCAAAGAAGAACGTCTTGTCCTTGCGTACCGGGCCGCCGGCCGTTCCGCCAAACTGGTTGCGCTTGAACGGCGGCACGTCGTTGGCGAAAAAGTTCCGCGCATTCAGCTTTTCGTTGCGAGCGAATTCAAACAGGCTGCCGTGAAAGCGGTTGGTGCCCGAGCGGGTGACGGCGTTCACCATGGCGCCGGCGTTCCGGCCCTTGTCGGCGCTGTAGGAACTGGTTTGGACGCTGAACTCCTCGAGCGCGTCGGGGTTGGGGAAAACAGACGGCGTATTGAAGTACGGATCGTGATTATCGCCGCCGTCCAACGTGTAATTGTTGGTGTTGGGACGCGATCCATTGATCGACACCGACTGGTTCTCGGCCTGATCGGCGGCCGCGCGGCCGCCGGTGCCCGGAACGATGTACTGAAGCTCGATGGCGTTGCGTCCGTTGAGCGGCATCTCGATGATGCGCGCGGAATCGACCACCTCGCGCACGGCGCCCGACCGCGTTTCCACCTGCGTCAACTCGGCCTGCACCTGGATGCTTTCGGTAACCGCGCCGACCGCCATGACGATGTTTACCTGCCGGTTCTCGTCAACCTGAACCTGTACGCGCTCGAGCAGAAACGTCTTGAAACCGCTCGCCTCGGCCTTGATCGTGTAGCTGCCGATCGGCAGTTGGGAGATAACGTAGGCGCCCGCCTCGCTGGTTGTCGCCTGCCGGACAGCGCCCGTCTCGTTGTTGGTCACCGTTATTTTCACCGCCGGCACGACGGCACCACTGGAATCCGTTACCGTGCCGAAGATGGTGACCGAGCCTTGCCCAAATGACAGCGTCGCCGCAAAACAACCGAACAGCATCAGCCGCACAATCAAGCGCATTGCCTTCCTCCTTGCACAGGTTTTTCGCCTGTGCAGCCGGTCTTCTCCCATGCCGAGGCGTAGGCCGCATATTACCACCGCGCCGGGTCTCTGACCGGCTAATTTCTTTCCTTCGGGCGCTACAACCTGCGCGCGGTCGGCACGCATCTGTGGCTGAATCGCTCTTTTCTGCTTCCTGTGTGTAGCCAGAAGTTTATCGCGGAGGATGTTACTGAGGGTTTCACTTGCGGCAACGACGCCTCTCGTGCCACGCTTACCTCGCGGGCGGCCGCATGCTCGGCGGCGGTGGCGCCCGGGTGGTCCAATTCGGATTGATGTGTTTATTTTGATGGCTGGTTCCCTTTTCACTTTTCAGACGGAGAAGCTCATGAGACCTCGGATCCTATGGATGGCGATAGCGTTGGCAGTGCCGGGAGTAGCGGCGGCGCCGTTGGGTAAAGTGCAGGTGTCGTCGGATGCGTGCCCGGCGGGCGCCGGTCCGGTCGCCCGCACGGATTGCCGGGTGCTGGTGGTCAGTTGCCCTGGCCTGAAAGATCTCCGGGCACAGGTTCGCATCACCGAACCGGCTGCCGACAAGCAGGTTCGAGGCACGGTGGTGCTGGGGAGCGGCGGCAACGGCGCCGGTTTCTATGGCGGCCAGGAAGGCGGCCAGACTCTGGTCCGCGAGCTGGCGGCTATGGGCTTCCGGGTGGTGGACAGGGCATGGGACGGCGGCTGGCCTACTCAGGAGGGCGGATTGAAAAAGGAAGCCTGCCGCTACGCAACGCTGCTGACGTGGATCCACAGCCGCGTCCATACCGGGGGCAAGTTCGCGGCCACGGGCAACTCTGGCGGTTCCGCGGAAATCGGCTACGCATTAACTACCTACGGCCGCAGCGCTATTCTCGATGTGGCGATCCCAACCTCCGGTCCGCCGGTTGCCCGACTGGACTACGCCTGCGTCACCCAGGCGTCTCCCGAATGGGCGGCGCTCTGCTCGAGCATCGTGCCGCGGGGCGTGATGGAGTGTGTGCCGGGTTGCGTGTTGGGACCGAATAACGGCGTCTGTAAGCAGGTGGGTCCGCAGCCGACGGCGGCACAACTGCTCGACGATAGCGTGGTGCATCCGGCCGCGGTGCTCGACTACCCGAAGACCAAGCTGTATTTTCTCTTCGGAGCGCTCGATTGCGGAGAACCGGTGCCCGTCGGGCTGACATTTGCCACCAAAGTGACCAGCGAGAAGGTGATCCTATTTGTCCCACGAACGCCCCATGCGCTGTTTTCAACCGTCGAGGGACGTGAAGCGATCCGCAATGCACTCGATGAGGGGACTGCACAAGCCGCCAACCCGGCCGCACCAAGGGAACAGCAACCGAAACCCAGCCCGGCACAGGCGGCAGAGCAGCAGGAGTTCCGGCGGCGCACCATGGAATTGCTCACCCCCGAGCAACGGGCCCACCTGCAGGCCAATGGAAAGGTGAATCGGCAGGTGTGGATTCAGGAGCACCCCGCGCGCCAGTCCACCGGCCTGATTCCACTACCCGACTTGGGCAAACGCACCTATAAAGGCGAGGAAGGGGGCCTGTATCCCGGCGGAGAAAACTCGCCGCCGCCCGAACACCTGAGAACCGGCCAGGCTCAAGCGCCAAAGATCGTTCCCTTGGACGCCGCCGGCCGCCCGTCCCCAGACGGCAAGGTCGTCATGATCTCGGTTGGCATGTCCAACACCACCATGAAATTCCAGACCTTTCAGAAAATGGCGGCGGAAGATGGGAGCCTGAATCCCAAGCTGGTGCTGGTCGACGGTGCGCAAGGCGGGCAGGTCGCCTGGGTCACGGCGAATCCGCAGATGCCGTTTTGGGAGGTCGTTGACCGCCGCCTGCAGGCCGCCGGCGTTACGCGCAACCAGGTGCAAGCCGCGTGGATCCTGCAAGCGAATCCAGGGCCGACCCGTCTCTTCCCTGCGGAAGCCAAAGAACTCCAACGCAACCTGGCCGACACCCTGCACGTGATGCAGGACCGGTTTCCGAATTTGAAGATCGCGTATCTTTCCAGCCGCACCTATGCCGGTTACGCCACCAGTCCGCTCAATCCCGAACCCTTTGCCTACGAAAGCGGCTTCTCCGTCAAAGGGCTGATCGCGGACCAGATTGCCGGCAATTCCGAACTGAACTATGACCCCGGCAAAGGACCGGTTCGCGCCCCGTGGGTGGCATGGGGGCCTTACGTCTGGGCCGACGGAGTCCAAGGAAACAAGGAGGGGCTGAGTTATGCCCGCGAGGATTACACCGAACAGGATGGAACGCACCCTTCGCCCTCGGGACGAGCGAAGGTAGCGACGCGGCTGCTCCAATTCCTGAAGAGTGATTCAACCTCAAAGCCGTGGTTCATGCGGTAATGCGAACCGCACGGACTCAGGCAGGTCAGGCCAAGCGATGATAAATCGCAGAACGTTTCTTGCGGCCATCAGAAGCCAATTCGCAGAACCAACTGCCCCGTGCGAGGTGTGCCGGCCTGCACCTGGTTTGGGTCGATTTGCCCAAAGCCCTGCGGCGTGACGCCGGTTGGGCTGACCTTCTGCGTTGCCAACGCATTGTTTTGAGCCGGGTTCAGGACGAAGTCTTTGTTGGGGTCGATGCAGTGGCAGTTGAGGTCCTTGGTGAAGAGCGGTACTCCGGGGACGCGGTTCGACAGGGTGTTTCGGAAAAGAGTGGCGGCGAGGTTGTTCTGTGCCTTCGGCACGTTTATCAAGGTTCCGCTCGCCTGCCGGAGAAGCCGTGCGTCACGAAATGGCGCGGACCTTGGAAGACGTTCTGGCGCGCCGGACCCGAGCTTTGTTCCTGAATGCCCGGGCGGCAATCGGGATGGCTCCCCGCGCTGCTGATCTCCTGGGGCGTGAGCTACAGCGCGGCGTCGAATGGCGGGACGCGCAAGTGGAATCTTTCCGTGAGACAGCCAGGAACTATCTGCCGGCGTAGGCGCTCCGTTTGTCGTCGAACCCGGCTTCCACCGCTGCGGGCGTCTTGCCATCCTCGCCGGCAGGAGCAGACAGGTACTCCTGCATGGTCTCCAGCGCCCGGCTGCGTTGTTGTTCGTTCAATAGTTCCATAAGCTCCTGTGACGGTTCCGGTGCACAGTCTGGCGCCCCTTGGACGTGGGGCAATGCCAGACGCGACTGCGAAACTCATCCTGCAAGCAAGAGTCGCTGTTTTCGCCCTGATATCGCATGGCTGAGGCAACCGTGGCGGATTTCAAGCGCAGGCTCCCTCCACGATTTTGATCTCGTCTGTCGTCAGGCCGTAAAGCTCATAAACCAGCGCGTCAATTTGACGGTCAAGCCCGGCGCATTTGTTGCCGTAAAAGTCCCGGTCCGCGTCGCTCTGGACGGCGGCCAGTTGCTTCTTCGCCGCCAGCATTTGTCCCACCAGCGCAACCATTTTGTCATGCCTCGATTTGTCAGCAGGCTTGGAAGCATCGATCGTGCGAACGGGCAATTTCTCAACGTGACCCGAGAACAGTCGAAAACGCCACAGTCCGCCGCGTAGCGCGTTGCTCAGTCCGCGAATGACAAACCACAGCAGCGACGAATTCAACAATCCAAGCAGGAACAACGAATCTGACGCGATGAAATAAACCGTGTTGCTGAAGTACATCCCCCCTGTGTCGAGACTGTATTTCGGATAGCGCGAGATATCGGGATAGACGATTTTGGGCCTGTCGAGCAACTCCGCGTAAGCTTCTTGCGGTTGCTGCAGCTCATACCAATTCTGCTCCGTTGCACGGCGTTCAAGAGCTTCGCGAAAGGGTTCAAGGTGTCTCCGCACGGCGGGAAACTTCGAAATCCTGAAGCCGTGCGGGATGTAAATCATCCACTTGTTCTGCCACTGGTGACACCAATTGTCCAAATCTTCGCCGCCCAAGTACGGTTTGATGATCTCTTTAGCTCCCGGATTTGCTCTGATGATTTTGGCACGTTGCTCGTCGCTGATGATGAACGCCTCGTTCAATCCTGATACTATGCCCCTCCGCACAGCACCATGCTTTTCGGACAGTGGCGGAAAGTCCTTGAGCAATCTGGCGCGCAAATTTCGCGTGCTGGTTTCTTCAAAGACCCACGATTCATTTGCGAGGCAACTGCGTTCGAGCGCCACAACGTCGTTGAAATACCTGTCCGCGTTTTTGTTCGGGTCGCAGGTCTGCAAAACGAAATCGAAGGTGTTTTGCTGGGAGCCGGATTTATTGCCGATGAGAATCAGCGGATAGACTTCCGCATCTGCAAAAGGCGTGAAATCGCCAAACTCCACGATCCTTTGGACGTTAAGCGTCTTTCCCAAGTATGCCCGCAAGCTTTGGCCAGAGCGCGAGCGGGTGAAGGTGTTGCTGACGATGTAACCCAAGCTGCCCTTGTCGGAGATTTTTCCGATGGCGCGTTCTATGAAATAGAAGAAAATGTCCGCCCTGTCTGCGTGAGCCTGATAATGCTCGCGCAGATAATCCTTAAGCGGCTTGAATTCCTCCATGCGGATATACGGGGGATTGCCAACAATCGCATCGAACCCGCCGCGCTTCATGACGTGCGGGAAGCGTTGCTCGAAATCCATCGGGTTGAGTTTTCGCTCCTCGCGGGTGTCGAAAGGCAGGCCGGTGGAAATATCGGTCCCGATGAGCGAGTTGCCGCACACGATGTTTTTGTTAAGGGACGGTAGGAGCGTTTCGCGGAACTCCAACTGGTAATCGTGGGCGCTGGCGGTGGTTTCCTCCTCCAGCAGTTTCAGGTAAAGGGAGAGTTGCGCCACCTCCACGGCCTGGTGGTCAATGTCCACACCGTAGATGTTGTTGAGCAGGATTTCGCGCCGTTGTTTCAGCGAGAGATGCCACGCGCCGTCGTCCCGCAGCACGCAACCGGCTTTCTTGGCCCTGTCCGGGTTAGCATTGAACCAGTCGCGGTGGTAGTGCAGTAGCAGGTCAAACATGCCCAGTAAGAACGAGCCGCTGCCGCAGGCGATGTCCGCGAAGCGCATTTCGGCAACCTGCGCGGGCGTCTTGCCTTCAATCAGTTTGCCGACGGTGTTCTCGACGATGTAGCGGACGATGTAGTGGGGCGTGTAATAGACGCCGCCGGCCTTGCGCACCTCCGGCTTCTCCTCGACGCGCGCGCGTTTGTCGGTGGTGACGATGACCTTGCCGAGAAACCGCTCGTAGATGCTGCCGAGAATGTGGATCGGGATTTTGTCGAAATCGTAAGAGCTATGGGGGTCGGAAAGCCATTGGCAAACATCCGCGAAAACGCCGTCGTCCACTTGGAAGTCCGGGCCGTCGAGCCGGTCGTGATGCCTGAAGACGACGCCGTTGTAAATGCCGTTGAGCCGTCGCGACGCGGCTGCGAAATCCTGCCACGCGCTTCCGCGTCGCCCAAAACTGGCGACGCTTTCCTTGGTTTCGATGTCCTTGTCTTCAAGGAAGCGCAGGAACACGAGGCGGTCAAGGGTGCGCTGGGTGATCTCGGTGAGCGTTTCGCCGTCAAGGCCGGGGTTGCGGTTCTTGAAGGCGCGGGCGAGGGTTCCACGCCAAGCGTCGAGTTCCTGTAAAAACGCGTCGCCAATGACCAGGGCGGCGGTCCCGCCGGGAACGGTCTTGCCTCGTTTCGTCGGCAGTGATTCGGCGAAGGCTTCCAGCGCGCCGCCCGCAACGGCCTCGCGGGAAAACAGGTGGAAGATCTCCCGCAACTTCGCCTCCTCCGCGTATTCGGTGTAGTCGTAGGAACGAACTACCCTCTTTGTCGCGGTTTCAATGTCCGGCTTGTAACGGCTGTCGAGGACGGCCAGTTGCCGGAAACTGGTCAGGACCGCGAGGGGCGTGCCCGCGTTCGCTCCGTAGCGGATGGTTTGGAAGCAGTTGTCGGGGGTGGCGATTTCGCCGGCGGGCTTCTTGGCCTCGACAAAGAAGCGCACGTTGTCCTTCCGGAAATGCGGCGCGACGTAGAAGGCGTAGTCCGCCTTGCGCTCGGATGCGCCCATTGCCACGCCCCGTTCAAGCTTCACTTCCTGCTGGAAGGGATTCTTTTGCAGGTCGTGGTACACGTCCCACCCAAGGGCGAAGAAAAACTTGTTGATGAAGTCGTTGCGGGCCTCCTGCTCTTGATACGCTGGGGAGAGGAAGTTGGCTTCGTTGGCGCGGAAATCCGCGACCAGTTTTTTGATTGCGGCGAAGGCTTCCTCGAAAGTGGCTGGCATGGCGCACAGAGTAGCAAGAGACGGCACCGCTCGGCAAGGGGCCTCTCCGTCGGCGCGGCGACCGGTACAACGCCCGTCAACCAGTGGGGAGGGAGAAATTCCGGGAAAAAGGAATGGCTCCGCCGGTGCAACTCGCACCGGCGACCCTTCGGTGAGCGCCAGGTTCGCCAGGGGAGGGGGGCTTGACAGGCGTGATATGCTATTCTCCATGGGCGTCATTAATTTCAGGAAGAAATAGGACGTTTGCCGGGCGGGAGGGCCTGCGGCCCGTCACCCCATACCTAAGTCGAGAGCGAATACCAGCGCGCGCTTGATGCTGGTCATCGCTTCATCGGGCAGCTTGCCAAGCCTGCGCTCCAATCGAACCTTCGGCAAAGAACCAAGTCCTTGCACGTTTGCCGCCGACTCACGGTCGAGAAACCCGAGCCGCGGCAGCGCCACTTCATATCGGGTCTGTCTGTTCTGCGTGGTCAACGGCACAAAGAGTATCAAAGCACGCGGTGGGTCAGGGCCATAGCGCGACACAATCACGACGGGGCGTGTCTTGGCTGACAAACCGAGGTCAGCCAACCAGATTTCACCGGGGTGCGGGTTCATCAAGCGTATCCAGGACCTGTTGTTCCACAACCCGCGACCGCAGGAGGTCGAAAGCCTCCTGGTCGGCGAGCGCAATGATCTCGGCCACACACTGCCGCACTTCTGCAGCCGTTTCAGGCTTCCATTCGCGCAGTTTGGCGTCCAGCCTTTCCACCAATGCATCCATCGCGTGCCTCCGTCAGTGAAGGCCATCTCGCGCTGACGAGACGATTCTCAATTCTACCAACACCATTATAGGATACCAAGCGCCTGCTGAACAGCGCCAACCTGGAACGGTGAGTGATCGAGTTGCGGAAACGCGCGTTGTGGCGACATGGGAAAGGCCGGCCGGCGGGACCCACGGCAAGCCGGGGCAGGCGCCAGCGGTACAACGCCCGTCAACCTGTGGGGAGTGAGGAATTCCCAGAAATAAGAATGGCTCCGCCGGTGCAGCTCGCACCGGCGACCCTTCGGTGAGCGCCGGGTTCGCCAGGGGGGGGGGCTTGACAGGGTGATATGCTATTCTTTATGGGCGTTAGTAATTTCAATAAGAGATAGAACGTCTGCCGGGCGGGAGGGCCCGCGGCCCGCCGGCGGAAATACAAGGCAGCCGGGATACGGGCGGCGCGGAGACGCCGGCCCCGATCTTTGACAACTGAATAGCTTGAATTCGACCTGCGGCTTGCGGGCTATTGTGCCGCTCGCGCCTGCCCCGGCTTGCCGTGGGTCCCGCCGGCAGCTTCACGCTGGCACCGAGCCACCGGGGTTGCCGGCGGGACAAAGCGGCCGGGACTGCCGGCGCGCGCAAATGTTTTGAGACACGATTGGCTCGTTTGCCCTGTTCCAACCTGTATTAGCAGGTGGCGCCAGCCGACCGGGTTGCAACACCTAAACCATTGAATGGACAGCGGATAGCGGCAAACTAGAAGGGTGTTAACATCAACGGTCGCTGGCCCGCAATGCCAAGAAAACAGGCAGCTTCGCCCGCAGTCACCTGTTATTTAAGGAATAAAAGCGCGATAAATCATGATTGGGGCAATGGGTCAGTTTGAATTCTCCCATCGTCTGATTGGGGTGGCGTTTATGGAGCGCCGGCGCTACAACGCCCGTTAACCAGTGGGGAGGCAGAACTCCCGGAAAATGAAATGGCTCCCCAAGCGCAACCCTCTTCATAAGTCGAAACTGAGAATTTTTTCCAGCCGACCGCAAAGTAGTTACGGAATTCTCATTCTCTGGTTAACAGCAATCCGCTTGGAACCGCAAGTGCTTGCCGCCAAGCAGCTTGCGCTTCCGGTTGGTTCGAAAGACAACGCGGATGGCGGTACGCGACTGACTGATTCCTGCCGGCCCGTTTGGCCCGGTCGGAGTAGCGTGCCGAATTATGCTGACTGGATCAGCAGCACTCCGAACGTCGGTAGGCGGAGGTTGTGGAAAATGTGGAGAATGCGCAAGTCCCCATGTTCTTAGATTGTTCGGGATTTGCGAGAGGCACAGTCGTCGGAATGCAAATTACCCTCGCGCAGCGGCATGACTCGTGTATCGTAGCAGCGACTGAGCGCCAGAGAAAGCAAATGAGTCCTGGAGTCATGATGAATCGCCGTGGTTTCGCCAAACACCTGCTCGCGCTATCCGCTTTCGGCGCACGCCTGCCGCTCTGCGGAACGGCGCCGGCGGCAACGGTGCGCTCGTACCTGGAAGATTCGCCTGATATGCTGCTGGCCCATGTTTCGGCGGGGCTGAGCGCGCTGGCCGCCAAATGGGACGCGGTCCGGGCCGCTATCCGCACCCCGGAAGACGTTAGAACCCGAAACCGGTTCATCCGCGAGAAGTTCGAGCAAATGATCGGTGGCTACCCGCCTCGTACGCCGCTCAATCCCGTCGTGGTGCGCACCCACCGCCGCGACGGCTATCGCATAGAAAACATCATGTACCAGAGCCGGCCCGATTTCTGGGTGACGGGCAATCTCTACATCCCCGACGGCTCGGGACCATTTCCGGCGGTGCTGTCTCCTTGCGGCCACTATCCGCTGGCGCGTATGCACCCGGATTATCAGTTCGTATACCTGAACCTGGTGCGCAGCGGCTTTGTGGTCTTGGGTTATGACCCCATCGGGCAGGGCGAACGCCGGCAGTATTGGAACCCGGAAACCGGAGAGGCTGACATTCCGGATCCTGTTTACGAGCACTCCATGCCCGGGCAGGTGCTGCTGCTGATGGGCGAGAACTTGACGCAATACCGCATCTGGGACGGCATACGCGGTATCGATTATCTGCTTACCCGGCCGGAAGTTGACGCGAAGCGGATCGGCTGCGCCGGCCATTCCGGCGGCGGCACCCTGACGCTGTTCATCAGCGCGCTTGACGAGCGAGTGAAGTGCGCAGTTGTTAACGAAGGCGGAACCGTTCATCGCTGGCCCGTCCAGGTGCCGATGTGGGCCCGCATACCTTCGTCGGATGTCGAGCAAAACCTGTTCCCGGCGGCGCTGTACGGCGCCGATATGTGCGATCTCCACGTCGCGATCGCGCCACGCCCGCTGCTGGTGCTGGTGGAAAACTACGGGCCGCGATTCAACAGCGCCATCGAGCATATCCGCGGCCGCTACCAGCAACTGGGCGCGCCCGAGAAGTTTGCCAGCGAGGAGGCAACCGATCCGCACGCCTGGACGGTGAAATTGCGGTTGGCCACGACTCGCTGGCTCAGCCGCTGGTTGTACGGCCGGCCGGGGCCGGAGCGCGAGCCGGAATTCGAGCCGGAAAAGCCGGAGACCCTGTATTGCACGCCGAACGGATCGCTGCGCTACTCCCGGCGGGGAAGCACCATCTTCACGCTGCTGGAAAAGAAACAGGCGGCGCTGCCGCCGCCGCGCAACACCGCGGTGAGCGAGAGTGAACTGACCGAGGCGCTGCGTTTGCGCAGGTATTCCGGGCCGCTGGAAGTGCGCCACCTGGCCACCACGCCGCGCAAAGGCTACCGCGTCGAGAAGGTGGAGTTCGTTTCGGAGCCGGGCATTTTCGTGCCGGCCTGGGTTTTTGTTCCCGGCCGGCGGACTTCGGCGAAGACCTTGCTGTTCGCCAGCGAAGCGGGCAAGGAAGCCGACGGCATGGAGCTCGGGGCGCACGAGAAACTGGCCCGCCAGGGGCACATGTCGATTTCCGTGGACGTGCGCGGCATCGGCGAAACCCAGCCGCCGCACACCCCGGCGCTGAGCGGTCCAGCGCCTTTCCGCCATCTCTTCGGGCTGGATACCGCGATCAGCTACATGTGCTGGTACATGGACGAAAGCCTCCTGGGCATGCGAGTGCTCGATGTCGTCCGCAGCGTCGATTACGCGCTCAGCCGGCCGGATGTCAGCGCCGAACAGATCGAGGCGATCGGGCAAGGGGCGGGTGCGCTTTGGGTGCTGTTTGCCGCGGCGCTCGATTCGCGTATCAAGTCGGCGGTTGCCGAAGGCGGCCTGATTTCTTATCGCGCGCTGGCCCAGGTTGACCGGTACACGCACAACGCCGGCATCTTCCTTCGCGGGGTGCTCCAGCGCTTCGACCTGCCGCACGTCGCCGCCGCTGTCGCGCCACGGCAGTTGACGCTGCGGGCGCCGGTGGACGCCATGAAGCGGCCGGTCTCAGCGCCAGCGGCGCGCGAAGCCTACCGTTTTGCGCTCGAGGCTTATCGGAAAGCCGGCGCCGAGGATCGCTTCCGCGTCGCGTAAACGCTACAGAGGCAAACAGAGAAAACCGTTTTCTCCGTATCTCTGTGCCGCTGTGGCCAATTCGCGGTTCGCCGCTGCACTCCGGGCTGCAGTTTTGTTATATAGTGCGGCGATGATCCGCCTTCTGCTTCCGCTTCTGAACCGGGAACCACGCCGTTTGGCAGAGCATCGATGCGGGCCGGACGTGGCGGATGGTCCTGCCCAACCCAGCCCGCAACACGGTCGAGCATATGCGGGACGATCACGCCGCGCCCCTGCTCACCACCGACGCCCCGGCCTATCCCGGCTCGCGCGTGCGGTTCGTGGCGGTCGATCCGGCGGACTCGAACAACGTCTACGCGCTGTTCGGAGGCCAGGGCGGGCGCGGCGCCGCATGGCTGACCGTTTCGCGCGACCGTGGCCGCAACTGGGCGCGGCTCCGGCAGTTCCCCGGCCAGGCCATGCGCACCATGTATTTCGACGGCACGCTTCGGCTGGTTTCCGAATCTAGTGTGTTCGCGCTGCGCGGCGGCGAGTGGGAGGAAACGCCCGGACCACAGGGCGTGGCAATCCAATCGGCCAGCGGCGGCCTTGGCCTGCTCTATGCGACTTCCGCCGCCGGCATCCACATGAGTGAGGACGGCGGCAAAACCTGGCGCACCGCGGACAACCTGCTACCGGGGACCCCACGCTTCCTGAATATTGCCTGCTCGACTCTGCACGCCCAGACGGCTTACGTCGCATTCACCGAACAACGTGCCGGCGAGGGGAACGTCTTCGGCATCGCTAAGACCATGGACGGCGGACGACGGTGGACCCCCGTGTACGAGGAATCGCGCAAGCCGGCCGCGAACGTCGAGCGCGCCTGGATCGAGGATTTTTATGGCGGCACGGGGCCGGTACGCGATCTTGGCGTCTCGCCGACCGACCCGAACGTTTGCTACGCCACCGACAACTGCCCGCGCAGCTTTCGCACCCTGGACGGCGGCAAGTCGTGGCAGCAGGTCATCTCTAAGCATGTTGCGGGTGATCGATGGACGACCACGGGCTTCGACGTTACCACCTGTTACGGAGTTCACTTCGACCCGTTTGACCTGAAGAACGTCTTCATCTCCTACACCGACGTGGGCTTGTTCAAGAGCGCCGGCAGCGGTGAGACCTGGAAGAGTTCGATCGCCGGCATTCCCAGGCGCTGGCAGAACACGACCTACTGGATCGAGTTCGACCCGAAGGTGAAAGGCATGGTCTGGGGCGCGTTTGCCCGCACGCACGACCTGCCGCGCCCCAGGATGTGGCAGCGCCAGGACCCCGACAACTACCAGGGCGGTGTCGGTACTTCGACCGACGGCGGCGAGCACTGGGTGGAGATGAAGCTGCCCGAAGGCGTCAACGGCCCAACCGGCCTAACGCTCGATCCGGAGGACAACCGGCGCATGTACCTGAGTGCCTGGGGCGCGCAGCTTGCCGATGCGGGGAGCGCGGCCGTCCCGGCAGGCTGCAGGGTCCCGGGCGTTTGCGGCGGCGGAGTTTACCTCTCCACCGACTCGGGCGAGAGTTGGCGGCGGATCTTCGACGCCTCGCAGCACGTCTACGACGTCACCGTTGACGCACGCAACCCCAACATTGTCTATAACTGCGGTTTCGAGACAGGCGCGTGGCGGTCCACGGACCGCGGCGCTACCTGGGCTCGCATCCGCGGCTTCAACTTCAAGTGGGGTCATCGCGTCATCCCCGACCCGGCCGATGCCGCCAGGATCTACATCACAACGTTCGGGGGCAGCGTCTGGCACGGCCCCGCCGCGGGCGATCCTCGCGCCGTGGAAGACATCATTACCCCGGTGCCCACGGCGCCATAGGAAATCGAGCAGTCAGAGACGTAGCGCAGTACCGTGAACGATGTCAGTTCGCCGGGCGACACGCCGGCACTACCACTTCACCATTGCAACCGCATGGTCAATTGCACGTTCCGGGCCTCGTTCTGCGAAAGCTGAATGGAGAGGATGCCGGTCTGCGCGTTGGGCATCGTCATGCCGGGCATGTTCAGGATGTTGAAGCAGTCGGCGTTCACCCGCAGCGTGAAGCGTTCGTTGATCCGGACGGCCTTGTAGAGCGAGGCGCTCAGGTTCCAGGTGAACGGCCCCATCACGAACTGGTTGCGCCAGGGGTTCAGGTTGGTATTGTAGTCGACGCGGGTCACCGACCCGTCCTTCAACCGGACCCAGACGTTGTTCGTGTCCCAGTACGTGCCGACATTGGTGCCCGCCGGCGCATTGGGTGGCAGCGCGGTGTCGCCCCAGACGATCAACGGCGTGGCCGCCGGCTTGTAGCTCGAAGGCACGCCCATCACGCCATTCGGCTTTCCGGTCTGCGGGTCGTAGCTGTCGATCCGGCCGCCCGGAATGTAGCCGTTGTAGTAGAGATACCCGCTGTAGCAGACGCCGCTGCGGCAGTCCTGGATGGGGTACTTGGTGCCGTAGACCTCGATCTTGCCCCCATTGAAGCAGTTGGTCGGCAGGGTGAAGTAGCGGCTATTGAGGTTGCCATTCCCGGCCAGTTGCCAGCCGCCGAGCAGCCGGTCGAGCAAGCCGCCGGCGTTGCGCCCGAATCTCTTGCCGCGGCCGAAGGGCAGATCCACGATCCAGTTCCAGCGGAAGCGGTGCTTGGCGACGTCGGTGTCGCGGCGATAATTCAGAAAGCTGTTGCGCGCCTCGATGTCCTCCGGCACGGCACCGGGCATGAAAACGGTGGTGGTGGGAATCATGTCGTCCTGCCAGCCTCTGCCCCCGGCCCGGAACGCGTTGGTCAGTACGTAGAACACTTGAAACGCATAGCCCTTGGCGTAGCGGCGCTGTACGTTAATCTGGAACGCGC
>Ga0315282_10006981_pt1 | contig 18698 bp, 15 predicted proteins | sample YL17G07_20_MG_FD_203693 | JGI IMG/M metagenome (GOLD analysis project Ga0315282, IMG submission 203693) | Sediment microbial communities from Yellowstone Lake, YNP, Wyoming, USA - YL17G07_20 | ecosystem: Environmental > Aquatic > Freshwater > Lake > Sediment | place: USA: Wyoming | collected...
TGCCACGCACCCAAGGGGCGCTCGCAATGACCCGAATATCAACGACTTATCATTTCTATCGGCAATTTTGGGACAAATTAGGTGCTTGTCACCGAATTATGGTATAAAATAAAACTGGGAGAAAGTGAACATGGTAGAAAAAATCAAGGCCAGCATCATGGACGCGACCAAGATCAAGCGCGTCATCCAGCGGATGGTCACCGAAATCCTCGAGCGCAACCGCACTCTTAAAAACCTGGTCATCATCGGCATCCGGACCCGCGGCATCTATATCGGCAAGCGCATCGCCAAGCTCATCAAGGACATGGAAAAAGTCGACGTCCCCTTGGGCGTCATGGACATCACTCTCTACCGCGACGACTTTTCGGAACTCGAGACCCAGCATATGGTCCAGAAGACAGAAATTCCGTTCCCGATCGCCAAAAAGGATGTCATTCTCGTGGATGATGTCCTGATGACCGGCCGGACGATCCGCGCCGCCATGGACAGCCTCTTCGACCTGGGCCGGCCGAAGACGATCCAGTTGCTCGTCCTGATCGACCGCGGCCACCGCGAGCTCCCGGTCCGGCCCGACTATGTCGGAAAATCGCTTCCCTCTTCCCATCGCGAAATCGTCCAGGTCCACCTCAGGGAAATCGACAACCGCGACGAAGTCTTGATCACGGAGCCAGTCGAAATGAAAAAATAGGAGAGTCCCTTGGAATTCAAGCCCAAACACCTTCTCGGCATAGAACCCCTCAAACCGTCTGAGATCGCAACCATCCTCGACACGGCCGATTCCATGGCCGAAATCTCCGCCCGCGAAATCAAGAAAGTCCCCACCCTCCGCGGCAAGACCGTCGTCAACCTCTTTTTCGAGGCCAGCACCCGCACCCGGAGCTCTTTCGAGATCGCGGCCAAGCGCTTGAGCGCCGACATCTTGAATTTCAACCAGCAGACCTCCTCCGTGGTCAAAGGCGAAAGCCTCAAGGACACGATCCTCAACCTCGAAGCCATGTCCCCGGACGCGTTCATTGTCCGCCACACATCGTCGGGGGCCGCCCATTACATTTCCACGTTCTGCAAATCGCACATCATCAACGCCGGCGACGGTCAGCATGAGCATCCGACGCAGGCCTTGCTCGACGCCTACACCATCCGCCAGAAAAAGAAATCCTTCAAAGATCTCAAAGTCGTCATCGTCGGCGATATTCTCCACAGCCGCGTCGCTCGGTCGAATATCTATTGTCTGAAGAAACTCGGGGCGCAAGTTGTTCTGGCCGGAATCCCGACTCTCCTCCCCGAAGAATTCAAGAGCTACGGCGTTGATGTCTTTTATGATTTCGCCCAGGCACTCGAAGGCGCAGACGTGATCATGATGCTCCGCATCCAGCTCGAGCGCATGCAGACAAACTTCTTCCCCTCCATCCGCGAATACCGGAACCTGTTCTGCCTGACCCGGAAGAGGTTCAGCCTGGCCAAGAAGGAGGCGATCATCATGCATCCGGGCCCGCTGAACCGGGGCGTGGAGATCGATGACGAAATGGCCAACGCGCCGGAGTCGGTCATCCTCAACCAGGTCGAAAACGGGATTTCCGTCCGCATGGCCGTGCTGTACCTTCTCTTAGGAGGCAAAGACCGTGAAATTGCTGATTAAGAACGGAAGAGTCATCGATCCCCGGTCCAAGACCGATGAGACGCTCGATATTTTGATCGATAACGGCAAAATCGCCGACCTCAAGGCCAAGATCGAATCCAAGGAGGCGGTCCTCGTCGACGCTTCGCGGCTCGTCGTCGCGCCGGGATTTATCGATATGCACGTCCATTTGAGGGAACCCGGACAGGAACACAAAGAGACGATAGAAACAGGCACCCGGGCGGCAGCCAGGGGAGGATTCACCTCGATCTGTGCCATGCCCAACACGGACCCCGTCAACGACTGCCGCGAAGTGACCGAATACATCCTCGGCCAAGCGGCCAAACGAGCCATAGTCAACGTCCATCCGATCGGGGCCATCACCAAAGGCTTGGCGGGCGCCGAGCTCACGGACATGGCCGACCAGGTGGCGGCCGGAGTGGTCGCCTTTTCGGACGATGGGCAGTGCGTCCAGAACAGCCGCGTTATGTGGCGGGCGCTGGAATATTCGAAATTTCTAAGCACCCTGATCATCGACCATTGCCAAGATGAACCTCTGAGCGAGGACGGCGTCATGCACGAAGGCAGAGCCTCGTATCAATTCGGACTGCCCGGCATCCCGGCGGCGGCCGAGAACATCATGATCGCCCGGGACATCATCCTCTCCGAAAGCCTGGGCACCAGGATCCACATCGCCCATCTCAGCACCAGGGGCGCCGTGCAGCTTGTCCGGGAAGCCAAGAGGCGAAACTTGAAAGTCTCGGCCGAAGCGACGCCGCACCACCTTATCCTCCACGACGGATATCTCGAGAATTACGAAACGTCCTACAAAGTGAATCCGCCCCTGCGGAGCCCGGAGGATGTCCAGGTCTTGACGAACGCCGTCAAAGACGGCACGGTCGATGTCTTTGCCACGGACCACGCTCCGCACGCTGCGGAAGAAAAAGACGTCGAGCTCGACAAAGCCCCGTTTGGGATGGTCGGGCTGGAAACCGCCGTTTCTCTTCTCCTCGACAGGATCGTCAATAAAAACGTGATTTCTCTCCCCCGCTTCATCGAGATGATCTCGGCCAATCCGGCCCAGCTCCTCGGCCTCAAAAACAAAGGCAAGATCGCCGTCGGGGCCGACGCCGACCTGACCATTCTCAACCTTCATAAAGAAGTTGTGGTCGACATCAACGCCTTCCAATCGAAGGCGAAGAACAGCCCCTTTCAGGGCTGGAAGCTGAAGGGCGTGCCGGTCATGACGATCGTGGCCGGCCGGGTCGTTTATCCATTTGCTCCATGATCAGCAACTTACTGAGAAAAAACAAAAGAGGGATCGTTGCCGAAGTCGAGAAGGCGATCCGCTATCATTTTCAAAACAAGGACATCCTTCTCCAATCTCTGACCCACAGCTCCTTCGCCTATGAAAACTCCGAGAAAACGAGAGATAACGAGTTGCTGGAGTTTTTGGGAGATTCCGTCGTCGGTTTGATCGCCGCCGATTTCTTTTACAGCTCTTATCCCGACGTCACCGAAGGCGACCTGTCGAAGCTCAAATCTTCGGCCTCGAGCACGATCGCTCTGGCCGAATTCGCCCGGAAAATCAAGCTTGATAAATTTGTCCGCCTGGGCCACGGCGAAGAAAAAAGCGGCGGCCGGAAAAAGGAGAGCATTTTGGCTGGAACGTTCGAGGCCATCGTCGCCGCGCTGTACCTCGACGGCGGCTTCGAAGCGGCCCGGAATTTTTACCTGTCCCTCCTTCGCGGTTCGTTCAAGAAAATCAAAGGCCAAGACGAGATCGAGATCAACAATTACAAATCGGCCCTCCAGGAATTCTTGCAAAAAGAGGACCTTCCGGCCCCCCACTACAAAACGCTGACGACCATCGGGCCCGACCACAAGCGGGAATACGTCGTCGAAGTCTATGTCAATAAAACGGCCCTGGCCAAGGCCCACGGCCGTTCGCGAAAGAGCGCGGAGCTCAAGGCAGCCGAGAAAGCCCTCAAAAGTTTCTTCGGGAAAAAGATTAAGTCTTTGACCCAGGAAACGTTCATTTTCAATAAGTAATCCTCCCGGCCATGGCTAAGTGTTCCAACTGCCAGAAGAGAAAAGCCAAGCGTCGCTGCCCTGCCCTCCGAAGCGATCTCTGTCCTCTGTGCTGCGGCCTTCTGCGGGACAAGCAAATCCAATGCCCGCCGACATGCCGCTTCTTGGCCGCCCATAGGCCTTATCAAGAAAAGAAGATTCTGGAAAGAAGACGGTCCGGGTCGACGGGAACCGCCTCCGCCCAGGATGATATTTTGAAGGACGAACGGCTGGCCTGGCTGGCGCTGAACATAGAGGCGCCGCTCCAGCAGGCCGGAGAGCGGAACGCATCGTTCGCCGACGGCGACGCCCTCCTAGCGCTTGAATATGCGAAAGACAAACTCGTCAAAAGCCGGACGGTCATCTTGATCTCCGGTGAAGAGCGCAAGCCCCGCAACGCGTTCGGCGAGGCGGTTTTCCAGAGTATCGAAAACTGCAAGTATGAGAGGAACGTGATTTTGGCCACAGCCGAAGAAGGCTACAGGAGCGAAGAGAAAATTCGGTGCCTGGACCATGTGCTTCTCGCCGCAAAAGCTTGGGCCCGCGAAAATTCACAAGGCCGCGCCTATATCGCTCATCTCCAGCAGCAATTCGCCCGAATCACCGAGATGTCCCGGAAGTCCAAGATCCTCACCCCGCGCTAACGCTAAATTTCTGAAATTCCGGGACACTTCCGGAATTCTGCATAAAAAATGCGGGATTTTGAAAATTGGGGACACTTCCGTTTCTCAAGAAAACGGAAGTGTCCCCAATTTTTACCCAATTTTTTCAAAAATAAGAAAGGCAAAAAAGTTCGAAGGGGACGAGAAAAGGAACAGCCGGAGCTTTTTATTTGCTCAAAAGAGCGTCCACAAATTTGAGCGAGGGGAGATTGCCGCAGATAATCTTCAGGATGACCATGATGGGCACGGCCAGGATCATGCCTGGAATGCCCCACAGCCAGCCCCAGAAAAAGAGAGCGAAGAGAACGGCCAAGGGGCTCAGCCCCAGTCCCCGGCCCATCACCCTCGGTTCGGCCACCAGCCCGATTGCGCCGTCGACGACAAAAAGGACGACGAAGATCCAGAACGCCGTCCAGAAATTCTCAAACTGAAGAATAGCGAAGAAGAAGGGAAAAACCTTGGCGATGAGCGGACCGATATTGGGAATGTAATTAAAGAGAAACGTAATAAAACCGAAGATAACGGCGAATTTGACGCCGAAAATGGCCAGAATGGCCGTCGCCACGATGCCCGAGACAATGCAGATGACGGTCTTGAGGGCCAGGTATTTTTGAACCTGACGGTCGATATTATCGATGATTCGATTCAACTGGATCGCTCCGCGCGGATGGAAAGAGCTGTTGATCTTCGTGTTCAGCTTGCCGCGCCCGGCCAGCATGAACACCAAAAAAATGATGACCAAAAACAGGTTGGAGATGAAGGAGAGAAGCGTTCCGAGGGAATTCAGAAAAAAGGACCCGACTTTATTGATGTCCAGACTCTCCATCCAGGCCAAAGGATCCAACTTGGCTTTCGGAATTTTGAGCTCATCTTCCAAGGAGGCGACAAAGGCGCTGAATTTTTGCCCGTATTTTGGGAATTCCGAAGCGAATGTCTCTCCGCTCGAATAAAAGAGGACGCCCATCAGATACAGGACGAGAAAAGTGAAACAGAGGATGACCGCGACGGCCAGAGCCTTGGGAATTTTCAACCGTGTCAAAAAATCGAGGACGGGCGAAAGGACAAAATAAAAAAAGATCGCCAGAAAAAATGGAAAAAACACGGGCTTGGCCAGGCGGAGGACGAGGCCGACGATGAAGATCGCCACGACCGCGCTCGAGAAGGTCAAAACCCTGTTCTTGTCCATGGCCATTATTGTAATTGAGTCAAGGCTCGATGTCCAACCTCTTCTTTTCTCCCCCGTAACGAGGAGAAGGGGGGACAAAAAATCACCCTCGACTTCACCGTCCGGGGCGATTGACGGTCTCGTCTTAATCCTTAAAATCGGAAGTTGATCGAGATTTTTATGGATATCCAGATGCCCGAAATGAACTGTTTTCCGGGGAGAAGAGAATGAATAAAAATCTCTCCCTTTCCCTGAAAACGCCTCTCCCCAATCTCGGCCCTCCAAAAGACAAGACGATTCTGATCGCCGAAGATGATCCGATAGCTTGCCGGATTCTTGAGAAAAACCTCAAAATCTGGGGTTATGAAACCATCCTGGCCAAAAACGGAGAGGAAGCCTGGATTCTTCTCCAGAAAGAGGACATCCGTCTTGCCCTTTTGGACTGGATGATGCCTAAAATTGACGGCATCGAGCTTTGCCGGAAAATCCGGAACAAAAGCAAAGCGAAGTACACTTATATCATCATGCTGACCTCCAAAGGCCAGACCCTGGATGTTATCGACGGGCTCAAGGCCGGAGCCGATGATTTTATGACCAAGCCTGCGAATTTTCTGGAATTGCAGGCCAGGCTCCAGACGGGACAGCGCATCATCGCCCTCGAGGATAAGCTCCTGGAATCCCACAAGCGGCTCTACGACCTGGCCACAAAAGACGCTTTGACCGCACTCTGGAACCGGGGCATGATCCTGGAATTTTTGGGCGAAGAACTCGACCGCAGCTCCCGGGAAGGCCATCCTCTGGGCCTGATCATGATCGATGTCGACCATTTCAAGAAAGTCAACGACACCTTCGGCCATCAAACGGGTGATTTAGTCCTGCGACTTTTATCCGCCGGCTTGAAGAAACACATCCGGCCCTATGATAAAACCGGCCGCTACGGCGGCGACGAAATGCTGATCGTCCTGCCCCATTGCCGAATCCAGCAAGCCGGTGAAATCGCCGAACGGCTTCGGCAGAGATGTGAAAAAATTAAATTACGAATTGACGACAAACAGCTGTCCTTCACTCTGTCGTTGGGCTGCACTTCTACGGAGGTCTTTAAACGCCCCTCCGTAAGCAACTTGATTCAGGCCGGCGACCGGGCGCTGTATCAGGCTAAGCGATCGGGGCGAAATTGTGTCGTTCTCTCTCGGAAAGTAAAAGCCAGCAACGAGAAAAAACTCCATGGGACAAAGCCAGCCTGAGCAAGGCCTTTCCAGGCGATTAGTTATTTCAGGCTGACTTACAAAATATTTTACTGACAGAATCAATGACTCCCCTCGGCGAAAAGGGAAGAAATTTTCCGCTTCCTTGCGAAATAGGCGATGCGTTCCCGCTTTATTTCTGCAGGGCTTTGACCATAGCGTCCAAATGCCTCTCGCCAAGAGCCTCTTGGCCGTCTTGAATCTTCGTCACCCCGCAGACGCGGCTTCCCGACCGTGTCAGGAAAACATTCTTGAGATACGAGTCTTTAAAATGGACGCCGTACGGTTTCTTTTCGACGGCCCGGCCGTTCTGGGCGAAATGATCGAGAAGCTCCTTCCACATCTCCTCCGCATCCTCGCCGGATTTGCCCTGGACGAGGAAACTCTCGAACTCCCGGCCCTCCTGCTTATAGCTGGCGCTGAAGCCGTTCCTCAAAAATTTAAAGCCCAGGAAATTGCGGAGAATGAACTTTTCGCTGTTGGGGATGAGCCCCTCTCTCGGAAAAACCTGAAGAAGAACGGGAAAGCTCCCACGGTCTTTGATTTTATCCGCGATCGAGCCGGCAAAGAGCTTCAAAAATTCTTCGGTCTTCTCGCCGCCTTCATAACACATGAGCTTGACGTAATAGCGGCCCGCTAAAAAATTCAGCGTTCCTTCTTCAAGATACGCTTGGACGCCGATGGGCAAGAAATGGCTCTCGGGAAACCGTTCCGCGCCATAAATTCCAAAAGCATTCAGGTCCGTTCCCATGTTGTAGATTTCGACCGTGAGCGAGGATTTCGTCCGCCCGCCCTGAAACTGAGCGACCATCAACTCCTTGAAATCGTAGCTCAGATAGGCCTCGGCGGCGCCGTCGATATACTCGTAGAGAGTCTCGGGGCCATATCGCTGGATGTTCTCGACCACTTTCCAATCGGCCGCTTGAGGCAAAAGCGAAGCCAGGGCGGAAGCCTCCGTTTTCTGCCCGCCGGAAACGCTCCAGGCAAGGAATCCGCAGAAAAAAAGTGTCGCCCCGATCCATTTTTGTAAATCCAGCGGCATTTTTCGACTCCTGTTCGTGTAAGGCTGAGCCTTTAATATAAACGCAACGGGGGCGGATTGACAAGAGTTTGGCGCTGGAGTAACTTGACATCGATGGCCGCCTCAAAAGTCGTGATCGTTCGGGGAAAAGGCGTTCTGCCGCGGAAAGGGGATGTCGATCCGAAGATCCTCTCGAGAATCTATGACCTCGGCCTCCGGCTTCTCACCGGACAGAACGATGCCGCCGCCGGACTGCGCTCAATTTTCTTCCCTTACGACCGGGTAGGAATCAAGGTCAACGCCATCGCCGCGCCCGACCTCGCGACCCCGCCCGAAGTCAGCCTTCCCTTTGCCCGCCTTTTGAGCGAAATTGGAATTCGCGATAAAAACATCATGATCTGGGACCGGACGAACCGGGAACTTAAAGAGGCGAAATACCGGCTCAACAGCGATGGCGACGGATTCAAGATTTTTGGAACGGACACGGCCGGCGTGGGATACTCGGGTGAGCCCCTCATCCATCTCAACATCGGGAGCCTTTTTTCCGCGATCCAATCGAACCTCATCACAGCCTCGGTCAGCCTGGCCATTTTAAAAGACCACGGCCTGGCGGGGATCACGGCCGGCCTGAAAAACTATTTCGGCGCCATCCACAACCCGAATAAATATCACGACGACAACTGCAACCCGTTCGTGGCCGAGCTCTTCGACAGCCCGCCGATTAAGACCAAGCACCGCCTCACGATTTTGGACGCCCTGGTCGTCCAATACCACCGCGGGCCTTCTTATCACGCTCGCTGGGCCGAAACTTATGAAGCCCTGATCTTCAGCACGGATCCCGTCGCCGCGGATTTCATCGGCTGGCAGGTCGTCGACAAGCTCCGCCAAACAAAGGGCTTGCCCTCTTTGGAGGAAGACAAGAGGCTTCCTCTTTATATCCAGACAGCGGAGCGGATGGGACTCGGCAGGGCGAAGCCCGCCGATATTCAAGTCATCGAGGAAGCGGTCTAAGGAACGACATGAACAGACGGAATTTTTTCCGGGCGGCGGCTGGGACGGGTGTCGCCCTCAGCGCCAATCTCGGGCCGGCCCTCCGGGATCTCTACGCCTTCGGCCAACAGGCCAACCTCTCCCACGTCGAAGCGCGTTATTACAAGCGTCTGCCCGACAGAGAAATCGAATGCGTGCTCTGCCCGCGGCGCTGCAAGTTGGGCGACAAGGAACGAGGCTACTGCGGCGTCCGGGAAAACGACGGCGGGACCTACTACACGCTCGTCTACGGCAAAGCCTGCACGATGCACGTCGATCCCATCGAGAAAAAGCCGTTCTTCCATGTCCTGCCGGGAACGAACGCTCTGTCGATCGCCACGGCCGGCTGCAACGTCAACTGCAAGTTCTGCCAGAACTGGGAGATTTCCCAGGTCCGGCCGGAACAAGTGGACCACTTCGACCTGCCCCCTCCCGCCGTCGCGGAAACAGCCGCCAACTACCGGTGTCCTTCGATCGCCTACACTTATTCCGAGCCGGTCGTTTATTATGAATACATGTTTGATACGGCCGTTGAAGCCCGCCGCAAAGGCATCCGGAGCGTGGTCGTCTCGGGAGGGCATGTCAATCCCGAGCCTCTCGAAGCCCTGACGAAAGTCGTCGACGCCATCAAGATCGACCTCAAGGCCTTCACTCAAGATTTTTATAAGACCTATGTCCGGGGAGAGCTCGAGCCCGTGCTCGAAGCCATCAAGCTCATCGCCCGGAGCAAGATCTGGCTCGAGATCGTCTATCTCGTCATCCCGACTCTGAACGATTCGCCCGAGGACATCCGGAAAATGGCCCGCTGGGTCAACAAGGAAATCGGGCCCGACGTTCCCGTTCATTTCACGCGCTTTTTCCCTATGTACCTTATCAAAAACTTGCCTCCGACTCCGGTTTCGACTCTCGAAAAGCTGCGCCAGATCGCTCTTCAAGAAGGGCTCCATTATGTCTATATGGGGAACATCCCCGGCCATGAGGGCGGAAACACCATCTGCCCCAAATGCCGGAAGATCGTTGTCCAAAGATACGGCTTTGAGATCGAAAAGAACGCGCTCGAGGGGGGAAAGTGTCCAACCTGCCAAAATCCGATCCCCGGCATCTGGGCCTGAGATTTTCCGCGCCGGCCTTTCTCCTCGGTTGGCTCGCCGCCTCTTTTCAGATCTTTCTCCTCAGGGAATTCTCCGCTCATTTTTACGGGAATGAGCTGACTTTCGGCCTCGTCCTTGCCGCCTGGCTCCTGTGGGGCGGATTGGGAAGCCTCTGGGCGTCCCGACGGGAAGTTGGAAGCGCCGCTCTTGGCCTGCTCTTTTTCGCGGTCCTGCTCATCGCGCCCCTCTGTTTTTCGGCCTTGCGCTTTTCGCGCTTCCCGATGGGAATCCTGCCGGGAGAAACGACGGGCCTCCTGCCGATCCTGCTTTTCGCCTTTGTTCTCGCGCTCTTCATCAATTTTCCGCTGGGGACGATCTTCGTCTTCACGGTCAAGCGCGAATATCATCTGCCCCGTGTTTATCTCTGGGAATCCATCGGCGCCGCGTTGGGAGGGCTTTTCGCCTATCTTGTCCTCATCCCCTATTTCTCCAACTGGCAAGCCCTGGCTCTCCTGGGCTCGGCCGCCGGCGTGTTCCTCCTTTTCTATTTTAAGGAAAGAAAATTCGTCCTTCTCTGCGTTCTCGGGTTGGCCGTCAATTCCGCGTTTTTCATGTTCGATTTCCCCTCTCAGAAAATCTCCTGGAAACCATTCACACTCGTCAGGACGAAAGACAGCCTGTACGGCAAAGTCCAGGTTATTAAAACGGCCGAGCAGATCACGCTTTATGACAACGGGCTTCGCCTCTTTTCCTTTCCCGACCCCGCCTCCGCCGAGGAAGCCGTCCATTTTGCCCTTCTCCAAAATCCCGATGCGGCGCGCGTGCTTTTGATCGGCGGTGGCGCCGGAGGAAGCCTGGCCGAGATCCTCAAATATCCCAAGGCCGAAGTGGATTATGTCGAGCTTGATCCGGAGATCATCCGCCTCTCCGAGCTTTTCCTTCCGGCCGGGGAAAAAGACATTCTCCGGAATCCCAGAGTCCGTCTCCATTTTTCGGACGGCCGAGCTTTTTTAGAAAGAACGCCGCAATTATACGACCTCATCATCCTCGACCTGCCCGAGCCGGCCACGGCCCAGATCAACCGCTTTTACACCTGCGAGTTCTTTGTCGAGGTCCGGGCGAAGCTCAAGCGGGAAGGGGTTTTTTCCTTCCGCGTGCCTTCCGCCGAAAACTACATCAGCCCCGAACTTCAGAGATTCCTGTCGACCATGTCGGCCACGCTCAAACAGACCTTCCCCGAGGTCAAAGTCATCCCCGGCGACTCCAATATTTTTTTGGCTTCTTCGGCCGCTCTTTATACAGACCCGGAATATATGGAGGCGATGATCGGACAATACAAAATTAAGAATAGATATCTCACTCCCGAACAACTTCCCGCCCGCCTTCATCCGTTGCGAGTCCGGTCGCTCATGGCCAGGATCGAAGGGGGACCGCAAATCCTTAATTCAGACCTCCAGCCCATCAGCTATTTCTTCAATTCCATCCTGTGGAGCACCCAGTTCAAGAGCCTGGACGCGAAAATCCTGAAGTCTCTGGCCGGAATTCCCGCCCACTGGCTTCTCGATCTTCCTCTCCTTCTCTTCATTCTGCTGCTCATCTGGACCCGGCTAGGATCCAAGGGGCCCGGAGATGCGGTCATTCCGATCGCCATCATGGGCTTGACGACGATGGCCGGCGAGATCATGCTTCTCCTCTGGTTCCAGGCCCTGTCCGGCTACGTTTACAGACAGGTCGCCCTGCTTTTGACGACATTCATGGCCGGCCTGGCCCTGGGCGCGTTCATCAGCTCGAAGAGAAAGAAACACCGGCCTTCCCGGATCGTCCTGTTGCAGTTCGGATTTTTGAGCCTGATCCTGGCCATAAGAGTATCGCTCGAACGGCGTCCGGCCGAGTTCGTTCTTTTCGCCTTCCTTTTTATTCTCGGATATCTGGGCGGAGATTTCTTCATCGTCTCCAACATGCTTTTCTTTAGAGAAAGAAATCAGGCCGGGCTCGGCTACGGCTGGGACCTTCTCGGGTCTTTTCTGGCCGCCGTCGGACTGTCGGCCGTCCTCATCCCACTCGTCGGCCTGCCCATCCTCTTTCAATATCTTTTTCTGCTGAACTCATTCGGCCTGCTTTTTCTTGTCGTCAGGCGAAAAAACAAAAATCTAAAAATAGCCAATTAGGGAATTCAAACCGCTTAAGCACGTCTGCCGTCGCACGTTTTTGAGCAGGCCGCCTTCTCAGCGGCTTCGGCCGGTTTCCTGCAAAATGAGCTCTGCAGCAAGACATCCGGTAAACAAGGCCGTCGGAACGCCGCCAAAAAAGATCGCGTGAGGCGCAAATTCCGGCCATGGGGAAAAAATACCACGCTTCCTCGGCCAGGGCAAGCGATTCAAAGAATTGCCTCGCCGCGAATCGAGCGCTCCCGATCGCACCGCTCAGCCTCCCTGCCGCTCGACCATTCGGACGTACTCGTCGGCGTCGAATCTGCGGCTAGGCCTGGTTCTCTTTTTTCTTCCCTTTAAACTTCAGAACGATATCGTCCAGGATCGAATAGACGACCGGGACGACGACCAGGGTCAGGACGGTCGAGCTGATCAAACCGCCGATGATCGTGTAGCCGATCGGCGCCCGGAAACTCGAGCTCGTCCCGAATCCGACAGCCACCGGGATCATGCCCAGGATCATGGCCATCGTCGTCATGAGGATGGGCCGCAGCCGCGTCGAGCCGGCTTCGACAATGGCCTCGAAGCGCCGGAGCCCCCTCTTCCGCAGGACGTTCGTGTAGTCGACGAGCAGAATGGAGTTTTTGGTGACCAAGCCCATGAGCATGATCAGGCCGATGAAAGCCACCATGTCGAAGAGTTTGTTGGCCAGCAACAGCCCCAGGACCGCGCCGATGATGGACAGGGGCAGGGCGAGCATGATGATGAACGGCTGGACAAAGGATCCGAACTGGGAGGCCAGGACCATATAGACGAAAACGACGGCCAGGACGAGGGCCAGCATCAGCGAAGCGAACATTTTTCTGGTTTGTTCGACTTGCCCGCCGAACTCATATCTGACGTCGGAGGGGAAGCTGATGCCGGCCAGGGCGTCGTTGACTTTTTGGGTGAGTTCGTTGAGAGCGCGCCCCCTCAGGATGTTGGCCCCGATGACGATCTGGCGGGTGCGGTTGGCCCGCCGGATCTGGGTCGGCCCGTTGAGAGTTTGGAGACGGCCGACTTGGTCTAAAGTGATCGAGCCGCCTCTCATGATCGGCAGAAAGACATGGCCGAGTCTGTCCAAGTCGGAGCGGACATCCTCCGAGGCCCGAACCCGGATATCGATGAGCTTATCGGCCTCTCTGTATTTGGAGGTCGCGTCGCCGTCGATGAATGACCGCATCAGGGAGGCGACTTGGAAGGTCCCTGCGCCAAGGCGGGAGGCCCGGGCGCGGTCCACCTGGATTTGAATCTCGGGTTTGGCCGGCCGGTTATCGCTGTTGACGTCGACCAAACCGTTGATCTTCTGCAAGGCGAGTTTGACGTCTTCGCTGGCTTTGGACAAACTGGCAAGATCCGTGCCTTTCAGGTTGATCTGAATGGGAAGCTGCTGCATGGAAGCGAAGGCCGCTCCTCCCATCGAAGTCGCCTCCTGGAAGGTGATAGAGGCGCCGGGGATTCCGGCAAGCCGAGGTCTCAGCTTATCTTGGTATCCCCGGGCTTCTTTGTCCGGAACTTTCAATTTGACGTTGATGGAAGCCACGTCGGACGAGCCGTCGGTCGAGCCGACGACCGTGGCCACGTCCCCGACCTCCGGCTGTTGATGAAGGATGTCTTCGATCGAACGGACGATCTTGTCGGTCTGCTCCAGGGAGCTTCCGGACGAGGTCTGGATCTGGAGGTTGAATTCCGGGCGTTCGCCGTGAGGGAAGCTTCCGGTCCCGAGGATGGTGAAAAGATAGGCGCTCAGGAGGAAGACAACCGTTGTCCCGGCGATCATGGTTTTCCTGTGTTTCAACGCCCAGCGGAGCAGGGGGCGGTAGTTGCCGCCGAGTTTTTCATAGAACAGGGAGACCAAATTCTGGAAGCGCGACGACAGCGTTTTCCGGCCGTTTCTTTCGACCTTTTTGAAGAAATGAGCGGAGAGCATGGGAGCGAAGGTAAAGGCCTCGAAGAGCGAGATGAGGACCGCCGCCGCGACGGTCACGCCGAACTGACGGAAGAATTTTCCGGCAATCCCCGTGGTGAAGGCGACGGGCAGAAAAACGGCGACGATGGTCATGGTCGTGGCCGTGACGGCCAGCCCGACTTCGGACGTCCCGTCGCTGGCCGCTTGACGCGGGTCCTTGTGCAGCTTTTCCATGTGCCGGAAAATGTTCTCGCGGACGACGATGGCATCGTCGATGAGGAGTCCGACCGAAAGGCTCAGGGCAAGGAGGGTGATGATATTCACCGTATAGCCGAGAACACTCATGACGGCGAAGGCGGCGATGATGCAGACGGGAAGGCCGGCCACGGTGATCAGGGTGTTGCGGAGGTCGCCGAAGGAGAAGAGGACGACGAGTCCGGCGAAGAAGATGCCCAGGATCAGACTGCGGATGACTTCGTCGCGGGATTGTTTGATCATCACCGAGGAGTCCGTGGAGGTACGTATGTCCAGGTCGGGATTGGCGGCCTGAACCCGTCCGATGGCTGTGTGGACCTGGTCTGCGACTTTGACCGTGTTCGTCCCCGACTGTTTCTGGACGACGAGCGAGATGCATTCTTCGCCGTTGATGCGGGAGATCGTCCGCTTGGTCTTGAAGGCGTCCTTAACGGCGGCGATATCCTTGAGGTAAACCGGATTGCCCCCGACGTTGGTCACGACGATGCCCAGCATCTCCTCAAGGCTCCGGAATTCGGCCTTGGTCCGGACCAGGAAATCCTGGGATTTCTCCGTCACGCGGCCGGCCGGCAGGTTGAGATTCTCGCCCCGGATGGCCTGGTTGACCTGGGCGATGGAGATATTCTGGGCGTTCATTTTTCCCAGATTGGCTTCGACGTGGATTTCCCGTTCAAGCCCGCCGATGATGTCCACGGCTCCCACCCCGTCCACCTGCTGGATCAGGGGCTGGATTTTGTCCTCGACAAACGAGCGGACATCCGGAAGGCTCAGGCGTCCGCTCTTGCTCTGGACGGCAAAGGAGACGATCGGAGCCGCCGTAGGATCGAACTTGTTGATGATGGGCTCGATGATCTCCCGGGGAAGGGTGTTCCGGATTGCGGCGACCTTTTCCCGGACTTCCGTGGCGGCCACTTGGGGATCCTTCTCCAAGACGAACTGGGCCGTGATGATCGCGACTCCCTCGGCCGACGTCGAACCGAGTTTTTCGAGGCCGTTAATGGTGCTCAGGACGTCTTCGATCGGCTTGACCACTTGAGATTCCATTTCCTCGGGCCCGACGCCGGGATTGGCCACGGTTACGGCGACGATCGGCAGGGAAATATCGGGCATCAGGTCGACGCCGAGCCGGGTGTAGGAGAGGCCTCCGAGGACCACGAGCGCGACGATGATCATGGTGATAAAGACAGGCTGTTTGATCGAGATATCGGCGATTCGCATGGCGGAAGCGCTCCTTATTCCTGGGTCGTCTTCCGCTCGACGACCGTGATCTTGTCTTTGTCGTCGAGCTGATTGGCGCCGATCGTGACGATCCTCTCGTCGCCTTTGAGTCCGGCGACGATCTCCTGGGAATCGCCGACGACGGAGCCCGGGGTTACGGAAACGATCCGGGCCCGGCCGTTGTCGACGAGGAAGACGTATTTCTGGCCCGCCCTCTCCACCACGGAAGACAGGGGGACAACGAGCGCGGACCGCCGGCTGGAGGTCCATTCGGCTTCCGCGTACATTCCGGGTTTGAGGCGGTAGCCGGGATTGGGGATGCTGACCTCCACCTCGATGGTCCGGTTCAGGGCATTGGCCACGGGGCTGATGTTGGTGACCTGGGCGGCGAAAACCTCACCCGGATAGGCTTCCAGGGTGACTTGGGCGGCCTGTCCAATTTTTATAAAGCGGATTTTTTTCTCATCAACCGCGGCCACGGCCTTGACCATGTCGATGTCGACAAGGGTCATGAGCGGAACACTGGGATTGACGGCGGCGCCGGGGTTCTGAAGAACCCTGGACACGACGCCCTTGGCGTCGCTCTTGACTTCATACGGCTTGTACTCGTAGCCCACCTCGTCGCGGTTGACGACGGCCACGACCTGACCGGCGAGGACCGGGCTCGCCAGCTTGACCAGGTTCTGGGCTATCTTACCGCTGACCTTCGAATAGATGGTAACCTCGGAGTCCGCCTGGATATTGGCCGAAGCATGGATCCTCTCGACAATCTCGAGGCTGCGCGGAACGGCCGTCTCCACGGGCACGATTTTTTCCTGCACGGGCTGGCTCATGGCCTTTTTTCTGGCCTGGATGTTCTGCTTGACCCGGATGCCGATGAACACGGCCAGGGCGATCAGGATTAAAAAAATAAGAGTCCTTCCGATAATCTTTCCGATCTTCATATTTTCCTCCCGCATGAACGAAAAAGACTGTATTTGCTTAAAATATAATTGTAGATGAGCTGAAGATAGTTAAGCCGGGCATTCTCGAGCCCGTTCTGGGCATCGACGAGGTCCGTAGCGCTGAGGAGGCCGTTCTCGTAGCGCTCCTCCGCGATCCGCAGCGTATCTTCAGCCTGTTTGATCTTCGTCTTTTCGACGACGAGCTTCTGCTCGATCGTCTTTATGTCCGAGAGGGCGGACTCGATTTCCATGACCACCGTTCTGGCAAGGTCGGTCCGGCGCAACTCGACGGCCTTCAAATTGGATTCGGCCTGGGCCACCTGCGAGCTGACGCGGAACCCGTCAAAAGCCGGATAAGAGATGGAGAGCAACGCCGTCCAGTTGCCCTTGATCTTTTCCATTTCGGGCATGAACCCGTTGCGGAATTCATAATTGAACGTCGCAGTCAGGGTGGGTTTATTGCCCGTCTTGGCCAGGCCGAGTGAAGCCCGGCCAAGGTCGAGTTGGTGCTCGACCTGCTGGAATTCAACCCGGTTGGCCAAGGCTTCGCTGATGAGCTCGTCCTTATTGAAATCCGCCTGCTCGAAGACGAGCTCGGCGTCCGGTTCGAAAGCGGCTTTTTCCTCCCGGCCGGACAGACCGTTGAAGGCGATACGGAATTTGTTGATGCTGTTCTCGAAATCGAGCTTCTGGCCCTGGAGGGTGCTGATTTGAACCCGCATCAAGTTCGTCTCGAAGCTCGAGGCCAGTCCGGCTTTATATCTCTCGTCCATGATGTCCAGCTTTTTCTCGAAAGCCTTGAGATTGTCGTCCAGGACCTTGATCGCCTCCCGAAAAAAGACCGTCCCGTAGAAAAGCGGGACGATTTGGTAGGAGAGGATGTGCTTGGCCATAAGGAGGCCGTCCTGGGCCAAGTCGAGCCCGGCCTTGCTCATGTCCACGGTCCTGGCCGTTCGGCCCCAGTTGAACGCCTGCTCCATGACCGAGGCCCGGAAGCTGTAGTTGTTGGGAGTGCCGAATTTAAAGGTCATCATCTCGCCTTGGTAAGGAATCTGGATCTCGCCAAAGAGGCTCATCCGGGTATAAGCTCCCCCGACACTGACCTGAGGCCAGTAGAGGCTCTTGCTCTCATTGATCTTGAGCCCGGCTCCCGTCATGGCTTCCGCGGCGATCTGGACCTGTTCGTTGTTTTTTAAAATGAGCTCGGCGGATTCTTTGAGCGTCAGTCTGTCCTGGGCGAAGGCCGTCACCGCCCACAGCCCGGCCGTGATGATGACGGTTCGAAAAACGAGTCTTTTCATTTCGCATCCTCCATTACGCGTTTGATGAGATCGAGAAAGAATCGGGCGGCCGCCTTGGCCTCGGCCTTGTTGCCCTCGAGAAGCTTGAGGCCGATGCCGATCTGCAGGGTCTTGACGAAGATCAGCATCTCATCGAGGCTGAAGGGCAGGCCCTCGCGGCTGATCTTTTTTTTGAGCGTTTCCCGGATGAACTCACCGTGGCGCTCATAGCTTTTTGTCGACTTCCGAAGCGTATCCTCGCCCTCGAACCGGATGAACCCGCACATGCACGGCAGAAAAATCTTGAGGAAGCCGCGGTTCGTCTCGAAATACTCAAGATAGAAATCGAGCGTCTGTTGGAGCGCCTCAAAAAAGGTCGATTTTTCGGATATCCGGTTCTGTATTTCGGCGTGCACCTTTTGAGCCTCCCGCTCCAAAAGATGCAGATAGATTTCGTCTTTGCTCTTGAAATAATAATACAGCGTTCCCTTGGCGAGCTCGGCCGCTTCGGCGATATCGTCCATCCGCGCCCGGTAGTAGCTGTGCTCGGCGAAGATATTCTCGGCCGCGACCAGGATGGACGCCAGGCGCGCTTTTTCTTCGCGTTCCCGACGCTCTTTAACGCCCATTTTCGGCTCCTTTTAAAGATGGATCCGTTCTCTCGAGTCCTCTAGAGAAAACCACGCCATCTTTATATTCGACTCATCGGTCATATTTCAACTAATCGGTCATAATACGACGAGACAAATCCGTTGTCAAGATTGAATTTTAGATTTCCGGTCCTCTCCAATTTTGTGTTAATAAAAATGAGGGAGAAGGTCCGGGAATGGCCGCAGCGACCGTGGAAGGTTTAGCCTTCTCGAACCGCCCTTGAGGGAACCCGGCTAAGCCGGGCGCCGCGGATGTCTGATTACACCGCATGATGAAAGAGATAGGACAGATTCCCGGAGGATTTGTCCGTCCCAAAAAAATGCGTTGTTCTATGCTCCTTGAAAGGGTGGCAGGG
>Ga0315282_10006982_pt1 | contig 18694 bp, 17 predicted proteins | sample YL17G07_20_MG_FD_203693 | JGI IMG/M metagenome (GOLD analysis project Ga0315282, IMG submission 203693) | Sediment microbial communities from Yellowstone Lake, YNP, Wyoming, USA - YL17G07_20 | ecosystem: Environmental > Aquatic > Freshwater > Lake > Sediment | place: USA: Wyoming | collected...
GCCGAGACAGTGGGCAATGTTGATGAAGAAGTTGTGAAGCGATACATAAGAGACCAACGTCGGTAATTCTGCCAGATCATGCCAGCAAGCCAGAAACTCTGGGCTTTAGCCCAGAGAGTGGTTCATTAAAATTTCTAAAAGAATGGTGGGGTAAACATGATTTATGTTGTGATTTTAGCGGGAGGGAAAGGGACTCGTTTTTGGCCGATAAGCCGGGAAACATGGCCTAAACAGATGATCAATATTTTGGGTGAAGAATCTCTTCTTCGTCAAAGCATTAAAAGATTGGACGGGTTTCTTCCAAAGGATCGGATATGGATTGTGACCACCGAGAAGTTGAGTCAAGACATCCGCTTTCATTTGCGGGGTTTGGGAAAAGGGATGGATCAGATTGGTTTTATCCTAGAGCCTTGTGGCAGAAATACCGCTCCTGCCATCGGCTTGGCTGCCATCACTCTGAATAAAATTTCACCGGATGCGATCATGATCGTGATGCCCTCAGACCATGCTATCCTTGATACCAAGGCCTTTCAGGAGAAGCTCCGACTCGGAATCAGGGTTGCGGAACAGGGCTATCTGGTGACCTTTGGGATTAAACCGAACAGACCTGAGACAGCTTACGGGTATATTCGATCAGGCCTGACCTTAGAAAACTCTCCTGAAGAGGTTTTTCATGTGGAAAGGTTTTTGGAAAAACCTGATTTGAGGACAGCTGAAACTTTTATCGCTTCAGGGAATTATTATTGGAATAGCGGCATCTTCATTTGGAAGGTCTCCCATATCATGAAAGAGATTGAAAATCACCTTCCATGGTTATACAGAGGGCTGAAAAAAATCAGTGAGCTGAAAGATTCCAAGGTCTTCGATGAGATTTATTCTTCTTTTGAAAATATTTCCATCGATTATGGGGTGATAGAAAAAAGTCAAAACCTCCTGGTCATCCCCTCTGATTTTGGATGGTCTGATCTGGGAAATTGGGCAGCCTTGGATGATATCCTCGAAAGGGACAAAAGAGGAAACATCTTACAGGGAAATATTATTGATATCAACAGTGAAAATTCGACCGTGATCGCAAGCCATCGTCTCATTGCGACCATTGGTCTTAAGAATATGGTGGTTGTTGATACTCCCGATGCCACGCTGGTCTCATCAAAAGAGAAGATCCATGGAATCAGGGAAGTGGTTGAGACATTGAATCGGAGTGGCCGAGAGGAACATCTCATTCATCAAACCGTGGAAAAACCATGGGGAAGTTATACGGTTTTGGAGAAGGGAGATCGGTATAAGATCAAAAGAGTCGTACTTCATCCAAAGGCTAAACTGAGTCTTCAGATCCACCATCACCGAAGCGAGCATTGGGTCGTCATCTCTGGAACCGCCAGAGTCGTGAGGGGAGAAGAGGTCTTTGAAGTCCATCCCAATGAAAGCACGTTCATTCCCATCTCCATGAAACACCGTTTGGAAAACCCCGGGCTCATCCCCCTACAAATCATTGAGGTCCAGAACGGGGATTACGTTAAAGAAGATGATATTGAAAGATTAGATGACGATTATCAAAGGATTAAGAAGGAATAGATACCGGAGCTGGGAAAGGCGATCTGCCAGTGAGGGGAATTTTTGAGAAAGAGGAACCGGAACCTATAAATGGTCAGTAAAGTCATCATTTTTTTTGAATCTCTCAATGAAAAAAAACTCCTTCTGCTCCTCATCGGGATTACATTTGCCTTAAGACTTTATGCCGTTTTAATGGCACAGGGAATTGCCTTCGATAGCGCTGCTTATGGTTTTATGGCAAGGTATTTTTTGAAGGGCGATTTTATAAAAGGATTATCTATACCGGGTCATCCTCTTTATCCATTATTGATGTCATTGTTTTCCCTGGATTCCACCCATGTTGAGATGACAGGGAGACTCCTCTCTCTTTTTTTCGGGACTCTTACAATCATTCCACTCTTTTATTTAGTCAAAGAAGCCATCGGCCAAAAAGAAGCCATCTTTTCAGCACTTTTCTATTCTTTCCATCCCTACCTGGTTACTTATTCAGGAATGCTCATGACGGAAGCCACTTATTGGGGGTTGCTGGTTCTATCGGTGTATTTCTTCTGGACAGGGCTAAAAAAAGAAAAAGTATGGAGGGCGATGTTATCAGGATTTTTTCTTGGTTTGGCCTATCTGACAAGACCGGAAGGGATTGGCTATGTTCTCGTTTATCTGATCTGGGCGGTCGTGGAGGGCGGTCTCAAAAAGAAATGGTTTAAGAGATCTATTTTTATTGGGGCCCTGATCCTAACCATTTTTATTTTTGTCATCCCCTATGTCATTTATATCCATCAAGAAACAGGCGGATGGTTGATTAGTAAGAAGGCTTTGGCCGTCCAATCCGATCTGTTAAAGGAGAGCCCAGAGCAGGTCGATCCTACCATCGGGATTGAGCAAAATAAGCCCGTGAGCGGGGACTCTAAAATCCTCTGGATCACCCATAACATTATTCAATTTCTCCCTTCTGTGACCTACCGCTATTTGAGGGCTTACCACTTTTCGTTATGGCTATTTTTATTTTTTGGGCTGATAAGGGTTAGGCGAGAGGGCATCGACTATGAATTGTTCATCGCTTCCTTGGTTCTCTTTCATCTGGTTTCCTTGTCTACCTTTCTTCCTTCCACGATCCGTTTTTCAATCCCAGTCATTCCCCTTTCTCTTCTTTGGGCGGGGACAGGCCTCTTGGAGATGAAGAGATATTTGGAGAAAATTAAAGGAGCCAATGCAGAAAAGGTGATTTTCTTATTTGTTGCCCTTGTCATTTTAAGTCAGTTGCCACAGAGTTTGAAACCGGAGAGAAGTTTTCGTGCGGGGCAGAAAAAGGTTGGACTGTGGTTAAAACAGAATACGCCTCCGGACGCTATCATTATGAGTAATAGTCCTCAGGAAGCATTTTATGCTGATCGAGAATGGATGATGTTACCCTCGGGGATTTCTACACCCGGGAATCCAGGCAAATCCTATCACGAGATTATCGATTATGTAAAAACAAAAGGGGTTCGATATATTCTCGTCAATAAAAATACTCACGAAATGAACCCAGGCTTTATCGAATCCATTCAACCCACAGATTTAAAAGAAATTTTTAGAAGAGCCGATAGGGGATCGATTATTTACGAGGTGATTTATTGAAATTTTTGAGATCGGAAGATGAGTTTTTCAGGCAGACGGGCTTGATGTTCATCGGCATTGGCCTCTTCAACCTGTTCGGCCTCCTTTATCATTTCTTCATGTTAAGAATGCTTCCCCCCATCGATTACGGTCACCTCAATGCCCTGATTACACTTTTTATGATCATCTCTGTTCCTGCGAGTACTGTCCAGACGACGATAACCAAGTTCGTTTCCACTTTTCAGGCAAAGAATCAATTGGACCGGGTGAAGAGCCTTTTACGTCACCTTCTCTTATTAATGTTGGTGATAGGTCTCTCTCTGTTTCTATTGATCTCTCTGGGGAGTTCATTGATTTCCTCCTTTCTTCAGATTTCTTCTTACGGGTTGATTATTCTTTTAGGAGCGAGTCTCTTTTTTGCCATGGTGATCCCAGTTCCGTGGGGTGGGCTTCAAGGGTTGCAAAAGTTTGGCTCCTTGGCTTTAAACCTCATCCTCAATGGGGGAAGTAAATGTGTTCTGGGCATCGTATTTGTTTCGTTAGGCCTGGGGCTATCCGGAGCCCTGAGCGCTGTGGTCGTCTCATATTTGATTACCGTTATTCTATCCCATCTCATTTTAAAAATGAGCTTGAGCCAGGAAGAGAAGAGGGTCAATCCAGAGTTGAATCCTGTGGAGAGAAATGGCACCGATTTTTCAAAAGTATACACTTATTCTTTCCCTGTGGGGTTGACCTTATTGTGTTTTATGGCTCTTACGAATATCGATTTGATTTTGGTGAAACATTTTTTCCTGCCTATTGAGGCGGGTTATTATTCAATCGCCCAGATGGTAGGGAAAATTATTTTTATTTTTTCTTTCCCCATCGTGATGGTGATGTTCCCGAAGATCGCCTCACTGAAAATGGAAGATCAAGAGAAGAAAGCTCGTTCCATCTTAGGGTATAGTTTGACTACAGGGGCTTTCCTCTGCGGTGGGGCTACCATCGTTAGCCTCCTCTTTCCCTCTCTCATCGTTCAATTCCTGAGTGGAGAAGTTTATTTGGAATGCGTTCCTTTGGTTGGACTCTTCTCTATCAATATGAGCATTTACTCTCTCAGCTTGATTTTGCTCTATTATCAACTCTCAATCGATCAAAAAGGGTTTCTCTATCCTCTCGTCCTCTGCACCCTGATCCAGAGTGGGTTGATTGTACTCTTTCACAAAAGCTTAATCCAGGTTCTTCTGATTGTGGGTCTCATCGGTCTCTGCCTCTTGGTGATCAACCTTTATTTGGCTTACCGTCCTTATCAAGGGGAGAGAAAAGAAGGATTTACCTAGGATAACTTGCGAAGAAAAAACATTGGAACATTTGAGATCGTCGATTCAAAATAGAGTAAAAATGATGGATGCAATGTGCCATTGGAAAGTTCGGGATGGAAACGAAAAGGATATGGAAGAAATTTTGTCCCTTAGGAGAGATGCTTTTGGTGACACGGAAAAAGACAAATTAGATCCGAGGTTTTGGCAATGGGAATTCATGGAGGGGCCGGATGGAAGGGCCTTTATTTACATTGTCGAAGACAGAAATAAGATCGTTGGTCACTTTGCTGATATTCCCAGGCGATTTATCGTAGAAGGAGAAGTCGTCCTCGGAACTCTTTCGCTCGATCTGATGGTCCATCATGATTACTGGCGAAGAGGTATTTTCCAGGCGATGGGAAAATATGGAGCACAAAGAGTCAAACAAAAGAATGGGCTTTTTTTGACCGCATTCCCCATACGGCCGGAAACGATTCAGGGGTTAATAAAAATTGGCTGGAAGGAAGTGGTGGAACTTCCAGTCCTGGTCTATCCATTAAGTTTTAGGGGCATCGTAAACCGGTACCTCCGTTTACAACCTTTGAGCCTTCTTATCGGAGGAGCGGCAAGATTTTTCTATTTTTATCTCTATGGATTGAAGAGGAGAAAAGTTATAGAGGGGATTGAGATAGAAGAAGTGAGTCTATTAGATGACCAGTTCGATGGTTTCTGGCAAAAGGCGTTATCCCTTAACCCTATCATGGGTATCCGCAATCGAAATTATTTGACTTGGCGTTACCTTCAACACCCCACTCGGAACTACACGGTTTATCAAGCGAAGAAAAGCGGGGAGATGAGAGGATACATTGTCTTAAGAAAAGTCGACCTTCTCAACTTCAACAGTGCTGTCATCGTCGATCTGTTGGCAGTGGATCAAATAGGCCTTTCCGCATTGGTGGGAAAAGTGATTGACCACGCCCGACAGCAAGGAATAGATCTTTTAGGTTTCATGGTTCCGAGGCCGCACCCCTATTATCAGAGTATGAGAAGAGAAGGATTTATCCCAAGTTTTAAGACATTCCGCTTTATGGTTTATTCTCATTGGAAGGAGGAGGTTCTCTTCGATCCGAAGGGATGGTATGTCAATTGGGGAGACACGGATGTCATCTAATAATTTGCAGGTTATTGGGATAAGTCTGGATGAGGCAACGTTTGATTTGATTCTTTCATGGGCAAAAGAAGGGTACTCAGTACCTTTAAGAGACGGATAGAAGAAGGGTCAAAAAAGGGAATATTAGCAATGTAAACCCCAATGGATTTCCCTTAAAGTGAAAAATTATCCAAGAGGAAGCATCGATGGAAATGAGGTCTGAGCACGCAAGGAAAAGATGGTTTTACCCAATCTTCATCGTTACCATAGGATTCTGTTATTATATCACCTATTTCAACTACGGGATCAACTTGGGAGATGAAGGTTTTTTTGTCTATGGGGCCGAGAGAGTTCTGCACGGGCAATTGCCTATGAGCGATTTTATGGCCTATCCTCCTGGAAGCTATTTTGTGTTAGCTCTCCTTTTCAGGGTGTTTGGAACTAATCTCTGGGTCTCCCGGTTTATGGAAATAGCTTTCCTCCTTCTCGACGGCCTTCTGATATTCTATGTGAGCAGACGCCTTATGCCAGACAGTTGGGCACTCATTCCCTCCTTTATCTTAGTTCTGTTTCCTGGTCCATGGTACAAGATATTTTTCACATTCGGCCTGCTTCTCCCTCTCTTTTCACTATTCCGTTTTTTGGAAAAAGGGACAACGGGCAGAGTTATGATGGTCGGTGCGAGTATCGGAATCTCTCTGCTTTTTAAGTTTGAAAGCGGTCTTTATTCTTCTGTGGCGGTGGGTGTTGCCATTTTCTTAAACCACGTTTGGAAAGATGGACATTTTCTTTTGAGGAGAAGAGCTCTCTGGGATTTTACAAAAGATATATTCTTTTGTTCCATCGGGTTCTTGAGCGTGCTAAGTCCTTTTCTTATTTACTATATCTCTCATTCCGCTTTGCTAAAAAGTTTTTACACACTGAGAGAAAGATATGAATCGCAGGCTATCGGTTGGGTGGGCGAAATGTTCGAGAAACCCAGTCTCTTAAGTGCGTTGACAAAATTTCAGCTCGGAGGCCTTAAACACCTCTTCTTTTATCTTATTGTTATCCTCTATCTTTATGTGTTCTTCAAGGTCATTACCTATCTTTTCATACAGAAAAGAAAAGATTTCTCATTACTGCTTCCGGTTCTTATCTTGGGGTCGCTTTCCCTGACATATGCATACATCGCTTTCAGTAAGGCATATCTCCTTCACTCAGTAGCTATGGCGTACATACTATTCGGGTTTGTGTTGCATTCATACGTCCGAAAAGGGGGGGTAAGATCGAGGGTCCTCTTGATTTTTTTGTTACTTCTTTTGGGGTTATACGTGATCGATAATTTGAAGATGAGAGGTTACCATTCTGGCAACATCAACATGCTCTTTAGAATCGAAAGGGAAGGGGCAAGCCTCGTCGAATCAAAAAAGGCACGAGTCTATGTCTCTTACAAACAATTAGATACTATTAACGGTCTGACTCAATTTTTTAAAGGAAAAGATGGTTATCTGCTGCCTCTTCCCTACGATCCTATGGTAAATTTTCTAACCGGCTTGCAAAACCCAACACGCTTCTCTTTTCTTATCCCTCCTTTTTTGAGTGAAGTGTCAAGACAGAAAGAGGTGATAAATGAAGTGGAAAGATACAAGATTCATTATTTGTTGATTCACCGGTGGCTCTGGATAAGTGCGGGCGAGCAAGGATTTAGCTCCTATGCTCCCATATTATATGAATTTATATCGAGACACTATCAATTAGAGAAAGAGATTGGCGGGTATTTGATATTTTCTCGCCAATGACTTCTATCGATTTTTTTTCATTCTATTAATTTTACCAACAAGAGATAAAGGAGATTGTCATTCGGCGAATTTAAAAAAGCTTGTTCCAAGAATTGAATTCAAACATATAATGGCATACGTATAAAGGGGAGTATGATTGCATAAAAGCACATTAGAATTTTTACATTATGACGTCTTGAACGGGTCAGTGTTAGATGAACGAAAGATCGTGAAGACCCTCATGCTGATCCTTGCTTTTGCCTTCGTTCTTAGAATTTTTCTCATCATCATTCCTGAAGTGATCCATAATGATGGAATAGAATATATTCGTCATGCAAAACAGATTTCATCCGGAGATTGGTCAGGGGGGAAATCGCCCCCCCTCTATCCTTCCCTTATAGCCCTTGTCCAAATGATCACTCAAGATTATGAAATGGCCGGGATCTGGGTTTCTGTTATCTTCGGGACGCTCATTGTCCTTCCTATCTTTTACTTGGGCAGGTCGATCTTTGATGAAAAAGTAGGGTTCCTTTCTGCCCTCTTTGCAACGGTTCACCCATCTCTTAACATTTCTTCTGGATCGGTTCTGACAGAATCGACCTACCACTTTTTCCTTGCTACATCGGTCCTTTTCAGTTGGAATGCTTTTAGCAAAGGGAAGTTTTACCACTTATTGGCACTGGATGAAGCGGCCCTTTCAGCTTTGGTGAAAAGAGGGATTCAACATAGCCAACAAGAAGGGGTGGATCTCGTTGGCTTGATCGTCCCACAAGGTCATCTTTATTATAAGATCTTAAGGAAGATGGGGTTTCTTTCAAGCTTTAAAAAATTTCTCTTTATGGTTTATCCCAATTCTGATAAGGAAATGATTCTTTCTCCGGAGAAATGGTATGTGAACTGGGGGGATACCGATGTCATCTAAAGCCCTTGTCCTCGCCATAAACTTGAAGGGTTGTCCCTTGGAGGAAAAAGAGTTAAACTGCTTTGAATATCATGCTCCCCGCACATTGCCCGGGTAGATATCGCAGAGGATAGGTTAAGAATAAAGTTCGAGAAGCGAAAATCATTCAAAATCATATCATCCTATGATCAGTCGAAGTCACCGATTTTTTGATAAGGCTTCTGAAGGTTACCGTGAAAGGGCTGCTTCTCACGTTCTTTATCGCAAGATGAAACCAATTGTTCTACCACGAGAGGGGAAGAAGGTGTTGGACATCGGCAATGGAGGGGTGGATGTATTTCGTTCATCCCGAGCGACCTTTTATGTGGGGCTTGACCTTTCGTTGGAAATGTTAAAAAAGGCAAAAGGGGAGAACATCCACTTGGTTTGCGGAGATGCGCTATCCCTTCCTTTTAAACAGCAGGTTTTCAACACTGTACTTTATAGTAGCTTACTCCACCACCTGACCGGGAGAAGGGTGAGGGATACCATCCAGAGGGTGAGGGCGGCCCTCCTTCAAGCGCATGGATGCCTTGACGAAGAGGGAAATACCCTAATCATCGAATCTTGCCTTCCCCTTTTTATTGAAACCATAGAGAGATTATCTTTTCTATTTCTTAAAATCTTTTCTTTTTTAACAGGACAGCCTGAAGCCCTCCTTTTCTCAGAAGAGACTTTAAAAAAAATGATGAACGAATGTGGATACGGAGAGGTAAAATGTTATGAGGTGGAGTCAGAAGAAAAAAAACCATGGGAATGGACCACTCTCTTTATGAGCCTTCCCTTTTTAAAGGTACCAAAGTTCTTTGTTCCCGCAACGTGGGTTGTTTTGGAAGGGCAAAAGCGGTGACGAAAGGGGTTCGAGAAGGGATGGAGATCATCAATGCGATGTCGATCGATTTAGAAGAATGGTATCACTCCGAACTGGTGGAAGGGAAAAGATCCGCTTTTTCTCAAGCCACAGAGGCAACGAAGCCCATTCTTGACCTATTGGACCGATATCAAACAAAAGCTTCCTTCTATATTGTCGGAGAGGTCGCTGAGCAGAATCCTCGTCTCATTCAGTCAATCTTCGAGAGAGGGCATGAGATTGGTTGTCATACTTTTTCCCACACCCTTTTATGGAAATTAAGTGAGCCTCTCTTTCGAGAAGAATTGGAGCATTTTCATTCCGTCATGGAAAGAATTCTTGGAAAGATTCAGATCAAGGGGTTTCGTGCCCCTTGTTTTTCTCTCGATAACCGAAGTAAATGGGCTCTCAGGGTTCTTTCGGATTTTGGGTATCAATATGATGCAAGTATCTTTCCTGCAAAGATAAACCCTCTTTATGGGATCCGTGGAGCCCCCACTCACCCTTACCGAATTTCATTCGAGGATGTGAGAAAGGAAAATCCAAAGAGCCCTTTGATCGAATTCCCTTTTCCTTTGTTGACCGTAGGGAGGTTGAAGATCCCCATCTCAGGTGGAATTTATCTACGGATTTTTCCACTCCCTTTCATTTATTGGGGTTTAAAGAGAATGAATCGATCCCGTCCCTTTCTCATCTACCACCATCCTTGGGAAAGCTACGAGAAGACGCCCAGGCTGAAACTCCCTTTTTACAATCGGATCATTTCTTACTACGGTGCTTCTTCAGCATTAAAAAAATTGGAATTCTTATTGGAACACTTTAAACTTACAAGGGTCGATCATATCCTTGGATTAGAGTAGGGAAAGATGAGTTCACCTTCGTTGATATCTGTAATTATCCCCAACTGGAACGGTAAACATTTCTTGGCCGAATGCATTGATTCATTAAAAGAGCAGACGTTCCGTGATTTCGAAACCATTCTGGTAGATAATGGATCGACAGATGCCTCTGCTGAGTTTGCCGAAGAACGATACGGTGACTTTATTCGAATCATTCGAAATAAAAAGAATCTTGGCTTTACTGGAGGAAATAATGTTGGCATTGAAGCGGCAAGGGGGGAATATATTGTCCTCTTGAATAACGACACGTGGGCTCCACCCACCTGGCTTAATGAATTAGTCAAGGCCACTCCCTTGGGTCCTCCCATTGGGATGTGGGCGTCGAAAGTCTATTCCTATTACAAGAGGAGTCAAATTGAAGCAGTGGGCGAACTCATTTATTGGGATGGGTTGAGTCGGTCCCGAGGACAATATGAGCAGGAACGGGGACAGTACGAGGAAATGGAAGAAATTTTTTTCCCGCCTGGATGTGGTGGAATGTACCGTAAGGTCGTCTTTGAGGAAATTGGCCTTTTTGATGAAGATTTCTTTGCTTATGGGGATGATGCCGAGATTGGAATTCGTGCTCGATTAGCTGGCTGGAAATGTGTTTACGTACCAAAGGCCGTCCTCTATCATAAAAACTCAGGGACAGGAGGACAATATTCCCCTTTCAAGGCATTTTATGTTGAGAGAAATCGTTTCTGGATTACAATCAAATACTTTCCTTTACCCCTATTATTCCTCAGTCTCTTTTTTACATTTTATCGGTTTGCCCTTCAGGCTTATGGGGCCCTTGCTCACCGAGGAGCTGCCGGAAAATTTACAAAAAAATATTCTCCATTGAGATTGATGGGAATTTTGTTCAAGGCTTATGGGTCAGGGTTTCGTTACCTGCCTCAAATGTGGAAGAAAAGAAAAAGGCTGAGAGCCTTGAAAAAAGTTTCGTATGGGGAGATCTTTAGTTGGTTTAAACGATTTGGAATTAAAGCAAATGAAATTTCTCTTCGGGATTGAGAAACCATAAAACTATATTAAATCTTTTTCTTTTTGAAGTTTAGAAAGGTTTGCATAGAGTGGTTTATGTTGGGAATTAAGAAGTAAGGAAAAAGAAACCCCATGTTGAAGTATCTTTTTAAGTGATCAAAGTCTTCAAGGTGGAAAGTTGAACTCCTTTTATTTTTAGATGGATGATTTCGCACAGATGAATATCCCAAGTAGCCAATATTTTGAGAAACTTGATTTGACTTATAAAAATCCCTCTCATCTTATGCATAAAAAGATGAAACTTATTTTAGACTATGTGAGGCGGGGGGAGTCTTTAATCGACATCGGCTGTGGGACCGGAGAATTCATCGTTCAACTTAGAGAACGTTTCAACAGATTGGTTGGGATTGATACCAGTTCGCATGCCATCGAATTTACGGCGAGAAGGCTAGGGAAGGGCAGGAATATTTTATTAGAATGTGGAGAATTAGATTCGTTTCATTTTCCGGCAGAACATTTTGATGTCTGTCTTTGTTTAGATGTTCTTGAACATGTAAAAGACCTTTCCTCTCTCCTTCAGGAAATACACAGAATCCTCCGCCCGGGAGCGGAAATGATCGTGACCGTTCCGAATTGGTACGATATGATCGTGTCAGGAATCTTGCGGATAGATCCCCTTCACATCAACACTTTCACACCCTGGCGTTGGATGAAACTCCTAAAACGAGCTGGGTTTAAGATTAAACTTTACAGAGCAGTAGACTTTCCCATCCTGAAACTTGACTTCTTAGCCAGGAAAATTCCCTTTTTGGGTATGTGCATCATCATCGTAGCTTTTCGATAACAGGATATTTTTCAATTTGTAACAATGTGAATCTTTCGCTTGATAAAGGTGAACCGATTAAATAAAAAATAGTGTCGATGGATAACAAAGGAAAAATCTTAGTGGTTGTCCCTGCTTACAATGAGGAGGGATCGGTGGGGAAGGTGGTGGAGGAAGTTCATACCCATCTTTCCCAGGCGGAGGTGTTAGTGGTGAATGATGGGTCCACTGATCTCACTTCGGAAATAGCCAAGTCTAAGGGAGCCATTGTTCTGGATCTCCCTTTTAATCTGGGGATCGGTGGAGCCATGCAGGCTGGATACCAATACGCCTATGAGAAAGGCTATGATATTGCGATACAGGTCGATGGCGATGGTCAACATGATCCGAAAGAGATTGGCAAACTTCTTAAGGCTTTGGAAGAGAAGAAGATTGATATGGCCATTGGTTCGCGTTTTATCGGAGATTTAGGATATAAATCATCGACGATGAGAAGGATTGGGATTTCCATCTTCTCCCAGGTGATTTCAATGATTGTGAGACAAAGGATTACTGACCCAACTTCCGGATTTAGGGCATCGAATCGAAAGGCGATTCAATTATTTGCCTCAAATTATCCGCAGGATTATCCGGAACCGGAAGTAGTGATCTTGCTCCATCAGTGTCATTTAAAGATGGAAGAAGTTCCGGTCGGTATGAGTGAGAGATATTCTGGGGAGTCGTCGATTACGAAAATCAAGTCTATTTATTATATGGTGAAGGTTCTATTAGCGATTTTTGTAGATTGTTTTAAAAAACCACCCTTATTAGAACAGGAGAGATAGCGATGTTAATCAAGATTCAAATCATTGTTGGTGTCCTCAGTATTATTCTGCTCTTGATCACCTTCGAACTGATTAGAAAGAAAAGGCTTCGGGAAGAATATGCCATCCTCTGGCTTTTTACCGGAGGTGTGGTTTTGGTATTCAGTCTATGGCCTGCGTTTCTCCTCTCACAATTTTTTGTTAGAATTACTGGTATATTCTATTTATCCGCGGTCGTTTTAATTGCCTTTTTCTTTCTTCTTCTTATCGTCTTCCATTTCTCAGTGGTGATTTCGAAGTTAACCAGTCAAAATAAGGAGCTGGCCCAGCAATATGCCCTTCTTGCATTGGAACTCAATCAGTTAAAGAAAAATGGTTTCCCCCCAGCCCAGGCTTCCTCAATTAATGTTTGAGATCATTTTGTGACCTTTTGAATGGGAAAAAAGGATGGTTTTCAATTCTGTTAAATTTTTGTTTTTTTTCGTTATTGTGATCACGATCTATTTTTCCATCCCTCATCGTATCCGATGGATATGGCTTCTCGGTGCAAGTTACTATTTCTACATGTCGTGGAAGCCCCTTTATATCTTTTTAATCGTGATCACGACCCTTATTACCTATTATACGGCCATTCGAATGGGTCAAACCGATTTGAGATCGAAGCGAAAGAAGTTTTTATTTTTCAGTTTGCTATCCAATCTCGGACTTCTGTTTGTATTCAAATATTATAATTTCTTTAATGACTCATTGAGGACCCTCTTCCAAGAATACCATCTGTTTTATAGAATCCCCTCATTCGATCTTATTTTACCTCTGGGGATTTCCTTCTACATCTTTAAGAGCTTGAGTTACACGATCGATGTTTATCGAGGAGATAAAGCCCCCGAAAGACATTTGGGCTTCTTTGCTCTCTATGTGTCTTTTTTCCCTCAATTGCTCGCCGGACCTATCGAAAGGGCAACAAGGTTCTTACCCCAGTTGTATGAAAAGTTTGATTTTGATTATCCGAGAGTGACCAGGGGTTTGAAATTGATGCTCTGGGGACTTTTTCAAAAAATGGTGATCGCAGACAACTTAGCCCCCTTGGTGGATTCTGTTTATAGCGGTCCATCCCATCATCAAGGGATTAGCCTCATCCTGGCCACTTTTTTCTTCGCCTTCCAAATTTATTGCGATTTTTCAGGTTATTCCGATATCGCAATTGGAGCAGCCCAAGTCTTGGGGATCAAAACCATGGATAATTTTAACCGTCCTTATTTTTCTAAATCCATTCCCGAATTTTGGAGGAGATGGCATATTTCACTCTCCACATGGTTTCGGGATTATTTCTACATTCCGTTAGGAGGGAATCGTGTTTCCATTCCAAGATGGTATTTCAATCTATTCATCGTGATGTTGATATGTGGGTTCTGGCATGGGGCCAATTGGACATTTATTGTTTGGGGAGGTTTACATGGATTTTATCTTGCTTTTTCAAGGATCACACAAGGCATTAGGTATAAAGTTGCCCAAACGATTGGTTTGAATAAATTCCCGAGACTTCACAGCTATTTGAAAGTGATGGTAACATTTTTTTTAGTGAGTTTTGCTTGGATATTTTTCAGGGCCAATACAATTTCAGATGCCATTTATATCATTTCAAATTTATTTTCAGGATGGGGAAGGGGCCTTACTTTTGAAGCATTTGAAAAAATGCCATTTGTGGGACCATTGAAATTTGAATTGGTTGTATCTCTTTTTGCTATTTGTATTTTATTGGTCGTCCATCTCATAGAGAGGCGAGAGAACATCATCGACTGGTTTTCAGAAAAACCTATTTGGCTGAGGTGGTCTGTTTACTATTCCATCACATTATCGATTCTATTGTTTGGTAATTTTGGATCCAAACAATTTATCTATTTCCAATTTTAAGCAAGATTTATGAAAAGATTTTTTTTAAAATCTCTCCTCTTCCTATCTCCCTTCCTTATGATGGTCTGTATTGAACTATTCGTTTTGCCCATTGACTTTTTTGCCTTTCGAGTTTGGGAGGCTTTGATCATCAAAGAATTTCACTCGATTCTGCCTGGACATTTTTATCCACGGATGGAAATAACAAAATTGGAGACAGGCGGGGACCTGGCTCATCATACTCCTTTTGCCATCCCAAAGAAGGTGAAATGGATGACGGATCGCCATGGCTACCGGAAAAAGGATCCGGAAGGGATAAAACCACAGGTGGTCATCGTCGGCGATTCGAATATTGCTGGCCAAGGACTGACACAAGAAGAGATGCTCTCCGAAGTATTAGAAGACCAATTAAAGGTCTCTGTCTATCCTTATGCCCCGGTGGGTTCGATCAATACCTTCTTAAAGGATTTGCGATTTAAAAAAGATCCTCCTAAGATAGTTATTATTTCAGTCTTCGAGGGACATATCCTTCATTTGCCTTTTCCAAAGCTACCCCAAAAGAGGGAGTGGCTTCTTTCTCTTTATGAATGGAGGGATAAAATAAAGCAAAAAAGATGGGTTCAATCTATGGGTGTGCTCCTAGACCGGCTTTCCAAAACGAATATGCTAAACTATGCTCGAGCAAGAATAGGCTATTGGGCTATCAGGGGTTTTCCCCAATTTCCATCAAGATTTGGCCCTATGCTCTTTTTTATGGGAGAGGATGCCAATAAAGAAGTGCCTAATGAAGATTTTCATAAAGTGGTTAAAACCATAGAAGCCTATGATCGGGTTTTGAAAAACAAGGGAATCCGATTTATCTTTCTTCCGATTCCCAACAAAGAAAATATCTACCATGAATACTTACCAAACCCAGGAAGGCCAATTTTTTTAGAAAAGCTGATTCAGGAGTTGAAAATTAGAAATATTGAAACAGTAGACACTCAAAGAGCCTTCGAGGATGAATACAGGAACCATTCAACGTTGCTCTATTTTCTCGATGATAGCCATTGGAACGCAAAAGGCGTTCGAGTGGCGGCAGATTTTACGATTAAGTTAATCAAGAGGAATAAACGGTGATTTCTTTCTTTAAAGAATGATTCCCCGACGACGATCTTGCATTCATTTCTAACATAGTTCTTTACCTCTTGGGATATTATTTCTTGATAATTCAAGATCATTTTGTTAAAAAGAAGCAACGGGGATCAAGATGGCAAATGTATTGGTGACTGGAGGAGCAGGGTTTATCGGATCAAACTTGACGGAGGCCTTACTCCAAAAGGGTCACTCTGTTCGAGTCCTCGATGATTTTTCAACTGGGAAAAGGGAGAATCTAATTTTTGATAAAAAACACCGTTCTCTGGAGATGATCGAAGGGGATATCCGTAACCTCAGCACCTGTCAAAGGGCGATCAAGGGGATGGAGGTTGTATTTCACCAGGCTGCCCTCCCATCGGTCCAACGGTCCATAGAGGACCCAGAGATATCCAATGCCGTCAATGTAGGAGGGACTTTGAATATTCTCCTGGCTGCTAAGGAAATTGGGGTGAAGCGAGTGGTCTATGCCTCCTCTTCTTCCATCTATGGCGATACTCCTACTTTGCCAAAGCATGAAGAAATGCCCTCCAATCCTCTCTCCCCTTATGCCTTACAAAAATATATTGGAGAACAATATTGCCGACTTTTTTACCAACTCTATGGTCTCGATACCATCTCCCTGAGATATTTCAATATCTTTGGCCCAAAACAGGACCCCAACTCCGTTTACTCTGCTGTGATCCCAAAATTTATTGATGCACTGCTTCAGGGTCGTGCTCCGATCATCTTTGGGGATGGAGAGCAGTCTCGAGATTTTACCTATATTGAGAACGTGGTTCAGGCCAATCTTCTTGCTATGTCTGCAGAACACCTTCATGGAGAAGCCATTAATATTGCCTGTGGGAAAAGAATCTCACTGAACCAATTAGTGAATGTCCTGAAAGAGATTCTCGGAGCGAAGCAGTCCCCTATTCATCAAGAACCTCGGCAAGGAGATGTGAGGCATTCTTTGGCAGATATCCACAAGGGAAAAGAAGTTATCAATTATGAGCCTATAATTGGAGTAGAGGTGGGACTAAAAAAGACGGTTGAATTTTTTAAGAAAATACTGCGTTAAAGAGAGAGATGGGAGGAATTGAATAAGATGAAGGGACAGCCGACACTTCAAAAAATAGTGGATAGGTTTCCAAAGGTTAAGATTTTAGTTGTCGGCGATATCATGATGGATCGATTCATTTGGGGGAAGGTTTCCCGAATATCGCCAGAGGCGCCGGTCCCTGTGGTTTTGGTGGATAATAGTGATGAATCTGAAACTTTTGGCCTTGGAGGGGCTGCCAATGTCGCAAACAATATCCATTCGCTGGGAGGAAAAGTTTTGCTTTGTGGTATCGTGGGTCATGATGAGATGGGCAAGAAAATAAGAGGACAGTTAACTGAGAAAGGAATTGAACATAAGATATTCACTGAAGAAAGGAGGCAGTCCACCGTAAAGACCCGAATTTTTGCCAACCAGCAGCAAGTGGTCAGAATTGACCGCGAAACGGTTGACCACCCAAAGGTCTCTATTCTGCGAGATCTTTCAAACTTTGTAATGGAGAAAATTGAAGATTTTGATGGAATCATTATTTCCGATTATGGAAAAGGTCTCTTGACGGGGACATTGATTCGGGCAATCATTCGAAAAGCGAGGAAGGCGAAGAAGCTTATTATGGTTGACCCGAAGCTAAGAAATTTTAAATTTTACAAGGGAGCGACAGTGGTTACTCCCAATACTAAAGAGGCGAGTGAGGCATCGAGAGTTCCTATGGTTGATGGGTCATCAATAGAAAAGATAGGAGACAAGTTGTTAAAAGAACTGAAATGCAGAGCCTTGGTCATCACACGAGGTGAAGAGGGAATGGCTATCTTTGAACCCCACCGGAAGCCTATCTATGTCCGCACCGAGGTGAGAGAAGTTTACGACGTGACGGGTGCAGGAGATACAGTGATTGGAACTTTGGCCCTTGCCTTGGGAACAGGGACCCGTGTTAGTGTGAAGGAAGCTGTAAAGTTAGCAAACTATGCAGCAGGGGTTGTGGTTGGGAAAATGGGAACAGCAACCGCCACCCGAGAGGACCTCATTGAAGCAATAAAGAAGGAAACTTAGTCTTCAATTTTTAAGTTTTGGAGTTATGATTTCATAAAAAAGTCCGAAGGAACAAAAAGGCCCTTCCTCAGAATTGAGGATAGGGCCTTTAATTTTTTATCCCCCCTACGATTGGCAGGTGAAAGACAGATAAGTCATTATGTTTCGAGGACGAAAATGATTTCCAACCTGACCCTGTATTCTATAATCTTAGAATTTTCCACTGCCACCCTGAATTCCACAACACGTAATCCAGTGACACCCCTTAAGGTCTTTGTCGCTCTTGCGAAGCCAACCTTAATGGCATCTTCAAAACCCTTTGAAGAACCTGCAATAATTTCAGTTACCCTCGCGACTCTGGGTTCTGTCATTCTCATCACCTCCTTTTCATAAATTGGGTATGGTACTTATAAGTCTATATAAAAATCCTAAAGAATGTCAATGAGAAAAATATTGATAAATTTAAGAATTGTGTTATAAAATTTAAATTTGATAATATTTTCATAACTTACGTTATGTTTAAAAGAATGATAAATGAGGGGGTAGATGGCTTCTCGAACTGATGAAAAGCGTGGTTTAATCCATCAATTTATTCATTATTTATCTGTCGAGAAGAATGCCTCACCTCATACCTGTCGGTGTTATCGGAGGGATTTAGAAGGATTTGAGGATTTTTTGAAAAACTCAGGAATGGTTCTCACCCCAACGGGCGATGTAAAGATAGAAAAAGTGGATCGGATAGCTATCCGAAAATATTTGAGCTTCCTACACCGGAAGAATAAAAAGAGTTCTATTGCGAGGAAGATTTCGACGCTGCGCTCTTTTTTTAAATATTTAGTCCGAGAACAAATCATTCCATCTAACCCGGCCAAAAGTGTTTCAACACCAAAGGTGGAGAAGACTCTTCCCACCACTCTCACTGTGGATGAGGCCTTCCGGTTGATGGAATCACCCAAAAGTATTTCTGAAAAGTTTTCTCCT
>Ga0315282_10006983_pt1 | contig 18693 bp, 3 predicted proteins | sample YL17G07_20_MG_FD_203693 | JGI IMG/M metagenome (GOLD analysis project Ga0315282, IMG submission 203693) | Sediment microbial communities from Yellowstone Lake, YNP, Wyoming, USA - YL17G07_20 | ecosystem: Environmental > Aquatic > Freshwater > Lake > Sediment | place: USA: Wyoming | collected...
TGTAGTAGTAGGCGTTGTCGTCCTTGGCGAACACGTCGTTGACGAGGTTGTAGTCGCACTGGAAGTCGCTGGTCATGTAGCTGTTGATGCAGATACTTCCGCGCGGCGCCCCGCCTATGTAGTTCATATAGGTGAAGCAGACGTTATTGAACACCCTGTGGCCGAGTGGCAGAGGCTTGGAACCCGAGCCGTCGCACCAGAAGTTGAGCGGGTAGAACGTGCCGGTATTGGCGATAAGCGTGTTATTGTAGATCCTGTCATAGCGAGACCACACGGCGCTGTCATTGCCGGCGACGTGGATACCCTTGGAGACCTGGTAGGCGAGGTTGTTCCTGTAGAGCGAGTACTCGACGCCGTCGAGGTCGTAGCCGTTTCCGCAGGAGTAGCCGGTGTTCTTCTCGAAAATCCATCCGGTCATGACGCCGTCACCGCCTGAGGAGACGTCGCCGTTGGTGTGGATGGCGCAGCCGACGGCCCCGTAGAGCATATTGCGGCTGACGACGCCGTAATCGGACGAGTTGTTCACGTACATGGCGTGTTCGCCGGAGTTGGTGGACGTGTTGTTATCGATGAAGATGTAATCCGAGAACGCACCGAAGATACCCGTCCTGTTGGACTGGTTCACGATGTTGTTGACGATGCTTATGTGGTTGGTGTTGCGGACGTCGATGTCGTAGCGCGAATCCTTGTTGCCTTCGACCTTGAAGCCGTCGACGGTCCAGTAGCTGACCGTCCTGAAGAAGCTCTCAACCTCTATGTAGGAGTTGTGCTTGGTGCGGGTCGGGTGCTTGGCGTTGACAAGCGCCGCGCCCACAGTCTCGGACATGACCGTCTTGGGCTGAGACGGTGTGCCGCAGTTCTCGATGCGGAAACCGATATAGGTGCCCGGGCCGACAATCACTGTCCCGCCCGAGGGGCAATTATCGACCGCGTACTGGATCGTGGCCCACGGCTGGCCGTACGTGCCGGGGTTGGAGTCGCTGCCGCCGGACGCAGCCACGTAGAACGGGTTGAAGCCGGCCAGCGCGCCGTTAATCACGATCGTGAACTGCTTGTCGTTCGTGAACGGCACGGTTTGCGAATCCACCACGTGAACGTTGAACGTGAATACGCCCGTCGCCGAAGGCGTGCCCGATATCTGTCCCGAAGCGGTCATGGAGAGCCCCGTCGGCAGAGCTCCGCTGGTCACCGACCACGTGAACGGCGTCACGCCGCCGGTGGCGCTCATGTGCTGGGTATAGAACACTCCGGTGTTGCCGCTTCGCAGGTATGGGGTGGTTATCACAAGCGGAAGAGCCGTGACGCTGATGGAGAAAGCTTGCGTCGCAGTCTGCGCGGTCGGCGTCGTCGAGTCGGTTAGCCGGATCGTGAAATTCGACACTCCGGTATTGGTGGGAGTACCGCTGATTGTGCCATAGGCCGTATCGAGAGAGAGCCCGTTGGGAAGCGTGCCGGAGGAAATCGCCCAGACGTATGGCGCGCTGCCGCCGGCGCCGACAAGCGTCTGTCTGTAGGCAACGTCAATCGTCCCGCCCGCGAGGCTTGTCGATTCGATGGTAAGCGCGACCTTGCCGCTGGCGTATTCGTAGCAGCCCTGGTCCCAGTGGAGACCCTGAGGCCTGGATACGCCATCCTTGTCCTCGCTGACGTCGGCCGCCACGCAGGTGCCCGCGTCGATGGCAACCGCGCCGGCGTTGAGGTGATAGTTCCGCAAAGACTTGTCAGCGTTTTCGGAATCGACCCATAGCGCCTGCCTTCTGGCCGCGTCCGTGCCGCCGATATAAGTCGAATGCGTGTCGTAGCCCATCGCCTGCCACGCGGGCAGTTGTATCCAGTTCGAGTTGTCGTCGATACCGAAGCCGTTCATGACGAGGTTGTAGTCGGACTGGAAGTCGTTCCACATATGCGAGCTCATGCACATGGTGCCGCGGAAATAACCGTCGACCCCGCTGTAGATGATGTTATTGAAGATCCTGAATCCCAGCGGGTCGCCTATCGTGTAGGTCTGCGGTACGCATGCGAGCGGATACCACCCAGTCGACGGACCGGCGAACGTGTTGTTGATGATGCGGTCATAGCGGGAGTTTATCGCGCCGTTTTGCGTCCCGTCGCCGCCGGTAAAATGCAATTGTTTGGATACGTTGTCATAGACGAGGTTATTGCGCCAGATGGAAAGCTCCACGCCGTCCGCATCGAAGCCGTTCATGTTGTGGTAAGACGTGTTCTTTTCAATGGTCCAATAGCTCATTATGCCGTCGCCGGCACTATCCATGCCTCCGTTCATGTGCTGGCCGACGCCGACGTTATCATGCATCACGGTGTTGCGAAGGATGCCGTAGTCGCTCGAATCGCTCGTGTAGACGCCGTGCTCGCCGTTGTTATAGGTCAGGTTGTTGTCCCACAACGCGTAGTCGGTATGGGCGCTGAAAAGCCCCGTTCTCAGGGCGTTATGCACGCAGCAGTTCTTCCCGGTGATATGGTTGCACGCGCGAATGTCGATGCCGTACGTGGAGGCTCCGTTACCCATGACCTCGACGCCGTCGATCACCCAGTACTGGATGGTGTCGCCGAACTTCTCACACTCGAGGTAGCTGCCGTGCTTGGCCCTCGTGGGCTCCTTGGCGTTGATCACGATCCCCCACGGCGTCTCGGACATGAGGGTCTTGGGCGCAACAGCGGTGCCGGAGCTTTCAAGCCTGCAACCAACGTAGGTGCCCGGCTCGATTATGATCGTGTCGCCGGCGGGGCAGTTATCCGCCGCGTACTGCAAGGTCGCCCAAGGCTGGGATACCGTACCGGGCCAGGCATTGTTGCCCGTGGTCGAGACGTAATGGAATGTGCCGGACGGAGAGCCGGAGCTGATGTTGACCGTAAACTGCTTCGAATCGGTATACGGAACGGTCTGGCTGTCGAGAGCTTCGAGCGTGAACGTGTACTGCCCCGAGGCCGCCGGCGTGCCGCTTATCTCGCCCGTCGAGGTGTTGAGAGTCACGCCCGTTGGAAGCGTGCCCGAGAGAAGCGCGTAGTGGAAAGGCTCCGCGCCGCCCGTCTGTCTCAGGTTCTGCGAGTACCACGTCCCTGCCCACCCGTCGCGCATGAACGGAGTCGTGATATGCACCGGCAGCGCCACGCAGACAATGGAAAGCGCCTGCGTCGCGGTACCCACCGGAGTATTGGAGTCGTTGAGAGTTATCGTGAAATTGTACGTGCCGAGGCTCGTCGGCGTGCCGCTGATAACACCGGTAGTGGCGCTCCAACTCAGCCCCGTAGGAAGGCTGCCGCCGACGGTCGGCGACCAGGTATACGGCATAACGCCGCCGCCCGCGATCATGGTCTGGGAATAAGATACCGTAAGCGTCGCGTTGGGAAGCGTCTTGGGAGATATGTCGAGGCCGACGACGCCTTCCGCGTACTCATAACAGCCAGCGTCCACGTAGAGGCCCTGCGGCCTCGTGAGGCCGGCCTTGTCCGTGAGGCATTCGGTCCTGGGCGTGCCCTTGCTGATGGCAAGCGAACCGGCCTCCAAATGCCAGTCGTTGGTCGAGGGGCTTACCCAGACGTTGACGTCGTCGGTCTTGTGAATGAGCGTCGAGTGCGTGTCAAAGTGCCGCGTCCCCGTCCAGTAGGCGAACGTGTCGACCTCGGCGTTATCGTCAAGGCCTATATATTCGGTCATGACGTTATAGTCCGACTGAAGGTCCGAGAGGGTCGTGCTGGAAAGGCACATGCACCCGCGGATATCCCTCTCCTGATAGTTGAACAGAATGTTGTTGAAGATCTTGTAGCCGTTCATCGGGTTGGTGAGGCTGTCGTTCTTGATCTGCGTCAGGGGTATCCAGCCCGTGAGCGATCCGATGAACGTGTTGCCGATGACCGTGTTCTGGCGGGAGTTGATCGCGCCGTCGGCGCCGGTGAAGTGGAGGCTTTTTCCCGCGCGCCCGTAGACGAGGTTGTTGCGCCAGAGGCCCTGTTCGGCGCCATCAGCGTCGAAGCCGTTGGCGTTATCATACCAGGTATTGCGCTCGAAGAGCCAGCCGGTCATGATGCCGTCGCCCGGCTGCACGCTTACGTCGGCGTTCATGTGCAGGCCGTTGCCGGTGTTGTCGTGCCCGAGCGTGTCGCGGACAACGCCGTAGTCGGCCGAGTTGTTCACGTAGACGCCATGCTCGAGATTGGAGTATGTGGTGCAGTTCTCTATGGTCGTGTAGTCGCTGAAAGCGGTGAAGAGGCCCGTGATGTGACAATCATGGGCCGTGCAGTTCTGTACGACGCAGTGGTCGGCGTTGATGGCGTCGAGGCCGTAGCGGGTCGTACTCGTGATCTCAAAACCGTCGACGACCCAGTATTCGACCGGGTTTGAGTTGTTGTCCTGCATCATTTCCAAGGTGGAGGTGCGCTGCGTGACACTGCTGGGGGCATTGAGGAGAACCGCTCCGTTGGCCTGGAGCGTTTTGAGTGCGCCTGAGGTACCCGAGTACCTTATGCGCACCCCGGCGTAGGTGCCGGGTTGCACCAGGATGGTGTCCCCGGCAGCGATCGTATCGACCGCGTGCTGGAGAGTGAGCCACGGCGCGCCCAACGACCCGTCGTTGGTGTCGAGGCCGTTGGTCGCCACGTAGTAGGTGGCGCCCACGCCCGTCGGCGCGAGAACCAGAAGTGCCAGGAATGCCATCAGTACAGCGACGTGTGTCCTCATCTCAAATCCCTCCTCCAAGAAAGGAAATCCGTGGGCTCAAAACCCATATATTCGATGAGACGGCAGTGAGGGGCCGGTTACCTCTGCGTCACATACCGCTATGGCTGAATGACAATGAGCAGGAATACCGGACTTGGCGAGGGAGTATCAGAGGTGCCGTGCGTAGCAGTCCCCTCGGAAGACCGCGGTATCATCGCACAGGCAAAACGGAAATGCAACAAGAAAATTCAATCAATTCGGTAAAAGTTTCTGATCGGAATACCGAGCTGGTAAAGAGCCGGGCCCGCGTCGCTGCGGGCCCGGCTGTATAGCTGACTGAACAGTCACCGGTCAGTCGTCAAGCGGCATCTGGTAGGATCTGGCGAACTTGATCCTCGCGGTGCCGGAGGCGCTGCTGCTGCGATAGTCGATATCGACCGTTCGTGGCGTGGTGATACTTCTCACGTCAACGCAGTTGAAGCTCAGGTAGTCGCTCGTGTTCTTCGGCTGGCGCATCTGCTGTACGTTGGTGATAGAGTTGTTGAACTGGACTCGCGCTTCAGTCGAGTACGAGGCGCCTGCGTTGCCGAGGCGGGCGCTGTTGAGGAAGAGCCAGTTGCCGTTGTTGCCGGCTGTCCACGTGCCGGTGAGCTTCTGCACCCACGCGGTCGAGGTAGTCGTGGACAGGGCGTCCGACGACTTGCCGTAGTAATTGGCGAACCTTCCGCCGGTCAACTGGAAGGCGATTATCCTCGCGCGGCGGATGTTGTGCGTGGCCGTGGAGCCGGTTCCCTTGGCCGCGGCTATTGTCGCGGTATGAGAAGCCACGCTTGGCGTCAGCATGGCGAAGCTCGTGAAGGTGCTGTAGTCGCTATTGTTGTTGGCCCTGACAAAGCCCTCGTCGTACGTGCCGCCGTCCCAGTTGGCCTGGATCTGCGTCGAGTAAGACGTATTGGCGCTGATCTCGGCCGAGTAGATGAAGAGGTAATCATTGCTCACCGAAGGCGTGAAGGTGAGCGTTGCATAGTTGGTCAGAGTCGTCGTCAACGCTACCGTCGAATCGCTCGCGGTCTGGTAGAAGGTGATGGCCGCCTTTCTCAGCGCCACGACGCGCGCCGACCTTATGTAGGCGGTACCCGAAGCGTTCGAGGAAGCGTATTGCAGGGTTATCGTGTGTGACGCCGCCGACAGGTTCTGGAATTTGACGCCCGTGTACGGCGCATAGTCCGTGGTAGCCTTAGGCGTAAGCTGCTGCTGACCTTCGGTCGTGCCGTCGACGACCAGTTGAGTCATGACCTCATAGCTGGTGCTTGACTCCTTTACTTCCGCAAAGCCCAGGAGAATCCAATCGTCAGCGGCGGCCGGCGTGAAGGTCAGCGTCGCCTTCGTCTGCCACGCGGTTGAGGTCGTGGAAGCTTCTGACTCGCTCGAAGTGAACTGATACGTCGCGTTCGTGCCGCTCGGGTTGACGACTATCGACAGCGCCTTGCTGCTCGTGGCAGGGGTCGGCGTCTGGCTGTCAGTCACCTGAACGGTGAAGTTCGACGTACCAGAAGCGCTCGGCGTGCCGGTAATAGCGCCAGTCGACGCGGTCAGTGAGAGTCCCGCGGGCAGGCTGCCCGAAGTGACCGACCACGAGTACGGCGTGATGCCGCCCGTAGCCGCGAGCGTCTGGCTGTAGGACGCGCCTACCGTGCCGTTGGGGAGGCTTGTCGTCGTGATGCTGAGAGGCGCGGCGTTTACAATGATTGACAACGCCTTGGTCGCCGTGGCGTGAGTAGGCGTCTGACTGTCGGTGACCATCGCCGTGAAGTTGGACGTGCCGGTGCCCGTCGGCGTACCGCTTATAACGCCCGTGGAGGCTGCAAGCGACAGTCCCGCTGGCAGGTTGCCAGCGCTCACCGACCAGGTATAGGGAGTAACGCCCCCGGTCGCGGCGAGGGTCTGGCTGTATGACGACCCCATGGTGCCGTTCGGCAGGCTCGCCGTCGTTATCGTCAGCGTGGAGGCGCTCACGACTATCGACAGCGCCTGCGTGCTGGTCGCCGCCGTCGGCGTCTGGCTGTCGGTCACCCGGACGGTGAAGTTCGACGTGCCCGAAGCCGTCGGCGTGCCGGAAATGACGCCCGACGAGGTATTGAGAGTCAATCCCGTGGGGAGGTCGCCGGAGGCAAGCGACCACGTGTACGGCGTGATTCCGCCCGTCGCCGCAAGCGTCTGGCTGTAGGCGACGCCCGTCGTGCCGCCCGGCAAGCTGGAGGTCGTTATGACCAGCGGCGCTATGACGTACTCGTAGCAGCCGATGTCGTACGCGGTTCCCTGCGGACGGGAGTTGTTGTCCTTGTCGTCGGTGACGTCCGCGAGCGTCGTGCCCTTGTTGATCGCGGGCGAGCCGGCCTTGAGATGATAGTCGGCGCCGCCCGGATTGACGAAGAGCGCCGTATCGGCCGCCTGGATGGAGTTGACGTCATATCCCAGCGCGCGCCACTGCGCCAGGGTCAGGATCGTGGCGTTGTCGTCCAGGCCAAAAACGGACATCACGACGTTGTAATCGGACTGGAAGTTGGTCTCCGCCGCGGTGTCCACCGACACGCTGCCCCAGGTGCCGCCGGTGCTGTAGTTATACAGCACATTGTTGAAGAGCTTGTTGGCTACGCCCGCCGGAAGGCCGGTTCCGCCGTTGTGGATATTGATGCAATGGCCGCTGGCCGCGGACGTGTTGAGGATCGTGTTGTTCAGGACGCGGTCGTTGTTGGACGTAGTCGCGCTGTCGAAGCCCAACAGGATCACACCCTTGGGCTGGCCGTAGGCAAGGTTGTTGCGCACGGTGGAAGTCGTGAGGCCGTCGAGCGTCATGGCCTTGCCGTTGGAGTACGACGCGTTCTTCTCGATCATCCAGCCGGAGCAGATCTTGTCTCCGGTGCTGTCGCTGGTCACGAAGAAGCCGTTTGTCGGGTTGTTGTGGCTCAAGCAGCGGATGACCGTGCAGTTGTCGCCGGAGTTGCCGATGTAGAACCCGGAGCCGCTCCCGGCGCTATAGGACTCCACGCCGTCGAGCGTGCAGTAGTTGGAGAACGCGGTCATCATGCCGGCCTTGGCGCTCGCGTGTGCCTTGCAGTTCTTTATCGTCACGTGGTCGCCGTACTGCATCTCTATGCCGTAGTTGGTTCCGCCGTTGGTCTCGAAGCCTTCGACCTGCCAGTAGGCAACGCCGTTGGCAGGCGTATCGGCCTTGATCTCGACAAACGACGGCGTGGTGCAGAGCGCGCCGGCCGAGGTGATGACTGCGCCATAGTTCACTTCGGACTTCACGGTCTTGATCATGCCCGAAGCGCCGCTGTAGCGGATGCGCGCGCCGGCGTAGCTTCCGGATATCACGATGAGGGTGTCGCCGTTAAGGATCGTATCGACGCCCTTCTGGATCGTAAGCCAGGGATTACCCGACGAGCCGTCGCCGGTTGTATCGTTGCCGTTGGTGGCGACGTAGTATGTGCCGGGCACATGCTGCGCGTCCACCACAATCGACAGCGCCTTTGTGGCCGACGCGGTCAGACTGTCGGTAACACGCGCTGTGAAGTTGGACGTGCCGGACGCTGTCGGCGTGCCCGTGATTGCTCCGCTTGAAGTGTTGAGCGAGAGCCCGGTCGGCAGGCTTCCGGAGGCAAGCGACCACGTGTATGGCGTGATTCCGCCCGTTGCCGCAAGCGTCTGGTTGTAGGCGACGTTCACCGTGCCGTGAGGCAGACTGGCCGTGGTAATCGAAAGCGCGGCGGTGACTGCGATCGACAGCGCCCTGGTCGCGGAAGCGTTCACCGTATCGGTCGCCTTTGCGGTGAAGTTGGACGTCCCCGAAGCCGTCGGCGTGCCGGTTATCGCACCAGTCGAGGCATTGAGCGACAGCCCCGCCGGCAGCGTCCCCGACTGAATCGACCAGGTGAGGGCGCCAGTTCCGCCCGTAGCCGCCAACGTCTGGCTGTACGCCGCGCCGATGGTGCCGGTCGGGAGGCTTGCCGTGGTAATCGAGATCGCGGCGTTGATAACGATCGAGAGCGCCTTGGTCGCCGAAGCGCCCACCGCGTCGGTCACCTTCGCCGTGAAATTGGACGTGCCGGCCGCTGTCGGCGTGCCGGTTATCGCGCCGCTGGACGAGACAAGTGACAGGCCGGCCGGGAGGCTGCCCGACTGGAGCGACCACGTGAGAGGAGTGGTCCCGCCTGTCGCGGCCAGCGTCTGGTTATACGCGACGCCGACTGTATCCGCCGGGAGGCTCGAAGTCGTAATCGAGGGCGCGGCGTTAATCGCAATCGAAAGCGCTCTTGTAGCAGTCGCCGCGACGTTGTCGGTCACCTTCGCGGTGAAGCTCGACGTGCCGGCGGCTGTCGGCGTTCCCGTAATGGCGCCCGTCGACGCAACAAGCGACAGACCCGCCGGGAGGCTTCCCGCCTGCAGAGACCACGTATACGGCGTCGAGCCGCCGGTGGCCTGAAGCGTCTGGTTGTAAGCGATGCCGACCGTATCAGCCGGGAGGCTCGAGGTCGTGATCGAAAGCGCCGAGCCGCCGCCGGATTCGTAGCAGCCCATGTCATATGCGCTGCCCTGCGGGCGGGCATTCCCATCGTGGTCGTCGGTTATGCTGGAGATGGTCGTGCCTGCGTTGATCGCGGGCGAGCCGGCCTTCAGATGGTAGTCGTTGGACCCGGGGCTCACGAACAGGTCCGTATCGGACGCCTGAATGGAGTGCGTGTCATAGCCCCGGGAGCGCCACTGAGAGAGCGTTTCAGTCGAAGCGTTATCATCTATTCCGAAGTGGCTCATGACAACGTTGTAGTCCGACTCGAAGCTCGGGAAGCCCGATGACGAGATGCAGATGCTTCCCTTGCCCGCGACGTCGTTGGTGTGGTACAGGATGTTGTCCTTCACCTTGTTGCCGACGGGCGCCGGTATCCCTATCTCGTTGTCGAGGATGTTCACGGCGTAATAGCCGGTGCAGATGAGGGTGTTGCAGAAGATGTTGTTGTTGCGCGAAGTGACCGAACCGTCGACGCCCGTGAGGTGGATGCACTTGGAGGAGTTGTTGTAAGCGAGGTTATTGCGCCACGTGGACTGCTCCACGCCGTCGGCGTCATACCCATTCGAGCCGTTGGAGTACGAAGTGTTCTTCTCGATCGTCCAGCCGCTCATTACGCCGTCGCCGTCGGTGCTCCCGGAGCCGCCCATCGATTCGTCGCCGTTCATGTGGATGCCGAGGCTCGTATTCGAGTAGATCGTGTTCCCCCGCAGCGTGCCGTTATCGGCGGAGTTATTCACGTATATGCCGTGCTCGGTATTGCTGTAGGAAATGTTGTTCTGGATCAGCGGCGTATTGCAGAACGCGGCGAAGATCCCCGTCGACCTGCCGCTGCCCGGATAGCTGTGGTGCGCCGTGCAGTTCTGGACAGTGAGATGTCCCGTGACCCTCGTATCGATAGCCCTGTGGACGCTGCCGCCGTCGACCACAAAGCCGTCTATGACCCAGTAGGTTATGTCGTTGCTCGAGTCCCAGTTGCCTTCCAGCTCGATGATGCCGTTATGGCTGTTGCTGGAAGACACGTTATTCAGAGTGACCTGCCGGACGTTCTGTGCCTTGATCGTGATGGGCGCGCCCGAAGTGCCGCTGTGGCTGTCCGTTATTCGGAAGCCCGCATACGTGCCGTTCAGCACTATCGTGGTGTCGCCGGCGGACATCGTGTTGGCCGCCTTCTGGAGCGTAGCCCATGGCTGCGACTGGGACCCAGGCCATGAATCGCTGCCGCTTGTGGACACGTAATAGGTCGTGCCGGAAGCGGCTGCCGCTGCCGCCAGAACGACGGCGAATGCGGCGAGAACCGCAATGGAATGCCTCATCGGATTAACCCTCCCCTACCGTTCCTCATTACCGGACTTGTCTTTCGACCCTTTGCGCAGATTGCGTCGGATCGGAATGTCCCCCGTTTCATCCCCTCCTTTCCGCCCGAAAGCCAAAACAAGACAACACCATCAGCCGTGGAGCCGGTTGATTGGAAGTCCGTACCAATAGCCATCGCGGCGTCGCCGCCGAGGGTTGTTGGGACAGGCTTCGGATGCGATGTCAAGTCCCAGGTGCCGCGCAAGTGGAAGTGATATCCAGACAGCGGCGGCTATGTTTAGCACAAACGCCGTCGGCTTTCAAGAACAAACTGGTTTTTTTCTGAAAGACCATATTGAGGGTGCTGTAGAAAGAGAGCCGGGCCCGCGATGCCGGGGCCCGGCGGCTATTACACAATCTCGTCCTACGGCGTATCAAGAGGCAGGCCGTAGAACCTCAGTCTCCTCACCTTGGCCGTGCCCGCTACATTGGTTGTGCGGAAATCCATATCCACCTGCCGCGGAGTCGTCAAGGCACGGATGTCTATTGAGCTGAAGTTCAGAAGATCGTTGGCGGCCTTGGGTCTCATTTTCTGATCGGCGCACGTCACACTGTTGTTGAGCTGCACCCTCACCTCGGTCTGGTAACTTGTGGAAGTATTGATCACTCGCGCGCTGTTGAGGAACAGCCAATTGCCATCCACGCCATATGCCCACGTGGTGGTCAGCGCTTCCTGGAACGTCGCCTGGGTTGTCGTCTTCTCGGTGCTGGAGCCCGCGGCCGTGCTATTGAACCGGCTCTGCGACAACCGCAGCGCCAGTATCCTCGCGCGGCGTATGTAGTGGTTGGTCGTGGAAGGCGCCATCTTCTTGCCGGCGATCTTGTGCGTGATCTCCACGCCGGCTGGCGCATTGGCGCAGTAGTTGAAGCTCATAAAGGTCGTGTAGTCGCCGTTATCCGCCGCCCTCATGAGGCCTTCATCGTTGACCACGCCGTTGTAGATCGTCTGGAGATCGGTGGAGACGCTTGTGGACGCGTTGATCTCGGCCGTCGAAATCACAAGATAGTTGCCCTGTGTGGCCGGCGTCCAACTGAGGGTCGCCATGTCCGTCAGGGTCACGCTAAGGGGCTGCGCGTTGTCGGCGGCCACGTTGTAAGACTCCAGCGCCGCCTTTCTCACGGCGCACACGCGCGCGTTGCGGACGTAGGCCGCCGCCGCGGCGTTGCCCGCGCGATACTTCAGTTGAATCGTATGAGAGCCCGGCGTGAGGTTCGCCACTTTGACGCTGATAAACGGCAGGTAGTCCGTAGGATCAACGGGCTTCCTTGTATTCTGCGCTTCGCCGGCCCCGTCGACAAAGAGCTGTACAAACGTGGCGTAGTTGACGTTCGGGCACCTGAACTCGCAGAATCCGAAGATGATCCAGTCGTCGGCAACCAGCGTGTCAAGGGTCATCGATACCTTGTTGACATAGTTGGTATTGGTCGTGGAAGACTCGGCGTCGCTTACCAGGAACTGATACGTCGGCACGATTGTGATTGTTATGCTCAAGGCCTGGGTCGCCGTGGCGGGACTCGGATCAGAATCCACCACCTGTACGGTGAAGTCTGATGTGCCCAAGGCCGACGGCGTCCCCGAGATCGCTCCGGTCGCTCCGTCCAGGCTCAGGCCCGCCGGCACCGTCCCGTTCAATACGGACCAGGTGTACGCCGGCGTGCCGCCCGCGACAACGACCGGCTGATTGTATGCCACCCCCTGCTGCCCGGCGGGCAGAGTCGTCGTGAGGATGGTCAGGCCGTCAACCGTGATTATGGTAAAGGCCCTTGTCGCCGCTGCGGCGGGCGCTTGGGCGTCAGTTACCCTGACGATGAAGTTGGACGTGCCCGCCGTCGTCGGCGTGCCCGAGATCACGCCGGTGGCGGCGTCGATCGTGAGCCCCGCAGGAAGGTTGCCGCCCGATATCGACCAGGCATACGGCGCGACGCCCCCTGTCGCGGTGAGCGCCTGCGAGTATGTCTTCGAAACCTCGGCAACCGCCGGGGTAAGGGGCGAAATGGCGAGGGGGCCGGGGATGTTTATGCTGAAGGCGCGGGTAGCAATGTCAATCGACGGATACCCGTTGTCAGCGACCATAGCGGTGAAGTTGTAGGTGCCCGACGCCGTCGGCGTGCCGCTGATGACGCCGGTCAGTGGAGCGATCGTGAGCCCCGTGGGCAGGCTGCCTGCGCTGATACCCCAGACGTAAGGGACATATCCTCCGCTCGCGACGAGTGTCTGCGAATACGCGATGCCCACCCGCCCCGCCGGCAGCGACGACGTCGTGATCGAGACGGCGCCGGCTACGCTGATCGTCAGCGCTCTCGTCGCTGTGGCATGCGGCGAGTTGCTGTCGACAACGCGAACCGTGAAGTTCGATACTTGCCAGCCGACCGTCGGAGTCCCGCTTATGACGCCCGCGGAGGCGCTAATGGACAGGCCCGTTGGCAGGGTGCCGGCAGAGATCGACCACGTATACGGCTGCACCCCTCCCGTCGCCACAATCGCCTGCGAGTAAGCGTGGCCGACGCGCCCGTCAGGCAGGTAGTTCGGGTAGTTGTAGTAGATGTCGTTCACGCTACCCGCGCAAATCGCAAGCGGCCCCTGCGCCCCTATCGAGAAGGTCGCGGAGATATTGTACGTCGGCGCGCCGAGGTTGGTGAAATTGGCGACGGTCACTCCGCTGGCTTGCCCGTCATACCGCCGGCTGCTGGGAGTCGTCGCAGGACCGAATGTCTTCCCAGGCTCCCACAGATCACCTTCATCGGCCGATCCCCCGTAAGGCTGCGTCGTCTCTATCGTCTCAAGACCGTCCGCTTCCATAAGCCTGAGAAGCTTATGGGGCGTATACGAGTTATCCCAATCGAAGAAGCCGTACCTCTGGAGGCGGGCGTCTACGTGCCAGATGAGCGTGCCCTGCTTCCACAACCAATAGTCGTTGCCTGCGTTCCTGCGGTTCTGGACCATGAAGTATTCAGTGGCTATCTCATCGCCGGGCGAGTTCGGCATTATGAGAACCGAATCGCCGTAGTCATTGGAGGGACGCATGGTGATGGTCTGCATGCCGCTGTTCACGAACGTCGGCGTCTCCCACCCGAGGAGCCACTTGCTGAAGCAGTTGTGGTCGAACTGGTTGGCGTCCATCATATCCAGGCCGCCAACGCCGCCGTCCGGACCGATAGTCTCGTCATAGTCGTAGTAGTCCGCCAGGCCGAGAACATGGCCCATCTCGTGGGTCGGGACGCTCGCGTCAAAAGGATATCCTACCGGATTCGACTCCCACTCCCACGTATAGTTGGTGTGCGAATCCAGCACCTTCCCGCTGATGGCGAATGCGGTCGCATCGTTCCAGGATGTCTGGTATCCCCACCAGAAGTTGGCCCAGCCGTTGTCAGGCCCCGTCCAGAAGACCATGAAGCTGTCTATACGTCCGTCGCCGTCGTTGTCGTACTTGCTGAAATCGACCCCATGGTTCTTGTAGTAGTTCAGGACCTCCTTCATAATCCCTTCCCTGGTAGCCTCGCTGACATCCCATGGGACATTGGTCGTATTGACCGTGCTTCGGTTGTATGATGTGGTATACCATCCATACGTATCGACCTGTATGTTCAGTTGGCCGTACGAGGAACGGCCATAGTAGTTGTGAAGGCTCTCCGTCGGATACTCGCCCGGGTCCCCGGGACCGCCGAGCCGTGTGGAAATGTAAGATGCGCTATTGACCGGCGGGTAGTCCGGAAATGCGATAAGCAGAGCGAAGGTCTTCAGCGTGCCTGTCGTCGCCGGGGCGTAATCGGTGGGCATGGGAGCCGCCTTCGCCGCCTGCTCCGCGCTCATGCCCTGCATCTGAAGCCTCGCGCGCTGAATCTTCGCCTGTGCGCGCTTCATGAGCGCCGGCGAAGGCTTGTTGTTCCCGATGGCCTTGGCCGCCGCCACGTGCTGGGCATACGTCCCGTCAGCCTTGTACTGCGCTATCTGCTCCCTGGTAGGCGGTTCGAGCCCCCACGCAGGGGCGCCCCAGGCGACGACCAGTGCGAGAGCCACTGCAGGCGTGACGAAGGTACCTGCTCTCCGAACACCCTTACTCAGTGATGACATGAGTCTCCTCCTTCTGGTCGATGCCGCAGGCAGCAGAGGGCATCTCACTACTTGGCAGACAGAGATGCCCCGTCGCCTTATTGCCGCCTTTCCCCCGTGCTTTGTCCTTCCACGAAGCCCGCTCTCCCACACGCTGCCCATTTCTGGCTCGCATATTTGAGCACAGGGCTCCCCACGTTGCAAGTTTCTACACAAACAACCGGCCTTTTGCTACCAAAAACCGCCAAAAAGAACCGGAAATGGCCGCTGAGGGGCCAATTGGCGCACAAAAGGGAGCCTACGTCCGACATTAGGACGCGCAGAGAGCGCCAGTGTGCTATAAAAAATGCCAGACCGCTAAAGAATTTCCAGAGCGCCCCTACTGCGCATCGAGCGGCAACCCGTAAAACCTCAGGCGCTTGACCTTTGCCGTCCCCGCAGCGTTCGTCGTGCGCCAGTCCATGTCCACCGTGCGCGAAGCAGCCAGGGAGCGGATGTCTATCGAGCTGAAGTTGAGAAGGTCGGTCGTCGCCTTCGGCCGCATCAACTGATCCCCGCAGTCCGCGGAGTTGTTGAGCTGCACGCGCACCTCGGTCTGGTAACTCGTCGAGGAGTTGTTGAGCCGCGCGCTATTGAGGAACAGCCAGTTACCGCTTAGTCCATACGTCCACGTCGTCGTAAGGCACTGCTGCCACGTCGTCTGAGTCGTGTTTTGCTCGAGGGCGTAGCCCGCCGCGGTCTGAGCGAACCTGCCTCCACTCAGACGCAGCGCCAGAATTCTCGCCCTGCGGATGTAATGGTTAATCGGATCCGTCGCCATCTTCCTGCCGGTGATCTTGTGCTCGATCGGCACCCCCGCAGGGGCGTTGGCACAGTAGTTGAAGCTCATGAACGTTGTGTAGTCGCCGTTATCCGCCGCTCGCATAACGCCTTCGTCGTTGACCACGCCGTTGTACAGCGTCTGCAGGTCGGTGGAAACGGCTGTCGTGGCGTTGAGCTCCGCCGTAGATATCACCAGGTAGTTCCCCTGCAGCGCAGGCGTCCAGGCAAGTGCGGCGATATCGGTGCTGTTGATGGTCAGCGCCTTCGCATTGTCGTTCGCCGCGTTCCAGAACTCGAGTGCCCCCTTTCTCACCGCGCAGATTCTCGCCCTGCGGACGTATGCCGCCGCCGCGGCGTTCCCCGCGCGATACTTCAACTGCACTGTATGCGCCCCTGGTGCGAGGTTCTTGACCTTGACCGTGATAAAGGGCAGATAATCCGTCGGATCGACTGGCTTTCTCGTATTCTGCCCCTCCCCCGCCCCAACGATGAAGAGCTGCACGAACGTCGCGTAGCTGACGTTTGGGCACCTGAACTCGCAGAACCCGAAGATCATCCAATCATCCTGTACCCCTGAGTCTATTGTCAGCGACACCTTCCCCACATAGTTCGTATTCGTCGTGGAGGTCTCGCCGTCGCTCGCCGCGAACTGATAAAGCGGCGCGGTGCCGGGTGCTCGCGGGACTGTCGCCTTCCACACGCCGCCGCCGAAGGTCGTCACGAATATCTTTGTGGAGTCATCCGGATCGAAGGTCACGTAGTTCGGCCCGAATCGCTCGAACGGAAAGCCAGGGATTTTCGTCCACGTCGCGCCGTAGTCCTCGCTGATGTAGATGCCGCCAAGCGGCCAGAACTGCTCCCCCTGCTCGGGCGTCGCGTACACGCGGCTTGGCTGCATGGGGTCCATGGAAACGCCGCTCACTTCGCCGCCTGTGAGCGTGTTGGACCAGTGCGCGCCCGCATCGGTCGTAACCCAGACGCCGTGGCCGACGTAGTTGGCCTGGAAGCTCGACACGTAAATCCTGTTCTGGTTGGTCGCGTCCACGTCGAAGCCCACGACGTAATAGATGTCTGCCGGCAGAACAATCCTCGTCCAGGTTGACGCGCCGTTGGTGGACTTGAAGAGACCCCCGGGATAGCGAATGCCGCTCACCTTCGCCATCGTGAACGCGACGTAAAGCGTCCCGTCCGGCATCCGCTTGATCATCCAGGCGTTCATGTTGTTGGTGAGGTTGAGGCCGCTATTGGCCGCGGCCCAGCTCGCGCCGTCGTCTGTGGACTTGTAGACGCCGTGCCCCACGACCGTCGCATAGAGCGTGCGATTGCCCGCCGGGCTCGTCGGATCGACGATGATCGACGTCGGCGCGCCGACGGATAGCCCCGTGGAATGGCCAACGTCGGTCCAGTTCGCGCCGTAGTTGGTCGACTTCACGATACCGCCGGGGAACGTCGGAAGGTCGCTCCTGCCGATGGCGTACTCGTGCGGCAGGTCGTGGATGTTCGACGCCGCGGCCCACATCTTGCCCGCAATCGTCGGATCGAAGGCCACGTCATAGTACGTGTTGGTCCAAGGCGAGCCGATGGTCGCCACCCGCCAGCTTACGCCTCTGTCGGCGCTCTTGAAGCAGCCGATGTCAGCGTAACCCGTGCAGGCGAAGTTGTGATCCCACGGCGCAAAGCGCGTGAAGTAGCACGTGGTCGTCTCGAAGCCCGTAGACGCCCACCAGTCTGAGCCGTTCGAGGTCTCATGCGTGTTGCAGCAGAACCACGACGCGCCGCCGTCATTGGTGCGCCACGTCTGGCCGTCATCCGCAAATGCCATGACGTTGCCGTCCGTGGCGCACACGCCTATCTCATGCGGCTCCCCTTGCCAGCCCCAGTCGAACGGCGGATGCTCCGTCCACATCCACGAGCGTTCGACCGTAACGCCTGCGGGAAAGCGCGCCTCATCATTGGGATGCGTGAGAATCATCTGCCAGCTCTCGCCGCCGTTTATAGTCTTGTAGATGGTCGGCGTGTAGCCTTCCTCTGACCCCACATAGACGATATCAGGGTTGCCGTCGCAGAGGCCGAGTTCCATGTGGCCCGCTGCGGCCACGTTAAACCCCGTATTCTTGGCAAGCCAATGCGCGCCGCCGTCTGTCGACTTGTAGACGCCGTAACCGGATATCGCGGCATAGAGCACCGCCGAGCCGTCCTTCATGCCCGCGTTGAAATCGCTTATCGCGGTCGACGGCAGATCTCCATTGGCCGCGCCCCACGTCGAGCCCCCGTCTGTGCTCTTGTAAAGACCGTTCTGTGTCGCGGCATAGACGGTTAGGTTCGACGAAGGGCTCGAAGCGTCGACAAAGATGTCGGTCACGGTCACATTCACCGACGAATTCCACGACGTGACCTCGCCCCATGTCGAGCCGCCGTCGGCGGACTTGTACATGCGGTTGGAGTCATCCGCGTCGGTGTTGTCCGCGTAGAAAACCACCTGCGTGTCGCCGCTGTCAACCGCGATAGCGGTCGGCGTCGCGCCATCCCTGGCCCACTGCCACGTGACGCCGCCGTCCGCCGTGACCCTGAGGCCCCCATAGATCCCAATGAAGCACTTGTTGCCATCGGCAGGATCGAAGGCGGGATTGCAGTGAACGGGATAGGGATCGTACGTGTTGGGCACCTGCGCCTGATCGGCCGTAAGCATTCGCCAGTTCCGCCCCCCGTCCGTCGAGCGATACACCCCTCCCATGTCGCAGAATCCATACATCAGGCTCGGATTTCCCGGCGCAATCGCCGGATTATACTGCGCCCCTCCCCCTCCCGGCCCCACCGCCGTCCACGTTACATTCGACAAATACGCCGGCGTGTCGGCAATCGCCGCACAAGCGAGAATGAGTACAAGACACAGGACCGGTAGCAGCGCGTTCAGCTTCATGGCATGGACCTCGGCAACATCATCTGATCTGTATAGGGTGCGCTTCAGCGCACGCGTCCTGGGGGATGGCGAATCCCCGTTGCTGTCGCATCGCTCGCAAACGGTTGTCAGGCGCTGAAACCCAATACCGCCCAACCATCCCCCATATCATATGCATCTTTTGGCGCGGCAGTTGCATAGGGTGAAACTATGAAGAAAGCCTCCAGTCGGATAGACTTGGGACAAGTGAGTTTGGCTACAGACTGTCCCGTATCCGGAAAGGAGGCTCACAATGTTGTATATTGGCATGGACGTGCACAAAG
>Ga0315282_10006984_pt1 | contig 18688 bp, 16 predicted proteins | sample YL17G07_20_MG_FD_203693 | JGI IMG/M metagenome (GOLD analysis project Ga0315282, IMG submission 203693) | Sediment microbial communities from Yellowstone Lake, YNP, Wyoming, USA - YL17G07_20 | ecosystem: Environmental > Aquatic > Freshwater > Lake > Sediment | place: USA: Wyoming | collected...
ACGCCGAAGGTGCGCGTGCCTTTCATCGCTGCTCGACCTGCCAGGCGGGCTGACCGTCAGGTGTCGCTCGCACCATGACCGACGAGCCCTTCAGCTCCGTGGGCAGATCGCCCGGGAAACGCTTCACGCTGCGGAAATCGGGCACCGGAAGCGGCGCGCCCCTGCGAGCGATTGACTCCTGCGAGATCAGGCCCGGCATGGAGAAGTCCAGCGCCGCGTAGACGTCAACCTCCGGGCCGGCGCCGTCTCGGATCGCGGCCATGAAGTCGAGCACCTGTAGCAGGTCGCCGCCGCCGTGGCCGGCCTCCCTGGCCTGCTTCTCCCACTTCCGCCAATTCTCGGGGGTGAACTCCTCTGCGAGATCGGACAGCGGCCGCCAGGCGTTCGGGTCGTCGCCGCGATCCGCCAGCCACACCTTATCCACATCGCCGCAGCCGCGGGCGGCCTCGTAGCAGCCCTTCGTCCCCTGGAGCGAGTAGTAGGTCATGAGGTGAGGGCGGTTGGAGAGCATATCCACGCGCACGCGCAGCAGGCCGCCGCGCTCGGTCTTGCACAGCATCATGCAGGTGTCCTCCTGCTCGTACTCCGCGCCCCGCGGATCGCGGTAGTGATGCCCGCTGCCCAGGCCGCTGACGGTGACGACGCGCTCGCCAAACCACCAGAGGAGCGGGCCGAGCGAGTGCGTGCCGTAGGTGACGCCGTTGAGGCCGGTCTGCCAGACGCGCCGCCAGCGCGTGATCTCGTTCAGCCCCTTGAGCTCGTGCAGGTACTCGCCCTCGCCGTAGTAGGGCGTCCCGAAAAGGCCCTGGCGCACCATCTCCCGCACGATGCCGACGGCTTTGAGGTAGCAGTAGTTCTCGGCCATCATGTAGATGGCGGAGGATGAGCGCGCCGCCTCCACCAGGCGCCAGGCCTGGGTGAGGTCAACGATGGCGGGCACCTCGGAGAGCACGTGGATGCCGCGCTCCAGCGCGGCCACGGCCTGAGGGGCGTGGAAGGGCATGGGGGTGGAGACGACGACGATGTCCACGTCGCTGTCGAGAAAGGCCTCGTAGTCGGTGTAGCGCTTCTCGATGCCGAGGTCATCGCACATCCGCTGAAGCGCCTCGGGGTTGATGTCGCAGGCCGCGGTGATCTCGACATCGGGCTGGGTGCGGAATGCCGCGGCGAAACCGCGCGCCCGCGGAAGCCCGACGAGTCCGACCTTCAGCATAGCGCCCTCCTCACACGTACCCATGCTCTGTCTCGACCTCCGCGATGGCTTCCTCGATGATCTCCAGTCCTTTGAGCGCCAACTCGGGCTGCATGATGATGGGCGGTGACATGCGCAGGATGTGCCCCGCGGGTATCCATGCCAGGCCCTTGCGGAAGGCCTTCTGGTAGACCAGCTTGCCGGCCTCGTCAAAGGGCTCCTTCGTGCCTCGATCCTTCACCAGCTCGATGCCGAGCAGGCACCCCTTGCCGCGGACGTCGCCGATGATCGGATGGCGCTCCTGCATCTCCCGACAGCGCGCCATGAGGATCTCGCCGAGCATCGCCGCGTGCTCCAGCAGATTCTCTTCTTCGATCACCTCGATCGAGGCGAGCGCGGCCGCGCAGGCCATCGGGTTGCCGCCGTATGACGTGGACGCGCTGATCGCGTCCACCGCGTCGGCGTACTTCTCCCGCACCACCATCGCGGTCACGGGAAAGCCGTTGCCGAGGCCCTTGCCCAGCGTCACTACATCAGGCACCACGCCCCAGTGCTCCATGCACAGCCACTTGCCGGTCCGGCCCATGGAGGTGAGCACTTCGTCCGCCATCAGCAGGATGCCGCGCTCGTCGCAGAACGTGCGGAGCTTCGGGAAGAAGTCGTCGGGCGGAAACACCGAGCCCGCCCACCCCTGCACCGGCTCCAGCACGAAGGCCGCCACCTTGCCCGCCGTGCCCTCGCGGATGTACTGGTCGTAGTAGGTCAGATACGCGTCCGTGTCTATCGTGCCATCAGGCGCGGTCCAGTGCGGCCTATAAGGGTACGGCCTCGGGAGCATGTGGAAACCCGGCGCGCGCACCGGCCCATCGCTCTGCTTGAACACTGCACAGCTCACCGAGCCATAGGTCTTGCCGTGGAAATCGCGGAAACAGGAGAGGAACTCCCACTTCCCGGTCGCGGCACGGCAGAGCCGGAGCCCGGCCTCGACCGCGGTGGTGCCACTATCGTACAACTGCATCCCGCCCAGGTCGCCGGGGAGCACCTGCGCCAGCTTCTCGAGCAGGGCCAGCTTGACCGGCGTCGTGAAGTCATGGCAGTTCATCAACTGGTAGGCGTACCTCGCCACCGCTTCGCTCACTTTGGGGTGGCAGTGGCCCAGGCTGGTCACGTAGATGCCGGAGGAGAAGTCGAGGTAGGTGTTCCCGTCCACATCGGTGAGCGTGACCCCGTGGCCTTTCTCGAAGACCACCGGGAACAGCTTCACCTGGCTGGAGTAGCCCTTCATGAACCGGGTGGCGCGGGCGTGCATCTCCCGCGAGCGCGGGCCGGGGATCTCATCGCTCACGAGGTTGGGCACAGTGATCGGGTCCAGGTGCGCCCAGGAAGCGACAGTCGTCATGTTCACCTCCTCCGTCTACGTCAGCTCGAACTGCGCCGCGGCATCCCCGGCGCTGACACCATCCCTCACCACCGCGCACAGCGCTGACTGGAAGCGCTTGGGGTCGGTGACCTGGAGCGCGTTCCGGCCAAAGACCACGCCCCGCGCGCCGTCTCGCACCTCCCGCTCGGCAAGCTGGAGCGCCTCGAGCTGGGTCGGCGTCTTCTCTGCTCCCAGCGCCAGGATGGGGATCGGGCAGGCGGTAGTGACATCCCCGAAGCGGTGGGTGTAGAAGGTCTTGACCAGGTCCGCGCCAAGCTCGGCGATGATGCGCGCGCCCGAGTACACGTGGTCGTGCATCTGCTCCGGCGTCAGCTCATTGCAGTGCGCGGGGAAGAACTCGCCGACCACCGGGACGCCCAGCCGGTGCGCCTGGTTGGCGAGGCCGCAGAAGACCTCGACGTTGCGCGCGTCGCGCTCCTCACTGCCGCTGCGGAGCGTGAGCGACACCAGCACCACGTCGGCCCCCCGCGCCACCGCATCCTCGATGCTGATCGCGGGGACGGTGGCGGCGTCGTTGTAGCCCCAGTGGAATGCGTACACCGATGACCAGTTCGCGCGCACCACCGCGAGCGGCCCGCCGCGCCGCGTGAAGATCCCACCACAGTGCGTGATCATGCCCGGGGAGAGCAGCACGCCGTCCACCTCCGGGTTGATCCCGTCGCGGAGCACCGACGGAAGGTCGATCATGCCGGGGATCGGGCCGTCGAACTCGCCGTGGTCGGCGGCGACGATCACGGCCCTGCCGCGAGAGAAGAGCCTGCTCAGTCGGATGTCTTTTCCGGTCATTGCGTGGTGTCCGTCCGGGGCTGCGGGTGATGCTCATAGCTACGTCGCCATGGTCCGCGTTCCTCTCGCGGCGCGCCCGCGTTGCGCAGGACAAGGTGTGCGTCGCGGCTAAGACTGCCCGCGACCACTTTGTCGGTGAGGGAGAAGCCATGGCGACCAGAGCTTCGGGCACGGCGAGCAGGCGGCCCCCAGGGGCCGGCTCAACGATGCTGTTCGGCACATTCGCGCCGCTGCGCGTGGAGGAGACAAGATCGGATGTCCGCGTCACCGGCACGACGTTCTCCTACGCGTTCTCGAAGGCGAACGGCCTCATCACCTCCGTTCGCGTCCTGGGGCGCGAGTGGCTGGCCGGGAGGCCGCTCCCCGACCTCTGGGCGACGCCCGAGGTAGACCCGCGAACGCGCCGGTGGGAAGCGGCCCAGGAGACGCGAGCCACAGTGCGCGTCGCGAAGGCGAGCGGGGAGCGAGTCGTCATCGCATCACAGGGGCGGTACGGGTCGGGCAAGCGCGCGCTGCCGCTCCAGTACCGCGTCACATACACGATTGACCCCGATGGCGTCGTGCAGGTTGACGTCGAGCACCGCGCGACCGGTCGCGGCCTGCTGCGCTGGCTCGTGTTCTCTGCGGGAACGGTGCGCAAGGCCCTCGTTGACTTCTACTCGCACGTCGGCGACCTGGCCTTCAGCGAGGGCACTGGGGACTGGGTGACCGAGATGGTGCCGCGTGAGGCCGGCGAGCGCCGGCTGTTGGGCGCGCGTTTCCTGCCCTGGCTCCAGCTTGGCAATGACTCATCGGGGCTGGATCTGACGGTCGAGGACGCCGGGCGCATCTCGCACGGCTGGACCGACTCCGTACCCGCCGCCGACCCGCTGGGGTTGGCGGGGCAGAGCTTCCTCCTCGAGCTGCGCCGCGGCGGCGTCTCGTGGGACTACTTCTCGATCCGTAATCTCCAGACGCCCATCCGCGCCGGCTGGCGGCGGTCCAACCGCTTTTGGCTCGCGCCCGTGCCCGCGAAGCGCTACGACCCCGCGCTTGGCGACCTCCGCGTCCGCTGGCTCGGCCCCCACCAGTTCCACCCGGGCTTCGTCTACCCGACGGATGACGAGATCAACGCGCTCGCGCGCAGCGGGATCAACCTGGTGATCGGGGGGGCCAACTGGCGCTCCGGGCTCTATGCCAGGCCCGACAACGCGGCCGAGACGCGCCGGGTGATCCACGCCTGCCATCGCAACGGGATCCGCATCATCCCCTACATCACCTTCACCGACCTGGAGAACGATGTGCCCGAGTTCGCGACCCATGCCGAGGAGTGGCAGATCGAGCCGGTCGCGGAGTTCCGGCATCAGACCAATCTCATGTGCTATAGCGCGGAGGGCTGGCGCGAGTACTGGAAGCGGGATGTTGACACCATCCTCGAGCGCTTCGACTTCGACGGCCTCTACATTGACTTCTGGGTCGGCAAGATGGCCTGCCGGAATACCATGCACGGCTGCGGCATCAAGTACCCGCGCTTCACCCTCCCCGGCGTTCGCGATATGGCCTGGCACGCCTTCCGGCGGGTCAAGGAGCGCCCGGAGCGCTTCATCCTCGCGAACACGAACCTGTTCGCGGGCGCGCTGATCAACAACCTGGTGGACATCCGACTCCCGGGCGAATGGGCGAACATCGAGGAGACGCCGCCGGCACTGATCCGCGGGCACCTGAACTCGCGGCGGCTCGGCTGCAACTCGCTGCTCCTGCGCGGGCGCGTGCGCGACACCACGCTGCGGTCGGTGAGCTTCTCGCTCCGCTGCCAGAGCCCGATGGTGATGGGCCACGGCCGGCTCCCCGCGCCGGACGCGGTGGGAGCAGAGCCCGAGGGGCTGCTCATGCGGTACGCCGACATACTTCGCTTCTTCGGCGTCCGTGATGGGCAGTGTCAGGGCGCGTGGGAGCAGGACGACGCGCTGGCGTGGACCGGCCGCAATGCCACCGCCTACTGGCGCCGGAGCGGTCGCGGCGCGATGCTCGTCCTCGCCAACCTGTCTCCCGAGGCCACAACCGGCAGGCTGCGCGTCGCGGCCCGCGCGCGACTCGGGATCTCGGCCGCCCGGCGGTACCTGCTCTACCTGCCCGCTCGGAACGAGCTGGTCAAGGATGAGCCAGTCGCGGGGAGCCGCGTCGGCTCATTCGCCCTCTCCCTGCGGCCGTACGAGCCGGCGCTGATCGCCATCCTGCCCGCGACGGGCGCGCCGCAGCCGCTGTGGGCGACGCTGTCCGACGGATTCGAGCAAGTGCGCTACGACCGTCGCGCGCGCCGTCTGACCTTCCTGGTCAGAGGCGCGCCGGGAGGGCGATCGAGAGTGACGGTGTACACTGCCGGGGAGCCCCTGCAGTCCTGCCGGCAGGGCAGCAAGTCGCTCCGCGTGCGGACGCGCGGGCAGCTAGCGGTCTTCGAGGCGGCGACGAACGAGGTGGTGGAGTTGAGCCTGACAGGAGTGTAGGCCCCGTCATCATCCCGGGCGGGGTCTCCCTGGTTTGACACTGCACGAACGCCGGTGCCATAATGTCGGTCAGCAATCTCATCGCACAGGAACGCAGCAGGTGATCGTCGCCCCCACTGATCCCAGGGTCGAGCTTGCCGGGAAGATCGCTCGGCTGAAGGAAGAGCGAAAAGCGGTCATCCTCGCCCACAACTACCAGCTAGGCGAGGTGCAGGACATCGCGGACTTTGTCGGCGATTCTCTCGAGCTCAGCCGCCGCGCAACTGAGGTCGAATCCGAGGCGATCGTTTTCTGCGGCGTCATGTTCATGGCCGAGACCGCGAAGATCCTGAACCCCGCGCGCACGGTGCTCATTCCCGACCCGCGCGCGGGCTGCCCGATGTGCGACATGGCCCCCGTCGAGATGGTGCGGAAGCGGAAGGCGGAGCTGCCGGGCATGCCGGTGGTCGCGTATGTGAACACCACCGCCGCGGTCAAAGCTGAGGCCGACATCTGCTGCACCTCGGCCAATGCCGTCAAGATCGTGAACAGCCTGCCGGATGCGCGCGTGCTCTTCCTGCCTGACCGGAACCTCGGCGCCTGGGTGCGGCGTCATACCGACAAAGAGGTGGTCCTGTGGGAGGGCTACTGCCCCACGCACCAGCGCATCCTCGCGCAGGACATCCTTCGCCTGAAGAAGGAGCATCCCCAGGCCGTCGTGGTGGTCCATCCCGAGTGCACGCCGGATGTGATTGACCTGGCGGACGAGGTGCTGAGCACGGGTCAGATGATCCGGCAGGCGCGGGAGTCGAGTGCATCCGAGGTGATCGTCGGCACCGAGCTCGGCCTCATCCACCGGCTGAAGATCGAGAACCCGGAGAAGACGTTCTACCCAGTGAGCTTCCTCACCACGTGCCCGAACATGAAGCGCATCACGCTCGAGAAAGTGCTCTGGTCACTGGAGGACATAAAGCACCCAGTCGAGGTGCCAATGGAGACCGCGGCCGCGGCGCGGCGGGCGATCGAGCGAATGTTGGCGGTGGTGTGATGGCTCCCGCGCTGCCGAACTGGGTGTTAGAGGAGGTCGTCAGCCGCGCGCTGGCGGAGGACGTCGGCGCGGGCGATATGACCACGCTCAACACAGTTGACGAGGGAACCCCCTGCGCCGCCGAGATCGCTGCAAGAGCTACGGGCGTTGTGGCCGGCCTATTCGTGGCCGAGGCGGTTTTCCGGCGTCTGAATGCCGAGATGGTTGTCACCTTCATGACCCACGATGGCGCCGCGGTCGGCCCGGGAACACCCCTCCTGCGCCTCGACGGAGATGCTCAGGCGATTCTCACGGGCGAGCGCACCGCGCTGAACTTCCTCCAGCGCATGTCGGGCACTGCCACGCTCACCGCGCGCTTTGTCGAGGCGGTGAGAGGGACGGGCGCGCACATCTGCGATACCCGGAAGACCGCTCCGGGGCTCCGCCTGCTCGACAAGTACGCGGTGCGCGCCGGCGGCGGGCACAACCACCGCATCGGCCTCTTCGACGGCATCCTCATCAAGGATAACCACATCCGGGCGGCGGGGGGCATACGCGGTGCAGTGGAACGAGCGCGAGAATCCGCACATCACTTGTTGGCGGTGGAGGTAGAGGCGCAGAGCATGGATCAGGTGGAGGAGGCGATCGCCGCCGGCGCCGATGTCATCATGCTTGACAACATGGGCCCGGACGAGGCGCGGCAGGCAGTGGCGCTGATCGGCAGGCGGTGCCGCACCGAGGTCTCGGGGAATGTGAGCCTGGAGACCGTTCGCGCCTACGCCGAGAGCGGCGTAGATTACATCTCCGTCGGCGCTCTCACCCACTCCGCGCCGGCGCTCGACATCTCTCTCGAAATCACCGACACGCAGGACTAGGTTTGGCGTTCTCCGCAGAGACCTTCCAGGGCAGACTGCGCACGGCCCGCCTCGGCCGCTCCTGCCGGGCCGTGCCCCAGGCCGGCTCCACCATAGACCTGGCATGGGAATGGGTGCGAGAGGGCGCACCCCACGGGGCGGTGGTGGTCGCCGACGCGCAGACGCGGGGCCGAGGGCGGCTCGGCAGAGCCTGGTCCTCGCCCGAAGGGGGTCTCTGGCTGTCGCTGATCGTTCGGCCGGACCTGCCGGCGGAACACGCGGGCCGGCTGGGGATCGCGCTCGCGCTCGCCACCGCACAGGCAGTCACCGAGGAGACCGGCGCGGCCACAAAGGTGAAATGGCCGAACGACGTCGTGCTCTCGGGCCGGAAGCTGGGCGGCGTGCTGGTCGAGACCGAGATGGCCGAGGCGAAGGTCACGGCCGCGGTGCTGAGCCTGGGCCTGAACGCCAACGTGAGCCTCGATGCCTTGCCAGCAGAGGTGCGCGGCTTCGCAGCGTCGCTGCTCGACGCGACCGGGCGCCGATTCGCCCTGGAGACGTTGGCGGCGGGTATCCTCGGGCATCTGGAGGACGCGTGGCCGGCGCTCTACCAGGCCGACTCGAGCCTGGTGGCAGCGTGGCAGCAGACGGACGCGCTCGCCGGCCAGCAGGTGGTGGTGATTTCCGGCGGGAAGCCGGCGAGCGCCGGGGAAATGGAACCGCAGGGCGTATGCGCCGGGATAGACGACGCCGGCGCCTTAGTGCTGATGACACCGAACGGATCGCGGCGAATCACATCGGGCGAAGTGCGGTCGCTCCGGACCGCGGAGTAGCCACAGGCGCGAGGGCCACACAGTGACCACAGTCCGGAAGTTCAGGCTGGGTGATCTGCCGCGAGTGCTCCAGATCGAGCGCGCCTCCTTCGGCCCCGAGGCCTACAGCGCGAGCACCTTCATGGCCCATGTGTTCCGCGACCGCAGGGGGCTGTTCGTCGCCGAGGAAGAGCGCGCCCACATCGTCGGCTATGTCCTGGTCCGGGTGGGCCTGGGCTGGATCGGGGCGAAGAGGGGAGGCGTCACATCCATCGCCGTCCATCCGGCCCACCGGCGCAGGGGCATCGGCACCGCGCTGCTCGCCCGAGCGCTGGAGTATCTGCGGGAGCACAAGGTGGAGGATGCCAACCTGGAGGTGAACGTCACCAACCGCGCCGCCCAGTCACTCTACCAGTCCTTTGGGTTCCGGCGTTCGCGGCTGCTGCCGGACTACTACGGCGAGAACCGGGACGGGATCAAGATGGTCCTCGACATGAGTGAGGCCCGCGTCCCGGAGACGGCCGGCCGACTGGAGCCGGGAGCACGCCCCGCTCAGATGAACCAGGACCGCGATGCCTGAGGCCAACTCTCCGCTCGCGGCCGTTGACACCCATACCCACCTGAACCACCCGCGCCTCTCGCGCAAGCTCGGCCAGGTCCTGGCGCGGGCGCGAGCCGCGGGGGTGCAGGAGATGATCGTCGTCGGCTACGATCTGCCCAGCAGCGAGGCCGCCGTGACGCTGGCCCAGGGCAACGCCGGCATCTGGGCGACGGTCGGCGTGCATCCCCATGATGCGGCCGGGGTCAGCGTCGAGTCCATCGCCGCGATCCGGCGGCTGGCCGCGTCCGAGCGCGTGGTGGCAATCGGGGAGACGGGCCTCGACTTCTACCGCGACCTATCGCCCAGGGAGGCTCAGGAGAGCAGCTTTCGTCGGCACCTCGACCTGGCGGCCGAGCTGCGCCTGCCGGTGGTGCTCCACTGCCGCGAGGCGCAGGACCGACTGCTCGAGGCCGTGTTCGACTACGCGGAGGATGGGCTCGGCCTCATCTGGCATTCCTTCGACGGGACGCCCGCTCATGCAGCGGCTGCGGTCTCTCGTGGCGCGTTTCTGGGCTTCAACGCGATGGTCACATACGCGGACAACCGGCATCTGCGCGAGGTCGCGGCCGCCGCACCGCTGGAGGCGCTTCTTCTGGAGACCGACTGCCCCTATCTCGCGCCTGAGCCGCGGGGCTCGAGCGACAACGAGCCGGCCAACATCCCGATCATCGCCAGAGCCATCGCGGGGGAACGCCACATGTCGGTAGAGGACGTGACCCGAGCTACTGTGGAGAACGCGCGGCGCGCATTCGCGCTGCCGGCCACATGACCATGTCCGAGTATCGCCCGAAGCATCTCGTTGACTTCCACACCCACGCTTTCCCCGAGAAAGTGGCGCAGAAAGCCGTTGCCGCGCTCGGCGCGCAGTACGGCGTCTCGCCTGTCGCCAAGCCCACCCTGGCGGGCCTGTTGGCGACGATGGACGACGCGGGCGTTGACCTGTCGGTGGTGGCTCCGGTCGCCACGCGTCCCGACCAGGTCCGCTCCATCAACGAGTGGGCCGTCCAGACGAACGCGGAGCGCGTCGTGTGCTTCGGCGCGCTGCACCCCGACCTACCCGACCTATCGGCAGAGGTGGATCGCGTCGCAGACTCCGGGTTGAAAGGCGTGAAGGTCCAGCCGAACTTTCAGGAGTTCGTGCCCGACGACCGACGGATGTGGCCCGCCTACCAGGCAGCGGAAGGCCGGCTGATCGTGCTCTTCCACAGCGGACAGGAGATCGCTCCCCTGGACCACGTCTACGCCCAGCCGGCCGCGCTGGCGAAGGTGAAGGATATGTTCCCGGGCCTCACGATGGTCGTGGCACACCTGGGCGGGTACCTCATGTGGGAGGAGGTGCGTCGCCACCTCCTCGGACGCGACCTCTACTTCGACAGCTCCTACTGTCCGCGCGAAAAGCTGGACGACGAGACCATGCTCGATCTCATTCGGTCGCACGGCGCGAGGCGAGTCGTGTTCGCCACCGATTTCCCCTGGGGCGCAGCGGCGCGCGACCTGGCGCGGCTGGGCAGCCTGCCGCTCAGCGAGGGGGAGAAGGAGGCGATCGCGTGGCAGAACTCCAGGGACTTGCTGGGGTTGTCGTTAAGCTAGCGAGCAGAGGACATACGGGAGGGCGTTGTGGCGAACTGCATCTTCTGCAAGATCGCGTCTGGGGAGATCGAATCGAAGGTCGCCTACAGCGACAGCACAATTGTCGCGTTTCACGACGTTACTCCCCAAGCTCCGTGCCATATTCTGCTCATTCCCCGCAAACATGTTGCATTTCTGAGCGATTTGACCGCGGAGGATGAGCAGATCGCCGGCCATATTGTCAGAATAGGCGCACAGTTGGCGGCACAGGAGGGCATTGCCGAGAGTGGCTTCCGGCTGGTCGCGAACTGCGGCCCGAACGCGGGCCAGTCGGTGGACCACGTGCACTTCCACCTCCTCGGCGGCCGGCGCATGACATGGCCTCCGGGATAACGCCGGAACGCTCCGGTTTGACAACGCCGCCTGAGGCCGGTATAATGGCGGTGTTGTAGAGCCGGAGGGCGCGCAGAGAGTGTCGCGCGCCCCGAGACCTTGGCCTGCCGCTCTGCTGGATCCCCCCAGGGGCTCTCCGTGCCTCTATGCAACGCGAAGCGGGCGGGACACCTCCGCAGCAGTCTGACAAGAAAGGGGGGGGTATTGACAGTTGAACTTCGCGAAAACGAGTCTATAGACAACGCTCTGCGGCGCTTCAAGCGAGAGTTGCACCAGCACGGTGTGCTGGAGGCGGCCAAGCGCCATGAGCGGTATGAGAAGCCGAGCGACAAGCGGCGCCGCCTGATGGCGGCCGCGATCAGGCGAACTCGCCGGGCTGAAAGGCGCCGTAGCAGCAGCGATTAGGCCGCAATCGGGGACGACCCTGGAGGCCCGCCTACGGCGGGCTTCTTGCTTTGCCGATCGGTTGGGCTGACTCGGGCTGCAACGAGAAAGACTGGTATCCTGCGCGGGAGAGCGGCGCTACGGGCGGTGCATGCCTTCTCCGACGCCCCCATATGAACCATAACCGATCGCGAAACCGTCGCCCGTCTCATCAGGGCACGACGGCGGCCTCTTCCGCCGACAGCGCGCCGCGCCACTCGGAAGCGAAGCTGGTCCTCGCCGACAACGAAGAGGCGGTCACTCTTGCCGGCAGCCACGATGAGAACCTTCGGCTGATCGAGCGCGAGGTGGGCGCGCGCATCGGCGCGCGGGGCAACGAGATCCGCATCTACGGCACCCAGGAGCAGGTCGCGCGGGCGGGAGAGCTGATCGCCGAGTTGCGGAAGCTGCACCAGGCGGGCCATCCGATCACCGCGGGAGAGGTCGAATACGCGGCCCGGCTGGTAGGCTCGGGCCGCGCCCAGGCCGACGAGGTGCTCTTCACCGACGTGGTGCTGGTCACCGACCGCGGGAAGCCGATCAAGCCGCACACCCAGATGCAGCGCAACTACGTCGAGGCCATGGCGCAGTCGGACCTGACGTTCTCGATCGGCCCGGCCGGCACCGGCAAGACGTATCTCGCGATGGCGATGGCGGTGAGCGCGCTGCGCGACCGGCAGGCGGCTCGCATCATCCTCACCCGCCCGGCGCTGGAGGCGGGGGAGAGGCTGGGCTTCCTTCCGGGCGATATCCAGGCGAAAGTGGACCCGTATCTCCGCCCGCTGTTCGACGCGCTCTATGATATGATGGACCTGGAGAAGGCGCAGCGCATGGTGGAGCGCGGGATCATTGAGGTGGCGCCGCTCGCGTTCATGCGCGGGCGTACGCTCAACGACTCCTTCATCATCCTCGACGAAGCGCAGAACACGACGCCCGAGCAGATGAAGATGTTCCTGACCCGGCTCGGGTTCGGGTCGAAGGCGGTGGTGACCGGGGACATCACGCAGACCGATCTGCCGCGTGGCCAGGTGTCCGGGCTCGACCACGTCAAGGAGATCCTCCCCGGCGTCCAGGGTATCGCGTTTATCCATTTCTCTGACCAAGACGTCGTGCGGCACGAGCTGGTTCAGCGTATAATCCAGGCCTACGATCAGTTCGAGTCCAGGCGTCTCAGCAGGAGGGAAGGCGTTCGCGCCGAGGAGCCGCGTGACGAGGGCGGCTCATCCTCGGGCCCGCCGCTCACATGAGCCGCGCGCGCAGCGCGCGCCGCGCAAACGGCGTGCGCACATGGACAGCAGTTGGCTCGCTCACGTGGATGAGGATCGGCCTCAGCCTCTTCGCCTGGGCCGGGGCGGGGCTCATCCTTCTCGGCTACGACCTGTTCCCCGGCCGGGTCTCTCTGCGGCTCGGCGAGCGCAGCACCACGCTCATCAGGGCGCCGCGCACGGCCCAGTGGATTGACCTCGACGAGACCGAGCGCCTGCGCCGCGAGGCCGAGCAGCAGGCCGTGGAGTCCCCGCAGTATGCCACGCTCCCATTCGCGGCCGCGGATGCCGAGAAGCGGCTCGACGGCGACTTCGCGTCGCTCACCACCGCCCTCGCCGACGATCAGGCGCCGTCGGAGGTCGGCGCCAGGCGCATTCTCTCGGCGATCCCAGCGGAGGTGCGGGCCTGGCTGAAGAAGGCATCGCCGGGCCATCTCAAGACGCTGCACCAGGAGGCCGGCGAGATCATCCGGTTGGTGATGGCGCAGGAGATCCGAGAGGGGACGGCCGACCTGGAGGATGCCCGGCGGGACGGTGCGAAGCTCGCCGCCGAGAAGGAGAGGAACCCGAAGGCTGCGGCCGTGCTAACTGCACTGGTTACCCACGAAGTCGCGCCCAACCGGCGGCACGATCCGCGGGCGACCAAGGCCGCGATCACCGAAGCCCGGCAGCGGGTGCAAGAGGTGGTCAGGACCATCGCGGCCGACTACCCCATCATATTCCCCGGCGAGCGCGTCACCCAGCAGCACCTGGCGATGCTCCAGGCGGTCGGGCTCTCGGGCCCGGGGCTCAACTACCGGCGGATCATCTCCATCGGGCTCATCACCGCTCTCATCGTCGGACTCCTCGGGGCGCAGACATACCGCTGGCAGCGCCGCGTATACGAGCGACCCAAGCTCCTTCTGCTGCTGTCGCTGCTGCTGGTCGTCGCACTCTTCGTCATCAACCTCCTGGCGCTCTCCCTGCCCAACGCCTGGATGCTGGTGGTACCTACGGCCGCGCTGATCGCGGCCGTGCTCCTTGGGGAGGCGGTCGCGCTCACGCTGGCCCTGGCGCTGAGCCTGATGGTCGGCCTGATGGTCAACGGCGGCCTGATCGCGACCCTGCTTTCGCTCGGGAGCTCGGCGATCGCGCTCACCTGCGTGTCCTATCTGTGGCCGATCTCCCGGCTGCGATGGATCGTCGGCATCCTGGCGGCCGCAAACCTGACTCTGGTGGCGGCCACGGGCTTTCTCCAGTCGCAGCAGCTCGCCGCGGTCGTGCGGGAAGCGGGGCTGGCCGTGGTGCTCTACAGCCCGGCGGTGGCAGCCCTCAGCCTTGGCGGCATCTTCCTGCTCCAGCGGCCCTTCGGCATCACCACGCATATGGGCCTGCTCGAGGTGTCGAGCCCTCAGCACCCGCTCCTGCGGCGGATGCAAGCGGAGGCCCCCGGGACATACTATGCCTCCCTCATGGTCGCCGACCTCGCCGATGCAGGCGCGCGAGCCGTCGAAGCGGACGCCTTGCTGGCGCGCGTGGGGGCGCTGTACCATGACCTGGGTAAGCTCCAGCGGCCGACGTTCTTCGTCGAGAACCAGGGCCTGCTGGGGATCGAGAACGTGCACGATCGGCTCTCGTCATCGCTCTCGGGGCTGGTGATCCTTTCACACGTGAAGGACGGCGTCGAGATGGCTCGCCGCCATCGGCTGCCCCAGGAGGTCACCGACATCATCGAGCAGCATCACGGGAAGACGCTCGTGAGCTTCTTCTATCAGCGCGCTCTCTCAGGGGAGCGGCCGGAATCGGTGACGGAAGACCATTACCGGTACCCGGGCCCGCTCCCTCAGACCAAGGAGGCGGCGATCGTCATGCTTGCGGATTCGGTGCAGGCCGCGGCGAAGTCTCTTGCCGAGCCAACGCCGCAGCGCGTGCAGCAGCTGGTGAGCGATATCACCCGTGACCGGATGGTTGACGGGCAGTTCCAGGAGTGCGACCTGACGTTCAGAGACATCGCCGCGGTCGAGGCCACCATCGCTCGCCTGTTGACGGCGTTGCTGTGCCACACGCGGATCGAGTACCCGGAGCCGGCCGCGGTCGGGCCCGGTGTGTGAGCGCATGGAGCTGGCGCTCGCGAACAAGCAGCGCCGCCACCGGATTGACCGGGCGCGGCTGAAGCGAGTCGCCAAGTTGGTGATGGCGGCCGAAGGGTGCGAGCCCGACACGGAGCTGAGCGCAGCGATTGGTGATGACGCATGGATTGGGGACCTGAACCGGCAGTACAGGAACACGGACGCGCCGACGGACGTTCTAGCGTTTCCCCAGGACATCAGCCCGGCGGGGGCGGGACGGCTGCTGGGGGATGTGGCGATCTCGATCGAGACGGCGGAGCGCCAGGCGCGCGAGGCGGAACACGGCGTGATGGACGAGGTGGCGCTGCTGTTGGCGCACGGGATTCTGCACCTGACCGGGTGGACGGACGAGACGCCGACTCAACGGCGACGCATGATGCGTCGGGTGCAAGAACTGCTGAGACAGGCAGAGGGCGCTCCCGCCGAGCGGACAGCACGGGGCCGACCGCGTCCGGCATGAGGGAGGGCGGCCGGATGAGATCGCGGCATCTGCTGGACAGCACGCGCTTCGCCATAGACGGCCTCGTCCACGTGCTCCACAAGGACTGGCACGTACGGGTGCTTTTCCTCATCGGAGCGCTCATCCTCCTCGCCAGTGCGGTGGTGCGCGTCACCCGAGTAGAGCTCCTGTTGTTGTGTCTGGCGGTCACGTTGGTCGTGCTGGCGGAGGTGTTCAACAGCGCCATCGAGACCGTCGTTGACCTGGTAAGCCCGGAGTACCACCCCCTGGCGAAGATCGCGAAGGACGTGGGCGGTGCCGGTGTGCTGGTGGCCATCGTCATGGGGTCGCTCATCGTCATCGGCGTCTTCGTCAACGCGGAGGCGCTGGAGACGATGCGAGGCGCCAGCCTGCGACAGCCCCCTCACCCGATGCATATCCTCCTGGTTGGGCTGGTCTCCGTGTTCGTCGCGGTCATGCTGGGCAAGCTCTGGGGCGGCCGCGGCTCACTGGTGCGGGGCGGGGCGGTGAGCGCGCACAGCGCGCTGGCGTTCTTCTGCTTCGTCAGCATCTGGTTTCTCACGTCCGATACGCTCGAGCGCGCGCTGGCATTCATCCTCGCTGTGTTGGTGGCGCAGAGCCGGGTGGACGCGGGGATCCATACTGTGAGGGAGGTGTTTATCGGAGCGGTGGTCGCGCTGGTCGCCGGGTTCGCGCTTTACGGCGCGCTGGTGATGCGCTCCGGAATGTGACCATGTCATCCGCTGATGTGCTGAGGTTCATCCTGGTCATCGTGCTGCTGATTACCTCGGGCCTGTTCGCGGCCGCCGAGATCAGCTTCCTGGCGCTTGGCCGGCATCGCGCGCAGCGTGTGACAGGCGGGATGGCGGGAAGCCTGATCGAGCGGCTGCTCTCCCGACCCGCGAGGACTCTGGGCACGGTACTGGTGATGATCACCGCGCTCAACTACGTGTCGGAGGCGATCGCCACCGGCTTTGTGGTGACGCGCGGACTACCGGTTTGGGCCGCCATCGTGACCGTGGGCGTGCTGGTGATAGTCTTCGCGGAGGCCGTTCCGATCAGCTATGCCGCCGCTAACCCGGAACGCGTCGTCAAGGCCTCAGTCGTGCCGGTCTGGGCGTTCTCGGGCGTCCTCTCCATCCCGGCGAGGGCCATTGGGTTCGTCGCCGAGCGGCTGGTGCGCCTCCTGGGGGCACGGCCCCGGCCCGAGCAACCGGTGACGGAGGGAGAGATACGCGCCATCGTTGACATACAGGCAGAGACGGGCGGCCTGGAAGAAGAAGAGAAGGCGATGATCCACCACATCTTCGAGTTCGGGGAGAAAACCGCGCAGGAAGTCATGGTCCCCCGGACAAGCATGGTGGCGGTGGCCGGCAGGGGAACGGTGGGTGAGGCCGGCACGTTATCCACCGATCGGCGCGTCTCGCGCCTGCCGGTGTTCGGCGAGGACCTGGATGATATCATCGGTGTCGTGTACGTGAGGGACCTGCTGCCGCTGCTGGCGGCGGGCCAGAGCGGCGTCCCGGTCAGCTCGGTCATGCGGCCGGTCTTCCGCGTTCCCGAGACCAAGCGCCTCAGCGACCTGCTCACCGATTTCCAGCGCTATCGCCGCACCTTCGCTGTTGTCGTGGACGAATACGGCGGGACGGCCGGTTTGGTGACGCTCGAGGACCTCCTGGAGGAGGTAGTCGGCGACATCTACGACGAGTATGATGTCGTTGGCGCGCCGATTCAGCACCTGGCAAGCGGCGCGATCATGCTCGACGGCCGCATGACCATCGCGGAGGCATCGGCGGCGCTCGGCGTGCAGCTCCCGGAGGGCGACTACAGTTCGGTCGCCGGCCTGCTCTACAGCAGACTCGGAATGGTCCCGCGCGTCGGGCAGGTGCTCGACCTGGACGACATCCGTCTCGTCGTTGACGAGCTGGACCGCCACCGGATCGCGCGTGTGCTCGCGCTCCCCGGCGCCTCACGACCGGATAAGGCCGACGGCGAGAGCCCGTCTCCCACATCCACATGAGCGACCCTGCGTTACAATCCGTCCTGGCCGCGCTCCGCCCGCACGTCTGGCACCTGGCGGCGATCGCGATCTGCATGGCCGTGCTCATGTTCGCCTCCCTGTGCGAGGCCGCGCTAGTCCGGGTGGAGACGGGCCGCATACGGCAACTGGTTGACGAGGGACGGCGGGGGGCGAAGCGACTCCAGCGGATGGTCGAGCTGCGACAGGAGGTGCTGAATTCGCTCATCCTCCTCATCAACCTGTCCGTCATCGTCGCCTCCGCCTACACCACCGAAATCACCATCCACGTGTCCGGCGGCAGTGAACGCTGGGTACCGCTGATATCGGTCGTCATGATCCTGGTACTCCTCGTGGTCTGCGAAGTCACACCCAAGACCTATGCGGTTCGCCGGGCGGAGGCGGTGGGCCTGGCCGCGGCCCCCCTGCTCGCCGCGCTGCATGCCGTCGTCCGGCCCGTCGCGTTCGTGCTCTACACCCTCGCTCTCTGGCTGCTGCGGCACCTGGCCGTCCCCATCATCGGGGGCGTCGCCGTCGCCACCAGGCCCAGCTATTCCGACGAGGAGATGATGGCGCTGGTGACGGCCGGCGAGGCCGAGGGCGACATCGAGCAGGAAGAGAAAGAGATGATCCACGGCGTCATCGAGTTCGCCGACAAGGTGGCGCGAGAAGTGATGACGCCCCGCACGGATATGGCCTGCATCCCCGCGCAGGCTACCCTCCTCGAAGCTGCGTGTGTCAGCGAGGAGACCGGTTACTCCCGGCTGCCGGTCTACGACGGAGACGTGGACCACATCGTCGGCATCGTGTTTGCGAAGGACATGGTCTCGGCCTTGCAGAGCGATGGCGCGAACCTGACCGCGAAAGAGATCGCGCGCACGCCGGTCACGGTGATACCGGAGAGCAAGAAGGTCAGCGAAGTGCTGCAGCTCATGCAGCGCAACCGCCTCCATATGGCGGTAGTGATTGACGAGTACGGCGGCACCGCGGGGCTGGTCACCATCGAGGACCTGCTGGAGGAGATCTTCGGCGAGATCCACGATGAGTACGATGTGGAGGCCGGCCCGATCCGCGAGATCTCCGAGGAGACGCTGGTCGTGGATGCCAGAGTCAGCACCGACGAGGTGGAGGACCACTTCGGGGTGACGCTACCGGAGGGCGACTACGACAGCGTGGGCGGATTCATCCTCGATCAGCTCGGCCATGTGCCGGTCATGGGCGAGCACGTGACGTGGGAGAACCTGGACTTCGCGGTGGAAGAGGTTTCTGAGAACCGCA
>Ga0315282_10006985_pt1 | contig 18688 bp, 16 predicted proteins | sample YL17G07_20_MG_FD_203693 | JGI IMG/M metagenome (GOLD analysis project Ga0315282, IMG submission 203693) | Sediment microbial communities from Yellowstone Lake, YNP, Wyoming, USA - YL17G07_20 | ecosystem: Environmental > Aquatic > Freshwater > Lake > Sediment | place: USA: Wyoming | collected...
CATTTTGATTGCATATTTTTGTTCTCCTTTCGTTTAGAGTTTATTTTTTCTAAGCTATTGATTCTAATACGAAAGGAGAACTTCTTTTATATGCTAAGAGAGGGCAACTGCATTTTTCGGGTTAACAATAGAAATATACAGTATTTTTTCGATCTAGAGAAGCGATAATTTCAGGAAGAAGTCAATACTCCACCTGACGTCGTCTGTTAGCTGAAGTTCTGCCATTTCCAAATCAACTTTGCTTCAATTCATATCCGACCCCAAGTTCAATAGATTTTAAAGCTGATGGAAAGTGCAAAAGTTAATTATGTACAGTTACAATAATGGGGGCACTTCAGATATAATTTCCATGGTCGACAGTAAAGGTACGTTTATTGACTCGTGGGGGAGTAAAGATGAGATTGGATGATGGGCAGATAGAGGTCGTAGATGATATGATGGCTGAAATATATAAGAAAAAGACCTCATTTGAGCGACTTCAAATTGCCTTTGGGTTGTGGCGTTCAGCCAAAATACAGCTATTTAATTGCCTTCGTTCTTTGCACCCTGATTGGGATGAAAGACAGATACAGCGAGAAGTTGTAAGGAGAATCTCTCATGGAGCAATATGAACTTCTTCGGCATCTTGTTCGCTGCTTTGAGGCATTAAAAATTCCATATCTTGTGACTGGTGCCATAGCATCCATTGCATATGGCGAACCGAGATTTACCAATGACATTGATATAGTGGCTGATATCAAGGGAGATCATATTATAGGACTCAAGGATTGTTTCCCAGAAGAAGAATTCTTCCTGGATGTGGATATGGTAAAAGATGCTATCCGTCATCAACATCAATTTAATATTATTCATCCCTCATCAGGGTTAAAGATTGACGTAATTCTTTACAAAAAAAATGCATTTGATATTAGTCGTTTTAGCCGTATAAAAAGAATTCGTCCGGTAGAAGATACAGAGGCTAATTTTGCTTCACCTGAAGACGTGATAATTAAAAAAATGGAATACTATAAAGAGGGCGGCTCGGAAAAGCATCTCCGCGATATTACAGGTATCCTTAAGATATCCAAAGAGCTTATTGATTATAATTACATCACCCAATGGGCTGACAGATTAGGGCTTAAAGATATTTGGGAGGCTATTTTAAAAAGAATATCTAAATCATAGACTCTGAAATGCTCGATGACTCTTAAATCTGAGTAGAGATTCCTTCAAATGAGTCAGAATGCAAGAACATTTATACCATGACTATTCGTGAACAGACAGAAGAAATAGAAAGACGAACCCTTCACCCAAAAGCATGTCTGAGTTCTCAGAGCAAGGGGAGATTGAAGCCAGAGAAGGAAGGTGAGATTAGGACGTGTTTTCAGAGGGACAGGGACAGAGTAATCCATTCGAAGGCATTCAGACGCTTGAAACACAAGACACAGGTGTTTCTTGCACCAAGAGGAGACCATTATAGAACACGGCTCACTCATGTGCTTGAAGTATCACAGATAGCAAGGACAACAGCAAGGGCGTTGAGGTTGAATGAGGATTTAACAGAGGCTATAGCATTAGGTCATGACCTAGGCCACACTCCTTTCGGCCATGCAGGTGAGGCGATTCTGAGAGAAATACATCCGGGAGGATTCGACCACTATAAGCAGAGCCTGAGAGTTATCGATTTCCTTGAGAAGAATGGTGAGGGCTTAAATCTTACACAGGAAGTAAGGGATGGGATCGTTAAACACTCAAAGGGTAAAGGACTCATTATCCCCGAGTTAAAGGCAGACAGGGCAGATACTCTTGAGGGACAGTTAGTTCGTGTTTCAGATATCATCGCATACGTTAACCATGACCTTGACGATGCGACGAGGGCAGGCGTAATTAAAAGATCAGATATCCCGAAGAAGATTATAAAAGTTCTTGGCGACAGGCATTCAAAAAGGATAGACACAATGGTAAAAGACTTTATATACCAGTCTCTAAAGACCGATCTTGAGGAACTCCAAATGACTGAAGAGATATTATCAGCAATATATACTCTTAGAGATTTTCTCTTTGAACAGGTGTATGAGAGCGATAAAATAATCGAAGAATTCAAAAAAGCAAAAAAGGTTCTACAAGATTTATATGAGTACTACCTCGAACATATTGATGAGGTATTTGTGACTATACCGAAAAAAGAAAAATTAGACAAACATCGGGTAGTGTGTGACTTTATTGCTGGCATGACAGACAGATTTGCCCTTATGACCTATGAGAGGCTTTTTCTCCCCCAGCAATGGACAGTGCTTTAATTCAAAGGGTCCAAGAGGTCTGGGATTCAAGGATTCTAGTGATGAATTTAGCTTGAATCCTTGAAACGAAATAGCGAGCGCATTCCCCGCAGCTTGCTGCGGGGGTAGCGAGCGAATATGATAAAAACAACTCCTTGCGTTAAGATACCCTGCGGTCTTGCCGCAGGGTTCTTCATTCCTTGAGTCCTTTTGCTATATGGTAAAATTTCAGTATGCCGGCCAATCTTCCTCCAGAGTATTTTGATGCTGAAAAGAGATTCAGACAGGCTTCTACGCCTGCTGAGAAAGTATTAGCCCTTGAAGAATTGATTGCCACGATTCCAAAGCACAAAGGGACGGACAAACTAAGGGGGGATTTAAGGAGGAAACTCTCCCAGCTTAAAAAAGAAGCAGAGACTCTAAGGAGGTCGAAAAAGGGGGGGAAGGGTGATCTTTACGTAATTCAGAAAGAGGGTGCAGCCCAGATTGCTCTCGTCGGTTTCCCAAATTCTGGTAAGTCCTCCCTTCTTGCAAGCCTGACAAAGGCTATGCCTGTCATAGCAAACTATCCTGTCTCTACAGTCACTCCCCTGCCAGGTATGATGCCTTTTGAAGATATCCAGATCCAGCTTGTGGATTTACCCCCGATGGGGAATGAGTCAACGGATGGCTGGGTATCAGGTATTCTCAGGGTGACTGATGCCCTTCTTCTCGTCCTGGACATCACTGATGACCCTGAAATTCAAGCAGAACTTCTTATTGAACAACTTGAGCGCTGGAGAATCTATGTTCTCAAATCACAGATCTCCGATGTCGGATCTTTTGGAGTGTTCAAAAGGGCTCTTGTTGTTGCAAACAAAAATGACCAGCCTGATACAGAGGACAACTTTATCAGGCTCAAGGAGCGTTACGGGGATCTTTGTCACTGTATTTCGGTGTCTGCTCTAAAAAAGGAAAACCTCGAGGAACTTAAAAGGGCAATATTTGAGATTTCAGGTATTATCAGAGTTTATTCCAAACCCCCAGGGAAAGATCCAGACTTTAGCAGGCCTTTTACGATACCATCAGGCTCTACCGTCCTTGACCTTGCGGAATCTATTCACAAAGATTTTATACCGAATCTGAAATACGCAAGGATCTGGGGCTCTGTACGATTTGACGGTCAGAGGGTAGAGAAGAGTTATGTTCTCAAAGACAGAGACGTCGTTGAGTTCCACATCTGAGGCATTGATTATATCAAGTGCTTAATCCCTCTCCACAACCTTAGCAATGCTTACAATCTTATCCTCTCCTTCAACATCCATAAGTCTTACGCCCTGTGTGTTCCTTCCGTGAAGGTGAATTTCTTTTGCTAAGGTCCTTATGAGTTTCCCTGAGCTGGTTATCATCACGATCTCATCCTCATCTCTCACCTGCATCAGGCCAACTGCCTTACCACCTTTTTCTGTGGTCTTGATCGAAATCACGCCTTTGCCGCCACGGCCCTGAACAGGATAGTCCTCTATGGCGGAGCGTTTTCCCTGTCCCTTCTCTGTCACCGTAAGGATGGCTGTCTTTTCCTCTGCCATTTCTGCTGAGACAACCTCATCTCCCTTCAAGAGTCTGATGCCTTTAACACCCTTTGCAGTACGTCCCATATCACGCACATCTTCTTCATTGAATCGTATTGCAAGGCCGTTTCTCGTTCCTATGATGAGATCGCTTTTACCATCCGTTTTTCTGACAGCAATCAATTCATCACCATCATCAAGGGCTACAGTGATGATACCCTTTCCACGCGGGTTACTGTATTTCTCAAGGGCCGTCTTTTTAACGATCCCCTTCTTTGTGAACATTACGAGATAGCCTTCTTTGAAATCGCGGACAGGAAGGGCTGTTGTAATCCTTTCTCCTTCTGAAAGGGTCAGCAGATTCACAAGGGCCTTACCCCTCGTAGCCCTGCCTGCTTCTGGTAACTGGAAGGCCTTCAGCCAGTAGAGGCGACCAAGATTGGAGAAGAAAAGCATATAGTCATGGGTTGCTCCTATGAAAAGCTGTTCGACAAAGTCTTCTTCTTTTGTCTCCATACCAATGAGACCTTTCCCTCCGCGCCTCTGGCTTCTGTATGCACTTAAGGGATTTCTTTTTATGTACCCCTGATGAGAGAGGGTAATGACCATCTCCTCATCCATTATGAGGTCCTCTATAGAGATCTCCTTAACCTCTGTAGTAATTTCTGTCCTCCTTTCGTCTGCGAATTTATTCTTGATCTCAAGGAGTTCCTCTTTAATAATGTTTGAAACGAGGGCCTCACTTCCGAGTATCGCCTTCAGTCTCTCTATTTCTTTCAATATATCCACGAATTCCTTTATTATCTTTTCCCTCTCGAGGCCAGTAAGTCTCTGGAGTTTCATATCGAGGATGGCCTGTGCCTGTATCTCTGATAAGGGATAATTTCTCGTTAAAGCGGCCTTTGCCTCATCCGGAGTCTTCGACCTTCTGATGAGGGCTATGATCTCATCGAGGTGGTCAAGAGCTATCTTTAATCCCTCTAAGATATGCGCCCTCTCCTCAGCCTTTCTGAGTTCAAAACGGGTTCTTCTGAGGACTACATCCTTTCTGTGTTGCAAGAAAAGGCTCAGGAGTTTCTTCAGACCCAATATCCGGGGCTGGCCATTAACGAGAGTGAGCATAATAATACCGAAGGTACTTTCCATCTGCGTGTGCTTATAAAGATTATTCAGGATAACCTCTGCCACCTCTCCTCTTTTCAATTCGAGTACAACCCTTATACCATCCCTGTCGGACTCGTCTCTTATTTCGGATATTCCGGTAATCCTCTTTTCTCTCACAAGTTCGGCAATCTTCTCGATTAACCTTGCTTTATTGACCTGATAAGGGAGTTCAGTAATGATGATGTTTTCTCCGCCCCTGTATTCCCGCTCAACCCTTGCCTTCGCCCTTATTTTTATAAGCCCCCTTCCTTCATTGTAGGCTTGGAGGATTCCTTCTGCGCCGTGAATGATTCCGGCTGTTGGAAAATCAGGGCCTTTTATGACGGACATCAGGTCTCTTACCTCTGCATCCGGGCTTTCGAGCAACATAACAAGCCCGTCTATAATCTCTCCGAGGTTATGGGGAGGTACATTTGTAGCCATACCAACAGCGATGCCTGAGGAACCGTTTATGATTAAATTCGGGATTCTTGATGGTAAGACAACGGGTTCTTCTGTTGTCTCATCAAAATTTGGGATAAAATCTACTGTCTCTTTGTCTATGTCTGAGAGGAGTTCTTCTGCAAGGGCGGCAAGCTTGGCCTCTGTATATCTGTAAGCGGCTGGTGGATCTCCATCAACAGAACCGAAATTACCCTGCCCGTCGATGAGGGGATAGCGCATGTTAAAGTCCTGGGCAAGTCTGACAAGGGCATCGTAAACAGCCGTATCACCGTGAGGATGGTATTTCTTTAAGACTTCACCTACTACACCAGCGGATTTTGAGTATTTTTTCCCGGGAAGAAGACCTTCCCTGAACATGGCATAAAGGATCCTTCTCTGGACGGGTTTGAGCCCATCCCTGACTTCAGGAAGGGCCCTCCCGATGATTACGCTCATGGCGTAATCAAGATAGGAAACCTTCATCTCCTCTTCTATACTTACCTGTACCTTCGCCATCTTATCTCCTTAAAAATTGAGATATTTATTTTACCATATTGAATTTCGCAGGCGCTTAAAAATATAATCTATCCAGATGTTATCGAAAGTCCTGAGCGCAAGTATCATCGGAATTGATGCCCATACCGTTGAGGTTGAGGTAGATATCACATCAAGGGGGCTTCCTCATTTCTCGATGGTTGGCCTGCCTGATGCTGCTGTCAAGGAATCGAAAGATAGGGTAAGGGCTGCACTCAAGAATATAGGGTTTAATTTCCCCTTGAAGCAGATCACAGTTAATCTCGCACCAGCCGACTTAAAGAAAGAGGGTTCATCTTTTGACCTCCCGATAGCAGTCGGGATTATTGCTGCAGAAGGCATACTTGGATTGGATTCGGTTGAAGGGTATCTTTTCACAGGAGAACTTTCCCTCGACGGGAGGATTAAACCCGTAAAGGGTGCTTTATCAATGGCTCTGAGGGCAAAAGAACTGGGTTTAAAAGGAGTAATTCTTCCTGAGGAGAATGCATCAGAGGCAGCTGTTGTTAAAGGTGTACCAGTGTTTGGTGTTAAGAGTCTTCCTGAAGTCCTTGATTTTCTGAAGGACAACGGTCTCAAGAATGCCTTCGAGGTAGATGTCCATAAGGCTATGGAAGAAAACTCAATCTATGAAGATGACTTCTTTGAGGTTAAAGGTCAGGAGCATGCGAAGAGGGCACTCGAGGTAGCTGCTTCTGGTGGCCACAATGTGCTGATGATTGGTCCTCCTGGTTCAGGGAAGACAATGCTTTCGAAAAGGCTTTCAACAATACTTCCCGGGATGACTTTTGATGAAGCGTTAGAGACGACGAGAATACATAGTGTTATAGGTCTTCTCAGGGATGGACAATCCCTTCTCGCAATAAGACCCTTCCGCTCTCCCCATCATACAATATCGGATGTTGCATTAGTAGGAGGAGGGCAGATTCCGAAACCAGGTGAGGTCAGTCTCGCACATAATGGAGTTCTTTTCTTAGATGAGCTACCAGAGTTCAAGAGGAACGTGCTTGAGGTACTCAGACAGCCCCTTGAAAATGGAGAGGTGACAGTGTCGAGAGCTGTTGCATCTATCACATATCCAGCCAGCTTTATGCTCGTTGCTGCCATGAACCCCTGCCCCTGCGGGTATTTAGGAGATAACAGGCATCAGTGTACATGCACTCCTTCACAAATACATCGTTACAGGCACAGGGTTTCAGGACCACTTCTCGATAGGATTGATATCCATATTGAGGTGCCAGCAGTCCCTTACAAAGAGCTTTCAACAGAGTACTCCGGAGAAAGATCAGAAGAAATTAGGAAAAGAGTTCTTTCTGCGAGAGGTATTCAGCTTGGACGTTTTCAAGATGACAGGAGGATTTATTCAAATGGTCAGATGAAGACAAGGCATATAAAGAAGTATTGCAGGCTCAATCCAGATGCACAAAGCCTTTTGGAGATGGCAATGCATAAACTTGCTCTCAGCGCGAGGGCATATACGAGGATACTAAAATTATCTCGTACCATTGCTGACCTCGAGGCCTCAGAGGAGATTCATCCCCACCATGTCTCCGAGGCTATTCAGTACAGGACACTGGATAGAGGGTTGTTTTAGGGATCAACTGTGAGTAAAGAATATACCCCTTTACCAGAGATACCGCTCAGCCGTGGGGATGACCTTCACGGTCTTGAATACATGGATAGCGCTGACCTTATACTCTTCATGGCTGGTAACCAGTTTATGGTTATGGATGAACTTCTCACCCTGTTACATCAGGAATACCCGGAGATCAAGAAGATTTTTTATGAGACGCTTCCTCCGGGTTTGGAACTGAAACAGATTCTTGCAGGTGGTGCTAAGTTTGGTGAGAAAGAAATAAGAACAATACCTGATGTCTATACTGCTGTAACAGAGGATGCAATGAAGGGACTGTTACATAGAGGATATATTAATGATTACTTTGTTTATCTTCACAATAGAATAATGTTAATGGTTCCTGAAGGGAATCCGGCTGGCATAAGAACTGTACTTGACCTTGGACGTGATGACGTGAGAATTTCACAGCCGGGAGAAATGGAAGACATTACTCGATATATCAGTGATATGTATAAAAGTGCTGGGGGTGATGCACTGGTAAAGAGGATTATGGATGATAAAAGGGCTGAAGGAACCACAATCCTTACCATTGTTCATCACAGAGAGACCCCATTGAGGATAAGAAAAGGTACAGTGGATGTCGGACCTGTGTGGGCTACAGAGGTCAAGAATGCCCAGAGCATGGGTCTAAGGGTTGAGTCTATTGAGCCTGGAGAAGGCTTAGATCAACGGGGTAAGGTGAATTATTATATAGCGAGGCTAAAAAATGCCTCTCATCCTGAGAATGCTGGGAAATTTCTTAATTTTATGAAGACGCCGCAGGCACAGGAGATCTACAGGCGATTCGGCTTTGTGCCTCATTTCGTGTAAATATATGCTGCTATTCCTACCTAAACCACAGAAAATAGAACCATCCCTTATTCTTTGCTTGACATTTGAAGACGGCACTAATTCTGAATGCAACCCAATAAAGTTAATGAATATCAATAGTCAAGCCTGACACCAAAATGATCTTACTCTTTACTACTTCAAGCTCTTTGCAGTGAGGAAGGTTTTGTTGATTGCCTCAAATTCGGACACGGCGCGGAAGTATTCTTCGAGCTGTCGATAGTTACGGAAATTAAAAGAATCTTTGTGCCTGTAATAAGGATCTGTTTCGATAAACTTTGTAAACAAAGAATAGTTCTTCTGTGAAGATATGATAAATAGTTGGACAGATAGTGGATTTAGTTGGAAAAGCCTTTGAAATCCTGCACCGAACTTCGTGGTATGTTCTACCTCAAAAGCATATTTAGGAACGTCATCCCTGAACCAAATAACATCGATTTCTCTTATTATCGGTACCAATTCACCTAAAAATCTTGTTGGAACTTTATCCATTGTGCAATAATCATTAAGTTTCTCACCAAAAGCCTCCTTTGATCGATCTGGAGAATAAGTATCATAACCTAACATCCTGCCTATTTTGAGCAATAACATTACAGCTTCAGCATGAGCCGCTATAGCCGATCTCTCTTCAAGGTCACTTAGTTTCTCACTTCTTTTTACAGAATAATGGGACAGAAACTTTTCAATATCGCCAAAACGTTCAATGATCTTTTGAATTGCCTCATCTTTAAGAGGCATAAACCCTTGGACTATGAAAGTCCGGCTATAGCCTGCATAATTAGAAATGTCAGATATGGGGATGTAAATCGGACGAAGATTATCAAGAAAGAAAACACATGTCCAGGGCTCTTGTCCTTTTTTGGGAGGCCATAACGAAAGACCTAAATCCTTGCTGTGTTGTTTATGGATGAGATTACCAGCATAGACTATTTTACCTTCACGCTCCTTACCTTCGCGCCCTTTATAGAAAAGCACAAGATCGCCAAGTTCCATTTTGTCCCAGGAGGCTTTTTTAGTTTCTTTATTACCCCAAACAAAAAGTTTATTTTTGCCTGAAAGTCTTTTTCTTCCGTCTTCATTAAGATATGGTTCGACAATTGTCAGATCGACTCCATTCTCAATTGTGCTTACGAAATTTTTGTAAGAAGTCTCATTAGAACGCGGTACAAGAAAAATTCGCATCTTTAAAGCTCCAATACCTAAAATTATTCTTTTTTACTGACGTCATATTACGGAGACATTTTATTTTTGTCAAGGATGCTGTAATTTCTGGAAATCTTTGATTTTTGGGTTCATCCTAACTCATAAACATTCGGAGGGGACATTATCTATGAATAAAACTTTCATTTCGACAGGAACCTTCACTATTCAAACCTTATGACTACGATTTCCGGGGTGTTTCCGACGCGCATGGGTGGACCCCAGGTACCAATGCCACTTGAAGTATAAATTTGCAAATCTCTGAATTTTTTAAACCCGTAATCATAACCATAATATACAAGCGCGGTAATCAGATTGATTGGAAATATTTGTCCTTTGTGAGTATGGCCGGAAAGTTGTAGCGCAATCCCTTTTTTATGAGCTATATCTAAATTATTTGGAGAATGTTTCAACAAAATGGTCGGCATGCTTGGATTGATTTTCATACCATTGAGAATCATCTCATATTTTTGCCTGTTTTCTGAATCCCTATAATCAACTCCGATTATTTGTAGTCCTTTTAAATTCACTATTTCGTTATTTAATACTTTGATACCAGCCTGCCTCACTGCCTCTAAGTATTGAGCATGATCAAAAAATTCTTCATGGTTTCCTGTAATAAAATAAACACCGTCTGGAGCAGAGATTTTCGAAAACGGTTCAGTAAAACCATCCAAATCAAACGTTCCACCATCAAATAAATCTCCGCCAATAAAAACTAAATCCGGCTGCATTTGTTGAATTTTATGAGCAATATCTTTAGCAAAACCGTATCTTCTCACTGGGCCTAAATGGATATCGCTTATCCACACTGCAATTTTGCCCCGCCAATATTCTGGCAAATGAGCGAGTTTGATAGAAATATTGGTGACGCGCATGGTTCTGGCATTAACAATTCCGTATATGCCAACTACTATTGCTAGGCCAAACAATATGCCGGCTAATAATTTTTGGTTCAGAGAAAAAGAAAATTGTTGAGCTGCGATATAAATTATCCAGGAAGAAAGTGATGCCAAAATAAAGAAATTTAAAAATCCTAACCATGAAGCAGCTAATACGTAAACTATTCGAACCAAAACATGAGAATAACGAAAAACCAAGAAAGAAGTTAAAACAAGGCTTATAGAGAAGAGAAATAAAATAATTTTTAAAGGCAGGGTAACACCTGGGCTGCTCAGATTAAAGAAAAAAGTTAACGTTTTGTAAAAAAACCAATGCCCAAGAAAGAGTATTGACTGAACAATAACGATAAAAATAATGAATTGATAAGCCATAAATGAATTATACTATTTCACTTTTCAAACTAAAATGAAATTTCGGTTGAAGAAATTTGTAAAGGAGAAATGTCACCTTAGAATCAAGTCAAGAATAAGTTGTCATATAGGAGTAAGTGAGACTTATGAAAATTGCGATCTTAGGTGCACCAGGATGTGTTGGCAGGCATCTCATAAAGAAACTTCTTGAAACCCCGCAGTATGAGGTTATAGCTTCATATCGGAAAAAACAGGATGCTGAGACGCTCAAGCATGATCGTCTTGCTTGGAAACCAGTAGATCTGAATGACGCATCGAGCACAGAGAATTTTCTCAGTGGTGCCGATGTCTTGATCTATCTTATCCATTCCCTCGGGGCAAAAAATTTCGAGCAGCTTGATGTACGATTGGCAAATTCTGCAGGGAGTGCAGCTCAACGCGCTGGCATAAAAAAAATAATATACCTCGGTGGTATCATCCCAACGAGCCAACAGGTTTCACCTCATCTAAAAAGCAGAATGAAGACAGGTGAGGCACTCGCTTCCTATGGTATCCCTGTTGGAGAGGTTCGTGCAAGTATACTCTTGGCAACCTGTAGTTCTTCCTATCTCATTGTGTACTATCTTGCAAAGCGCCTCCCTATAATGATCACACCCCGATGGCTTAACTCGCTTTGTGCACCTATTGCGCTCGAAGACGCAGTAAGTGTTCTTGATAAATTGGTTTCGCGACCTATCAAAGGACATGAGATTTTTGAAATCGGATCGGATGTTATACGTTATCGTGATCTCCTTGCCCTCTGTGGAAAATCAATAAGCGGAATGAAAAATATCATCATTCCAATTCCACTCTTTGCAATTTATCTGTCTGCCCTCTGGATCCAATTGATCACAGGGATACCCAATGCTATTGGAATAGCACTGGCTGAGGGCCTGAGAAGCGACACCATGCCCTCAAATAATCGTTTTCAAGAGGTTACTGGAAGGGATCCTATCCCCCTTGAATCAGTACTCAAGAGACTTGCAGGAAAGATGCGAAAGAAAAGGTAGGTGTGATTATTGAATGAACTGCTTTTCTGAAGCTGTCTTAAGGTCTTTCAGAAAAGTCTGTATAAGGGTATGCATTCTCCTTTTGGGGAGGAAGAAACCGAAAGCCCTGACAAGGAATCCAGTAAAGGTTTCCCTGCTTGTTACTAGTAGACCTTTTTCATAGTTTTGAAAAGAGAATTCATTTCGTGTAGAGAAACCTTTTTTTTAGCAGACCATACGACTCGCTCATAAGGGATTACCTCATCAACCTTGATCTTCGCTTTAACGGGAAATAAAAACGGGCGGAAACAACACAAAATCTCGCCCCCACAGGAAAGAGACTTTTCGTTTGAACAAACATCTCTCACTACGGTATTCCAGTCTTTCCAACAGGTGAGGTCAGTAAAAGTCTTCCAGACTTTATCAAGCTTTGCATTTATGAGAATAGATTCTTTGATTACCATTCCTGCTCGAAAGCTGATATCTCCGATTTTACTTTTTAATTATAAAAGTTTGTTGTGCCTTTTTTCTGATCTAATTAAAATAATGTCGAAATAGAGCAACATGGAGAAGATTAAAATCGGGATAAGTTCTTGTCTGCTCGGGGAAAAGGTCCGCTACGATGCAGGGCACAAGCTTGATCGCTATATAGCAGATACTCTCGGGCAGTATTTCGAATGGGTGAGTGTATGTCCGGAAGTAGAATATGGTCTTCCAGTTCCAAGGGAGCCGATGCATTTAGTAGGCGATCCCGGTTCACCGCGTCTTGTAACTATTCGCACAGGAATTGACCATACTGAAGGCATGTTTCGATGGGCGGAGGAAAAACTAAAGGAGATTGAAAAGGAAGAACTCTGTGGTTTTATCTTAAAAAGCAGATCACCCAGTTCGGGCATAGGAGGAGTGAAAGTCTATGATCCATCTGGTATGCCGAGCCAAAGGGGAGTTGGCATATTTGGAGGTGCCTTCATGCAGAATTTTCCTCTCATTCCCGTCATAGATGATGGAAGACTTCACGCCCCCGGCTTGAGAGAGAACTTTATTGAGAGGGTCTTTGTTTACAAGAGGTGGAAAGAATTTATGAAGAAAGGCGGTCTTGTTAGGGATTTAATAATCTTCCATACTGAACATAAGCTTCTGATTCTTTCTCATAGTCCTAAGCATTTCACTTTACTCGGTCAGCTGGTTGCCAGTGCAAGAAAATATAAACCTGAAGACCTTCACTCGGAGTACACACGGCTCTTAATAGAAGGATTGCGTCTAATTGCGACAGTCAAAAAGAATACAAATGTTCTACAGCATATAGCAGGTTATTTTAAAAAACAACTTTCAGCAGATGATAAAAAGGAATTGCTTGAAGTTATTGAAAATTATCACAGGAGATACATTCCTCTTATCGTTCCTGTTGTCTTAATCAAGCATTATGTCAGGAAGTTTGACGAACCTTATCTAAAAAGGCAGTATTATTTGAACCCTCATCCCCTGGAATTAATGCTCAGAAACCATGCATAGGCGGGAGTTCCATCTCTTCCTGAAGCAGGCTTGTAATGAATAGCATTTTTTGTTATTAAATGAAAAATAACTTGTCATCTTATAGAATAGAAAGGTAACGATCATGAAACTACCAGCAAACAAAACCAAAATCATCTGTACTATTGGGCCGTCCTCCAGTTCCCGTGAGGTTATGGAACAGATGATCCTGGCAGGAATGGATGTGGCACGGCTTAACTTCTCGCACGGGGATTTTACCAGTCATGCAAAGATGATCGAAGACCTTCGCACCGCTGCTCAGACTGTTGGAAAGCAGATAGCTATCATGGCGGATCTTCCCGGTCAGAAGATAAGAGTTGGAAAAATCGCAAATGAACCGATACAGCTAAAGGTAGGAGGCATTTTTGTCCTCACGACTAATGAAATAGTCGGTGATGCAAACAGGGTTTCAGTGACCTTCAGTCGCCTTCCCCAGACAGTTAAGCCGACTGACATCCTCTTCCTCAATGATGGACTCATTCAGCTTGAAGTGACAGCGGTCAGGGGAAACGAAGTCATCTGCGAGGTAATAGTCGGGGGTGAACTCCGGTCCCGCAAGGGACTCAATCTGCCTGGCATTGATCTCGGCATCAGTGCCTTTACCGATCGTGATTACAACTGCATGAAATTCGCACTCAAAAACGGAGTGGATGCAGTGAGCCAGTCCTTTGTGAACCAGGCTGATGATATCAAGGCGGTACGCTCTGCAGCAGCCGATTTGGGGTATCATCCTTTCATTATTGCTAAGATTGAGCGGTCAAGCGCACTCGGCAATATTAACGAAATTATCGAAGCCGCTGACGGTATCATGATTGCCCGCGGTGACCTTGGAGTTGAGGTTCCTATCGAGCGGATCGCTATTATACAAAAGTGGCTCATACGTCTTGCAAACATGCATGCAAAGCCTGTGATTACGGCGACACAGATGCTCGAATCTATGACTGAAAACCTCCGCCCTACCAGGGCTGAGGCTACTGATGTGGCTAATGCCATACTGGACGGGACTGACTGCGTGATGCTTTCAGAAGAGTCTGCTATGGGAAAGTATCCTGTAGATGCTGTGGCGATGCTCGCTAAGATCGCAGCCAATGTAGAACCGCATCTCCCTGCCATTACGGTTGGAGAGATGTTCAAGGGAGTTGACCTCAAAGGCAAGCTTCGTCCGGCTCATCTCATAGCATTGAGTGTTGAGAGGAGCCTCGAGTTTGCATCGCCTGCTGCAGTTTTTGTCCCAACCCACAGCGGGGCAACTGCACGGAGCATTGCGAGGTTCCGGCTTCCTGTCTGGATCGTCGCAGTCAGCTCTCAGGAGACGACTTGCCAGCATCTGAAGTTTTCTTACGGGGTCTACCCGGTTCATGAGCCTGATCACCCAGAGAACTGGAAGACCTATGTACGGGAATGGCTGCATGCCTACGAGGTAGAAGGAAACATCGTTGTTTTGACTGAAGGTCCGTCAACTAAATACCCTGAGGCAAACAACCGTATGGAAATTATTGACCTCAGCCACTCGTCGTTGGAGTCCCCGAGCGCTGAGATTTAGTTGGTTTCTATAAACATTGCTCGAAGATGCAAGATCTTACTATGTCAACAGAGAACTTTTGTGAAAGGAGCGGTTATGAGTAAGATTGCAAAGACCATTGGAAGAGAGATTCTCGATTCACGCGGTAACCCGACTGTTGAAGCAGATGTCTATCTTGAGGACGGCAGCATGGGAAGAGCAGCTGTTCCTTCAGGGGCGTCAACTGGTGAGCATGAGGCGATTGAACTTCGTGACGGCGATAAGACCAGGTACCTCGGCAAGGGAACCCGAAAGGCAGCCGAGCATGTAAGTGGAGAGATTGCTGCTGCGATACTGGGCATGGAGGCGACCTATCAGGAAGAGATTGACCGGAAGATGATCAAACTCGACGGGACGCCGAACAAGAGCCGGCTCGGCGCTAACGCGATCCTCGCTGTGTCGATGGCAGTGGCACGGGCTGCCGCAGCTTCACAGAAACTGCCCCTGTATCGCTATCTCGGCGGAGCCTCAGCCTCTCTGCTGCCAGTGCCGATGATGAATATCTTGAATGGCGGTGCCCACGCTGACAACTCAGTGGATCCCCAGGAATTCATGATCGCACCGTACGGCGCGGCGAGATTTTCAGAGGCGCTCCGCATGGGAGCTGAGGTCTTCCACACATTGAAAAGCGTCCTGAAGAAAAAGGGCTACTCGACAACGGTCGGAGACGAAGGTGGTTTTGCACCAAACCTCAAGTCAAACGAGGAGGCACTTGAGGTAATTCTTGAAGCGATTGCACAGGCAGGATATAAAGTGGGAACGGATATCGCTCTTGCCCTCGATCCGGCGTCGAGCGAGTTTTACGACGCTTCGAAGGGGCAATATGTCTTCAAGAAGTCTGACAAGAGTGAAAAGACTTCAGAGCAGATGGTCGAGTTCTGGTCGAACTGGGTTCGTCAATACCCGATTATCTCCATTGAGGACGGTATGGCAGAAGACGACTGGAAGGGATGGAAGATACTCACTGATGCACTTGGCAGTAAGATCCAGCTTGTCGGTGACGATATCTTCGTGACCAACACCGAGAGGCTCGCACGGGGCATCAAGGAAGGCATCGCAAACTCTATCCTCATCAAGGTAAACCAGATTGGTTCATTGACTGAAACCCTTGAGGCAATGAAGATGTCTGCCGCGGCTGGGTATACATCAATAGTCTCGCACCGTTCAGGCGAAACAGAGGATACCTTTATTTCGGACTTTGTGGTTGCAACCGGGGCGGGGCAGATCAAAACAGGATCTGTAAGCCGGACCGACCGGATCGCCAAGTACAACCAGTTACTGCGTATCGAAGAAGAGCTCGGAAGTGCTGCGAAATACGCAGGGAGGAAGGCATTCCGTCGATAGGTCAAGGAATTCTTTCAACAGCAGGAAGTATAATATTTAGGAGTATTACATGAACATCTTAACAACACCGCGGATGGATAGATGCATTGGATGTCATTCCTGCTCACTTGCCTGTGCACGCCTTGTGCACAAACGCCTCTCGTGGGATACTGTAGGCATACGCATTGCCTCTTCAGGCGGCTTATCTACGGGCTTTGAGGCAAGAACCTGCCTTGCCTGTGATCCTGCCCCCTGTGTGTTGGCATGTCCAACTGGTGCTTACACCCAACGAAAAGGTGGGGGAGTAATTGTCCGGAAGAAACTCTGCATCCGTTGTGGCGAATGTGCCAGGGCATGCCCGGTCGACGCGATCTATCTTGATGTAACGGGTGACCCCTTTGTCTGTATCCATTGCGGTCGTTGTGTACCCTTCTGTCCTCACGACTGCCTCGAGATGGTAGAAGTCAAAACAGAGGCTGTAAATACAAACGAACCACTGGATACTGCATCATGATAAGAGACCATTTCAGAGTTCTGATTGTAGACCTTTTTACGGGCCGCGGAAATGTGCTGACTGTCGATGGCAGAGATACAGTAGCAGGAGGGAGCGGCCTGGCTGCTGCATTATTTAATAAATACGGCCGTTCCGATAAACCGTGGAATGACCCGGAACAGCCGCTAATCTTTACGATTGGTCCACTCACCGGTTACTTCCCACTCATGAGTAAGACGGTATGTGCCTTCAAGTCACCCTATCATGACCAATATGCCGAGAGTCATGCCGGCGGACGCTCCGCACTTTCTCTCCTTTTTGCTGATCTTGATGCCCTTGTTATTACAGGAAAAGCGAATAGACCCTCGTGTGTTGCAGTTGGCTCACGGTATCTCGACGTCAAGGAAGTCCACTACCTGTGGGGTATGGATCTGTATGTGACAGGCAAGATGCTGCGTCGAATGTTTAAAGGGACAGGCCACAGGAGCATACTCCGTATTGGTCCTGCTGGCGAGAATGGTTCGGCAATGGCCTGTATCAATGCAGACTCTTACCGCCATTTCGGAAGACTCGGGAGCGGCAGTGTTATGGGTGCGAAGAACCTCAAGGGGATCGTGATTCTTGGTGACGGGGTTTTCCCACTTATGGAGAACAAAGAATATCCCAAGCTTTTTCAGGAAGTATACAAGCATCTCACCGATACTGACATGATGAGCAAATATCACAATCTCGGAACGCCGGAGAATGTTGCCGTGCTAAACGATATCAAGGCCCTACCCTGTAGGAACCTGCAGCGGACGAGTGATCCTGATATTACTGGCATTAGCGGTGAGAAGTTTGCAGAGGTTGCGCTGTTGCGGAATTCAGCTTGCTCAGGCTGTCCTGTCGGGTGCATACACATCGGGTTTGTCCGCGAGAGGTTCAAGGAAGAGAACCGGTACTTATACCGCCAGGTGTCATACGACCATGAACCTATCTTTGCGACTGGCTCAATGCTCGGTATAACCGACTGCTTTGCTGTGCTATCGATTATCGACGTGGTGGAGAAGTTGGGTCTTGATGTCATGTCTGCAGGTGTGGCACTTGCCTGGGCCACTGAGGCCATAGAGAAGGGGATCATCACCGGAAAAGAGACAATTGTACCTCTCAAGTTTGGCGATGAGGAGGGATACAAGGAAGCCATGCAGCACCTGGCTTTTGGTGTAAACGAGTTCTATCGCCTTCTCTCGCAGGGTACGATGAAAGCCGCTCAGCATTACGGAGGCAGTGATTTCGCCTGTGTGCTCGGACAGGAGATGGCTGGATATGCAACAGGTGAGGCCTTCTTTACGTCCCAGGCGCTTGGATTACGCCACTCACATCTGGATTCTGCTGGTTACAGCTATGACCAGAAGTATAAGAATAAGAACCTTCAGGATGCTGTAGATTTTCTGGTTAAAGACGAGCAGGGTAGAGTTTTCCTTACATCCATGGTTGCCTGCCTCTTTGCTCGTAGTGTCTACACTGATGAACTGCTTTCAAAATGTCTGCACTCCGTGGGCTACGATACTCTGGCTGACAACATCGAGAGCGTTTCCCAGCAGATTCAGAAGCTTCGCTGGAAGACACGTTTTGCCACCGGCTTTGACCCAAAGGAAGTGGCTATTCCGAAGCGGTTTACCGAGGTCACTACATGGAGAGGCCGTGTTGATGAGAATTTCCTCAAGAAATTAAAAAATGCGTATGCTCAACGGATCATTGAATTGGCTGATGGCATACAGGGGTAGAGGAACCTCAATTTGTTAGCCCAGATTATTCACTACTCGTGAAGGAGCAGAGCAGATGCAGTATTATCGCTCATTCTCGGTACGCTTATGCGTACCTCCGAGGTACAGAGTGTCAGCCGCCTTGGGGCGGTTACACTCTGT
>Ga0315282_10006986_pt1 | contig 18686 bp, 19 predicted proteins | sample YL17G07_20_MG_FD_203693 | JGI IMG/M metagenome (GOLD analysis project Ga0315282, IMG submission 203693) | Sediment microbial communities from Yellowstone Lake, YNP, Wyoming, USA - YL17G07_20 | ecosystem: Environmental > Aquatic > Freshwater > Lake > Sediment | place: USA: Wyoming | collected...
TGGTTGTGGCCTAAGGGGGTTTGAGTTGGGCAGTAATCAGATCGGTTTGCGACTACCTGACGGTTATCTGATTAAGGCCGAGGTGGCCGATACGGTGGCCAAGAGAGAACAGGGCTTGTCGGGCTGGACAAATTTAGCGCCTAATGCCGGGATGTGGTTTGTATTTGAGCAACCCGGCGAATATCCATTTTGGATGCCGGATATGAATTTTGCCATCGATATTATCTGGGTGGGCAGTAATTTTAATATAGTCGAAATAGCTAATAATGTTTCACCAGAACCTGGGGTATCTCGGTCCCAGCTCAAGCAGTATGTTAACCGATATCCTGCCCTGTTTGTCTTAGAGGTGCCTGCGGGAACCGCTGCAGCCCATAAGTTAGGAGCGGGAAACAAGTTGGAGTTTATTTCTTCCTAACGGGTTGACCGGTTGGGTTATTCCCATATATACTCGCCTTTGTAGTAGATGATCAGATGGCAATGAAAGCAGTAATTAGAACCGGGGGGAAGCAGTATCTCGTCAGCGAGGGCGACGTGCTGGATATCGAGAAGGTAGATAGTAAATCCGGCCAGATAGCCTTTGGAGAGGTGTTATTGGTGACCGATGAAGATGGCAAAGAGCTGAAGATCGGCGATCCTATCATCAAGGGGGCTAAGGTTGAAGCAGAGGTGGTGGGGCAGATGAAGGCGGCCAAAGTTGTCGCTTTTAAAATGAAGCGACGGAAGAACTATCGCCGAAAGGTGGGCCACCGCCAGCAGTTCACGAGAATTAAGATCACCAAAGTTAGTTAAGCAAAAACCCCGCCTCTTGGCGGGGTTTTTAGTAATCGTCTTATAGTCCTTTGCTGTAAGTGGGTGTATGGACGGTCTTGAACTGGTCGAAGGGATAGAGCACTACCCAGACCTTGCCGATGACGAAGTCGCGGGAGAGTACCCCCCAGCTGCGGGAATCAGAGCTGTTGGGGCGGTTATCGCCCAGCACAAAGAACTCATTCTTCTTGAGTTGTATTCGGATCTCGCCGCTGGTTTGGTAGGGAATGTACGGCTCGGTCAGTTTAACTCCATCCGCGTATTTGCTGTTGAAAATGGTTACTTCGCCGTTATGCACCAAAACTGTTTCGCCGGGCAGGCCGATAATGCGCTTAATGAAACTAAAGGCGGGATTCTTGGGATAGCGGAATACCACCACGTCGCCCCGGTGAGGCTGATGGAAACGGTACGATACCTGATCGACAATAATATACTGGTTGTTCTCAAAGGTTGGCTCCATCGACTGTCCGCTGACATAGAATGGCTGGATCAAAAAGAAACGGATCAAAAACGCCACCCCCAGAACAGTCGTGACGGTTTTAAAAACGTCGTAGATAAAGATAACAACGCTGACAAAAATGACCAGAGCGACATTGCGCGGCTTACGGGGGCGGGCAGCAGAACCTACTTCAGCGTGCATGGATTCATTATAAATTAAAACCGCGTTGAGCGGTAATACAATTGGTTTACAGGCTGAGTTAGGCCAGTGTATATTCGTGTATAATTTAAATCGCTAGGGCGATTAGCTCAGTTGGTTAGAGCGTTCGGTTCACATCCGAAAGGTCACTGGTCCGAGTCCAGTATCGCCCACCACCCTTGACTAAACGATATGGGGTGGGGTAAGATTTCTGCATAAAGCACGGCGTGGGGATCGGATGCATCCTGTCCCGCCAATTTAGTCTCGAGGACGAGGCTAAACCCCATCTGGGGGTAAAATTGGCGGGATCTGTACCCGAAATGATCCCGCCGGAAGTAACAAGGAGAAATAGGCATGGGAAAGCTATCGGTAGAGGAGATGTTGGAGGCGGGCCTCCACTTTGGGCACCAGACTTTTCGCTGGAACCCCAATATGAAGCCCTATATTTTTGATGCCCGTGATGGCATTCATATTATCGATCTAACCCAGACAGAACAGCGCCTGAAGGAGGCGCTGGATTTTGTGGCCCAGTTAGCCAAACAGGGAGGCACTATTCTGTTAGTGGGGACCAAGCGGCAGGCCAGCGAGATCATCGCTGAGATCGCCAAAGCTGCCGGTTTGCCGTATGTGGCTAATCGGTGGCCCGGAGGGCTGCTTACCAACTACTCCACGATAAAAAACCGGATTAGTTACTTAAAGCAGCTGCGAGAGAAGGTTACCACCCAGAACTTTGGCGATATGACCAAAAAAGAGATCGGTCTGCTGGAGAAGGAGCTGGCTAATTTAGAGGATTCGTTTGGTGGCGTGGATAATCTGACCGCTCTGCCTGACGCGCTGTTTATTGTGGATGTGCTACGAGAGAAGATCGCTTTAAAGGAAGCCACTCGTTTGGGGATCCCGGTGATCGCCATGGTGGATACCAATGCGAATCCAGAGGGCATCGAGTTCGTGATCCCATCCAATGATGATGCCAAGCAGGGGATTCGGCTGATCACCCAAGCGATCGTTGATACTTTAGCCGGTAAGCGCCCTGGGACGGTTAAAACCAAAAGGACCACCGCTGAATTGGAGGCCGAGGCGATAGATAGCGCTAAGATCGCCGAAGTGTTGGAACAAAAGGAAGTGCAGTTAGCCGAGGCCAAACATGAAGAAGAAAAATTAGAAGCGGAAAAAAGAGAAAAAAGAGCTACTACTAAAAGGAAGGCGTAAGACCATGGATATTAAAGCCAATGATGTTAAGAAATTACGCGATCTGACCGGTGCCGGAGTGATGGACGCTAAAAAAGCGCTCTCCGAAGCGGAGGGGGATGTGGAGAAGGCGTTAGCCATCCTGAAAGAAAAAGGGGCAGCGTTAGCCGAGAGCAAATCTGACCGCGCGGCCTCTCAAGGTATGATCGCCACCTATATCCATCCTGGCGATAAGATCGGGGCGATGGTGGAGGTCAACTGCGAGACCGATTTCGTGGCGCGGGGAGAAGATTTTAAGAAATTGGTCCGCCAGATCGCGCTGCATGTGGCAGGGATGCGTCCCTTATACATATCTCCGGAAGATGTCCCAGCTGAGGTGTTAGATGCGGAAAAAGAATTGTACCGTTCGCAGGCAGCTGATAGATCAAAGGGGGCGGCGGACAAGAGCATCGCGGGGAAATTAGAAGGGTTTTATGAATCGGTTTGTCTACTTCGCCAGCCGTTCGTATTGGAGCCGGATAAGAAGATAGAGGATCTGATTAACGAAGTAGTAGGCGTAGTCAAAGAGAATATCAAAGTAGCGCGCTTTGTGCGTTTTGAAGTGGGGGATAGATAACATGGAAAACATCAAGCAAGAGTTGAGTAACAGGATCGCGGGGGTGATCGCTCATCTGACGGGGGAGCTCGCCGCTATCCGAAGCAGCGGGGCAAATGCTTCGCTACTGGACAAGGTGCTAGTGGAGGTCTACGGCCAGAAGCTGCCGATCAATCAGGTGGCTAATGTGACCGTTCCCGACCCTCGGCAGCTGCTGATTCAGCCCTGGGACAAGAGTAACGGGGTGGCGATCGAAAAGGCGATCACTGAATCCGGTCTGGGCCTGGGGGTGACCAATGAGGGGGATCGAGTGCGAGTGAGCGTTCCGCCGTTGAGCGACGAGCGACGCGACGAACTGGTGAGGTTAGCCCACAAACTGGCAGAAGAGGCGCGAATCAGCGTTCGTAATGCCCGCCGCGAAGCTATCGACAGTATGGAGCGTCTAGCTCGGGGCGGCGGAGTGAGCGAAGATGAGCAGGAACGCCACAAAAAAGATTATCAGCAACTTATTGATCAAGGTGTTGCTGAGATAGATAAAATCGTTGAACGCAAGACAGCAGGACTTAAATCGATTTAACTAAACTTATGCCTAAAGGTCAGATCGTTCATCTGGCAATTATCATGGACGGTAATCGCCGATGGGCTAAAAAACGGGGGCTACCCATCCGGCTTGGGCACGCCGAAGGGGTAAAGGCGCTGGATCGAACGGCCAAGGCCTGCAAACGCCTAGGCATTCACCGGGTGACGGTTTTTGGTTTCTCCACCGAGAATTGGGGTCGCACCCGGGGGGAGGTCTCTTCCCTGGTCAAGCTACTGGAGAAAACCGTTCGAGAGTATGCCGACAAGATGGATAAAGAAAAGGTGGGTCTTAAGGTGATTGGGCGGCCTAAGGATTTCCCCAAAAGCTTACAGAGTGCCCTTGATCGAGCGGTTAATAAACTAAAGCACTATCGGCATGACCTACTGACCATCGCTCTAAGCTACGGCGGGCGTGATGAGCTGTTACGAGCGGCGCGGAAGGCAGCCCGGAGCGGACGGATCGACGAGAAAAGTTTTGCTGCTAGTTTAGATACTGCCGGCCTGCCGGATCCGGATCTGATCATCCGCACTGGTGGGCAGATGCGGTTGAGCAATTTTCTACCGTGGCAGGGGGCATACAGCGAACTATATTTTACTAAAACGCTGTGGCCGGACTTTGGGGAGAGCGATCTTAGATCCGCTCTGCGCGATTACGCTAAGCGTCAGCGGAATTTTGGTAAGTAACTCCCATGGTGGATCTCCAAACAGAAATACAGGAGAAAGCTCGACTGGTGGCCGACTACATTTTGCGTAGTCCATTCAAAGACCAGTTGCAACCCGAATACATGGCTCGGGGGGCCGAGCTCTATACGCTTAGGGGCGGCAAGATGCTGCGGCCGGTCATATTGATGCTGGCCTGTGAAGCGGCGGGCGGTGACCCTAAGATAGCCCTTCCTGCTGCAGCGGCCATTGAGATGTCCCACACCTGGACGCTAGTGCATGATGATTTGATCGACAACGATGATATGCGCCGAGGTGGTCCTAGCGTGCACGCTTACTATCGCGAGCAATCAAAGAACCTCGTCAAAAATAAAGCCGAATTGGAACAGTACGCCCGCAGCCTGGCGATGCTGGTGGGAGATCTCCAGCAGGCTTGGGCGATGAGCATGATCAATGAACTGGGCGACCAGGTCAACGTCGAAGTTTTTCGCTACATTATTCGGGAGATGACCAACTACTGGGTGCCCAAGGTGATGGCGGGGGAGGCGCTGGATGTGGAGTACTCCAAACGGTCATTTGACGAGGTAACAGAGGAGATGATCCTGGATATGCTGGCTCGAAAGACCGCTTCTACTTTTGGTTTTGCCGGCCAGGCGGGGGCGATGATCGGGATCAATCGGCTGGATAAGGAACACCCTACGGTAAAAGCCATCCAACAGATCTGTCTGGATGCCGGACTGGCATTTCAGCTCCGGGATGATGTGTTAGGGATCGTCGGGGACGAGAAAGAATTGGGCAAGCCGGTCGGTTCAGACATTCGCGAAGGGAAGCGAACGGTGATCGTGGCTCATGCTTATCGCGAAGCAAACAGTGAACAGAAAAAACTATTGCTGAAGGTTTTAGGCAACGAAGCAGCCACGACAGCGGAGGTGACCAAAGTTCATACTATACTGGAAGAGTTGGGCTCTCTGGAGTACGCGGAGGAGCTGGCGCGGAAGTATGCCGAGAAAGCCCGGCTGGCGTTGGCTGCTCTTCCGGACTCGCGCGCCAAAAATTTATTTGATCAGTGGGTTAACTTTATCGTTCAGCGCACTCACTAATGTTTCTGTCTATCATCGTCTTTATCCTTATCTTCAGCCTGGTCGTGTTGGTACACGAGTGGGGGCACTTCTATCTTGCCAAGCGGGCGGGTGTTCGGGTGGAAGAGTTTGGCGTTGGGATGCCTCCGCGGATCTGGAGTGTTAAGAAAGGAAGCACCACTTATTCGATCAACTGGATCCCATTTGGCGGGTTTGTCAGGATCTACGGCGAGGGCGCGGACGAAAGATCCGGTAAGCAGGCGCTAGTAAACCAGAGCCCGGGAACGCGGCTGCTCATTTTTGGTGGCGGGATACTGATGAATATCCTGCTGGGCTGGGTGATGCTGATGATCGGCTTTTGGTTTTCCATGCCACCGATGGTAACGCCGGTGGAAAGATACGCGCCGGATAGTCAAGTTCAGGCAAAGGTGGTGGTATTGCAGGTGACGGATAAGTCGCCGGCCCAGGAAGCCCAGCTCCAATCGGGCGACTATATTCTATCGGTTAACGATACTCCGGCCACTACCCCCGCCGCCTTTAAACAGCTGATCGCCGCTCAAGCCAATAAAAAAGTTAAGCTGCAGGTCGAGCGGGACGGAACGCAGTTAACCCTTACGGTAGTGCCGACGTTGACCAAAGATGGCCCGGTGATCGGCGCCTGGATCGATCGGTCGGTGCAGAAAGTGCACTACGTTTGGTGGCAGGTGCCTTGGCTGGCTTTGCAAGAACTATGGCAGATCATCTGGCTGATCATTATGGCGGTAGCGGGATTGATCTACCGATTATTTACCACTGCCAGTCTTCCGTCAGAGCTGGCCGGGCCGGTGGGCATCGCCCATATCACTGCAGATATGATGAAGCTGGGCTGGATGCGGATGTGGCAATTTGTTATCTTCCTCTCGCTCAACCTGGGCATCCTTAACTTAGTGCCGTTCCCGGGGTTGGATGGCGGGAGATTGTTATTCGTATGGTTAGAGATAGTTCGGGGAGGCAAGAAGATCTCGCAGCAGATCGAGAGTGTAGTGCATACCATCGGGTTTGCCTTGCTGATCATCTTGATCTTGGCAGTAACCTATAAGGATATTCTCAACTGGATTTAAATGATTCTACTAGACGGCAGAAAATTAGCCGCGGAGCAGCGTCTTAGTCTAGAGCGCGAGGTCGGTAAATTAAGGAGAAGGGGGATCACCCCTGGTTTAGCGATCGTGATGGTGGGGGCCACGCCTGACTCGCGGGTCTACGTGGAGAAGAAAAGACAGCTCTGCCACCGCTTAAGGATGAACTTCTGGCTGAAGGATTTCCCCAAAGGGATCGGTGAGCCAACAGTATTACGGGCTATCCAAGTATTCAATCGCGATCGAAAGGTGCACGGCATTATTGTGCAGCTACCAGTGCCAAAAAAGTTTAATGCGGTTAAATTAATCAATGCTATTACTCCGCTGAAGGATGTGGATGGGTTGTGCGCAGAGAATTTAGGGTTATTGGAATTAGGCCAGCCTCGGTTTATCCCGGCCACGGCGTTGGGCATCTGGCAGTTGATCGAGAAATATAAAATTAGCTTGCGGGGTAAAGATGTCACCGTGGTGGGTTTTGGCAAGGTGGCGGGGATGCCGATCAGTATTTTGCTGGCCAATCTCAAATCAACAGTGACGATCGTTAATGAATCAACCCAGAATCTGAAAGATAAAACTTTGGTGGCCGATATTCTGATCACTGCCGCTGGCCGTCCGCATCTGATCAAGGGCCATATGGTAAAGCGGGGGGCGGTGGTGATCGATGCCGGCATAAGCAAGCTTAAGGAACACTGGGTGGGGGACGTCGAATTCGCCGGCGCGGCCAAGCGAGCCAGCCACATTACACCGGTCCCCGGCGGGGTGGGACCCCTGACGGTGAGCGCTCTGATTAGCAATGTAGTCCGGGCGGCTGGGAATTTGGTGCGGTAGGAGCCAATTTCGCGTCTATTGACAGAGACGACCACCTTCGCTTAAATATACGTATTGTCTGTAAGGAGGCGGGTTTTATTAGTGGGCAGGTATCATTCATGACACAGCAAGACCTATACATCTCCCGGGCAGGTCTAGAAGAGATAAAGAAAGAGCTGGCTGAACTGCTCGAGGAACGGAAAGAGATCACTGCGACCATCAAGGAAGCGCGGGAGTTTGGCGACCTATCCGAGAACGCCGAGTATCAGGAAGCCAAGAACAAACAATCCTTTATCGAAGGCCGCATCGTCGAGATCGAATCGATGATGAAGGTGGCGAAGGTGATCAATGATAACAATCGCACTAATGGCCGGGTGGCCTTAGGTTCTACCGTCAAAGTTGAGGTGAACGGCCAAATCCGCGAGTTTGTCATTACCGGCTCCAATGAATCGAATCCGGCGGAAGGCAGGATCTCCAATGAATCGCCGATCGGCCGGGCCCTGATCGGGCAGAAAAAGGGAGACACGGTGGATGTCACCACTCCCGAGGGGACGAAACAGTACCGGATTCTAGAGGTTCGCTAATTTTGTTGTTTTGTCATCCCGATCCCCTCACCCTGTCATTCTGAGCGAGCAAAGCGAGTCGAAGAATCTAGCCCAGCGGCCGTTTTGTCCTATTAGCCTTTAATTAATTGTTACTTTTCTAAGAAAAGTAACCAAAATTCTCCGCCAGTCGTCAGGGCTATTCAATGGCTAAATCTCGTGGGCGCTCCCGGCACAACTTGCCCTTTGGGCTTCAGACAAGTGCCTCCGCCCACTCGAGATTTAGCTCATTTCAGCACGCCCCTCCTCCAATGGCGATAAGAATCAAAAAATGGTTACCTCTGATATAATTGAGGAGTTATGGAGAGCTTAGACCAGATCATTGCTGTCCGTAAGGATAAGCTGAAGCGACTGCGGGATAGAGGAGTGAACCCTTATCCATCTACTGCCTCCCGGATGTTCCTGGTGAGCGATTTTATAGAAAGATTCGCTGCCCTAAAGCGAAGCAGAAAATCAGCCGTATTAGTAGGTCGCCTGATGGCCAAGCGAGAGTTTGGCGGCCTGACCTTTGGGGTGATCAGGGACGGCTACGGCGCGGTGCAGATCCTGTTTAAAAAAGATAGTTTTGGCGTAAAGGCCTATGCTGACCTGGACCTGCTGGATATCGGCGACATTATTCAGGTGGCTGGCAGCGCCATGCTGACCAAGAAAGGCGAGAAAACGCTGTTGGTTAAAAAATTGACTTTGCTTGCTAAATCGCTACGGCCGCTGCCGGAAAAATGGCACGGCTTAACTGACCAGGAGACCAGATTCCGCCAGCGCTATCTCGATTTGCTGTTCAATCCCGAGATTAAAGAGCGTTTTGTCATCCGGCATAAGTTAGTCCAGTCGATTCGCGAATTTTTGCTGGAGCGCGGATTTATCGAGGTGGACACTCCGGCATTGCAGCCGCTGCCCGGGGGAGCTCTGGCCAAACCCTTTAAAACTCGTTACGAAGCGCTGGATACTGACGTGTATTTGAGTATTGCGCCGGAACTGTATCTGAAGCGATTGATCATCGGCGGGTTCGAGAAGGTGTTCGAGTTTGCCCGCGTGTTTCGCAATGAGGGTGTCTCAACTCAACATCTGCAGGATTTTACGATGTTGGAGTTTTATCAAGCTTATGCGGACTATCGTGAGCTGATGAAGATGACCGAGAATATGTTTCGCGAAGTGATCAGGAAAGTTTTGGGGACAACCAAAGTGAAGTTTGGTAACAAAACCATCGACTTCAAAACCCCATGGCCGGTTAAAAATTTTCGCGAATTGATCCTTAAGGAGACTGGTATCGATATAGATAAATACCCGGCGGCAGAAGAACTGCACCGGGCGATCAAAGCCAAAAAGATCAGTCTGACCTATCAGGGCAAGGCGGGGCGGGGTAAGCTGATTGATGAGCTGTACAAGGAAAAAGTGCGACCCAAACTGATTAATCCGATGTTTTTGATCGATCACCCCCTCGACCTATCACCGTTGGCAAAGCGGAAAGAAAAATCGTTGGATAAGGTGCAGCGTTTCCAATTGGTGGTGATGGGAATGGAGATCGTTAATGCCTTCTCCGAGTTAAATGATCCTCTTGATCAGCGTAAGCGCTTTGCCGAACAGGCAAGGTTGAAAAAAGCCGGAGATAAAGAGGCGCATTCGATGGACGAGGATTTTGTGAAGGCGTTGGAGTACGGCATGCCGCCGACCGCTGGTTGGGGGATGGGTATCGATCGGTTGGTGGCGCTTCTCACTAACGCTGATTCCATTCGCGAAGCAGTATTATTCCCATTTGTGAAGGACAAATAAAAATGGATCTAAAAGAATTTGCAAAGCTTAGCGACAAAGATCTAAAACAGCTTGGCAAGCGCTTAGCACTTAAGGGTTATCAAGGCGAGCTGAATCTAATTGCGGAACTTGCCCGAAAACATTCGGCAGCGGTGGCAGAATTGGATAGCGCGCGCGCCGAACATAACATAGCCGCCAAGGAGCGGAATATTGAGACGGGCAAGGCTTTGGGTGCCAAGGTTAGTGAGTTAGAGCAGCGCTGGAGAGAGATCCACGATGAACTGATGCCCCTATGGCGGGCTATCCCCAACCCACCAGATAAAGACGTACCGGCGGGGGATGAGGAGCAGAATAAGGTGATCGGCAAGTCGAGATTGCAGCCTCCGACCATCGCCGAACCCAAGGATCACGTGGCCTTAGGCGAAGCGCTGAAGATTATTGACGTGGAACGCGGCGCCAAAGTGGCCGGTTCGCGCTTCTACTATTTAAAGAATGAAGCGGCGGAGCTGGAGTTCGCTCTAGTGCGCTGGATATTTAAGCTCTTGAAGAAAAAAGGATTTGAATTGATGGTGCCGCCGCAGATGGTGAATGAAGAGGTGATGACTACTGCCGGTTACATTTCCAAGAGTGCGGAACATGAAGCGGAAGTATATAAAGTAGATGATGAGCCAACCAAATATCTGATCGGTACTTCCGAGCAGAGCATTTTGGGTTATCACATGGAAGAAATCATTGAAGTTCCGAAACGCTACGCGGCATTCTCCACTTGCTTTAGAAGGGAGGCGGGTTCTTATGGCAAAGACGTAAAAGGCATCATCAGAACCCACCAGTTCGACAAGATTGAGATGTTTTCTTTTGTGTCGCCTGCAGATTCCAAGAAAGAGCTAAAGAGCTTGGTGGCTATTCAGGAATTTATCCTAAAGAAACTGGAGATCCCGTATCAGAAAGTGTTGGTGGCAGCGGGTGACTTAGGCATGCCGGCGGCTAAGAAGATAGATCTGGAAAGCTGGATCCCATCACAAGGGCGCTTCCGCGAGACCCATTCGTGTAGTAATTGCACTGATTGGCAGGCGAGAAGGGCTATGATCCGCTACCGCACAGAAAAGGGTGAAACCGAATACGTTCACACCCTCAATGGGACGGCGGTGGCCGTCGGCCGCATCCTAGTAGCCCTCTTGGAGAACCACCAGCAAAAGGATGGTAGTATAAGGATTCCTAAAGCGCTTCAGTTCCACTGCGGGTTTAAAGAGATCAAGGTATGACCTTTCTCGATAAGTTGCTGGGGGATCCCAATAAACAGGCCATTAAGAAACTCCGACCGATAGTTGATCGGATTAATTCATTTGAGAGCAAGATCCAGCCTCTTTCGGATGAGGAGCTAAAAGGCAAGACCGCAGAGTTCAAAGATAGATTAGCCAAAGGGGAGACGCTGGACGATCTGCTGCCGGAAGCGTTCGCAACCGTTAGAGAAGCGGCTAAGAGGACACTCGGCGAACGGCATTTTGACGTGCAGCTTGCAGGTGGCGTTGTCCTGCACCAAGGAAACATCGCCGAGATGCGTACTGGTGAAGGTAAAACTTTGGTTGCCACCCTGCCCGTGTATCTGAACGCGTTAACGGGTAAGGGGGTACATTTAGTGACAGTGAACGACTATCTGGCCAGGCGCGACTCGGAATGGATGGGCAAGGTCTACGAGTTCTTGGGACTGACGGTGGGCGTGATCGTTCATGAGAAGTCGTTCGCCGAGCGCAAAGAGGCATACGCCGCGGATGTGACCTATGGCACCAATAATGAATTCGGTTTTGATTACCTGCGCGACAATATGGCAACTCGGACTGAAGATCTGGTCCAGCGCGAGCTCAACTACGCCATCGTCGACGAGGTGGACTCGATTTTAATTGATGAAGCGCGCACCCCGTTGATCATCTCCGCGCCGGATGAGGAATCCACCGAATGGTATAAAAAGTTTTCGCGGATGGTGCCGTCGCTGACACCGAACGTAGACTACAACATTGATGAGAAAATGCGCACCGCCATTTTGACGGATGAGGGCATCAACAAAGTGGAGCAGCTGCTAAGCATCAAGGGTTTTTATGAGGGGGGTGATGTGACGATGGCCCATCATATAGAGCAGGCGTTGCGGGCCCACGCGCTATACAAACGTGACGTGGACTATGTCGTCAAGGACGGTGAAGTGATTATCGTGGATGAGTTTACCGGCCGGTTGATGCAGGGCCGCCGCTACTCCGAGGGGCTGCATCAGGCGATCGAGGCGAAGGAGGGAGTAGAGGTCAAGCAGGAGAGCCGGACGATGGCCACCATTACCTTCCAGAACTACTTTCGCCTCTATAACAAGCTAGCCGGGATGACCGGTACCGCCAAGACGGAAGAGGAGGAGTTCTATAAGATCTACGGGTTGGAAGTGGTGGTAGTTCCTACTAATAAGCCAATGGTCAGAGCTGATCTGAACGACTTGGTTTTCGCGAGTGAATCGGCTAAGTTTTCTGCTGTTGTTCGCGAGATCAAGGAGCGGCATGCCAAAGGCCAGCCGATCTTGGTGGGCACCATCGCCATTGAGAAATCCGAACTGCTGTCCGATATGTTGAAGACGGAGGGTGTTCAACATAATGTTTTGAATGCCAAGAATCATGAGCGGGAGGCGGAGATCATCAAAGATGCGGGGCAGAAGAATGCTGTAACTATCGCCACTAACATGGCCGGTCGAGGCACCGACATCAAATTGGGCGAAGGAGTGGTTGGACTCGGCGGGCTGCATATTTTGGGCACTGAGCGGCATGAATCCCGCCGCATCGATAACCAGCTGCGCGGCCGCGCCGGACGACAAGGAGATCCCGGCAGTTCCCAGTTTTGTGTGTCGATGGAGGATGAGCTGATGCGGCTGTTTGGCTCGGAACGCATCAAAAATCTGATGAAGACGATGCGCATCCCAGAGGACCAACCGTTGGAACATCGGATGATCTCTGGGTCAATCGAGGCGGCCCAGAAAAAAGTGGAAGGTCATAACTTTGATATTCGCAAACACGTGGTGCAGTACGACGATGTGATGAATCGCCAACGGCAGGTGGTTTACGCCAAGCGGCGCGACAGTCTATTAAAGGAAAGCTTGAAGGATGAGATTTGGGAAAATATTCGGACGGAGATCGAAGGTTTGGTTAACTTCCACTGCACAGACGATAAGAAGCAGTGGAATATAAAGGAAGTTATCGAAGGCGCCAATACCGTCTTTAGTTTAGGCGAGTCAACCGAATTGGAGATCAAGGACGCCAAGGACAAACAACAGATCATCACACTGCTCCTGAAGCGCGCGGAAAAATTATATGAGGAACGTGAGCAGTCGATCGGTATCGAGATGTGGCGGCAAGTAGAGAAAGCCGTTTATCTGCGCGTAGTCGATATGTTGTGGGTCGAGCACTTGGATGCCATGGTGCGGATGCGCGAGGGGATCAATCTGCAGGGTTACGCTCAAAAAGATCCCCTGTCGGAGTATAAACAGGAATCTTACTCAATGTTCCAGCGATTGTTGGCCGCCATCGCCTCGGATGTGACGCATATAATCTACAAGGTTAGAGTTGAGGCGCAGAAAACTGCTCAACAACAGGAGATGGAAGAGAAAAAACAGTTGGCCTACAAAGGGGCCGAGGAGCCAAAAGGGGACTTTGAAGAGGAGAAGGAAGAGATTAAAGAGGAAGCCGCAGCGCCAGTCGCTGACGCTCCGGTGCACGGCGCCGCAGTGCGAGACCCACAGGATAAAAAGGCAAAGATCGGCCGCAACGATCCTTGTTATTGCGGTTCAGGTAAGAAATACAAAAAGTGCCATGGGAAGTGAAATGGTACATAAACCATGGGGGAGTTTTACTAACTTGAGTTCCGGAGACGGCTGGCACCTGAAAATTATTAGCATCAACCCTAAATCGCGCCTGAGTCTCCAGAGCCATGCTAAGCGTAAAGAAACGTGGGTTGTGATAGAGGGTGATGTGAGTTCGGTGGTTGGAGGGGACCAGAGGCAACATCGGCCGGGGGCGATCATTCAAGTGCCGGCTGGAGTGAAACATCGACTTTTTTCGAGGGCAGGGAGCAAGCTTATTGAAATTAGTTTTGGCGAGTTTGATGAGAATGATATTATTCGGTATGAGGACGACTATGATAGAGCCACGAAATAAGATTAAGAAGTGCCATGGGGCAGAATAGCGTAGAGGTTAGAGTTTCCAAAATACAAGGATCGGGGTTATTCGCCACGAAAGATTTTAAAACGGGAGAAAAAGTATATTCTTTTCTAAAGGGTAGAGTTATATCGGAGGCAGAGATAGTAACTTTATCGCCGGAGGAAAAAATTCATCTCGACAAGATTGCTAATGACCAGTACGAAGTGATCGAGTCCCCGGCTTGTTATGTAAATCATTCTTGTGATCCGAATGTTGCAGAGCGGGATAAAACGGCCTATGCGCTGAGAGATATTCAGCGAGGCGAGGAGCTGACGATTGATTACGATCGCATTGCCTATTTAGAGGAACCATTTCAGTGTAGTTGCGGTGCCAAAAATTGTAGAGGGACAGTGAAGGGTAAGTTAATTAAACAATGAAGCTGACGAGCCCACAATTTGAGCACAACGCGCGTATTCCCAGCAAATATACTTGCGAGGGAGAGAATATTAATCCGCCGCTTACTATCAGCGATGTGCCAGAATCGGCTAAGTCACTGGCTTTAATAGTGGATGACCCAGATGTTCCCAAACAATTCAGATCAGATGGTATGTGGGATCACTGGGTCAGATTTAACATTCCACCAACCGTTACCACAATTGTGGAAGGGGAAGAACCAGCCGGCACACCCGGCAAGGGCTCGGCTGGCAACTTAAACTATCATGGGCCGTGTCCCCCAGATCGGGAGCATCGTTATTTCTTTAAGTTATATGCCTTGGATACAGAGCTGGCTCTGCCTGAGGGGGCTAGTAAAAAGGATGTCGAAGCGGCAATGCAGAGTCATATTCTGGGCGAAGCCGTTTTGATCGGATTGTACGAGAAAGGGAACAAATAATTTTTTATGGACAAGAGTAGGCCAAGAAAAATTATGACATTATGCATCCCGCACCGGGGGGATGAGATTTGGTTGGGAATGAAAAAGAAAGGGTTTGGCGCCGGTCGCTGGAACGGTTTTGGCGGAAAAGTCAAAGAAGGGGAAACGATCGAAGAGGCAACTCGACGCGAGATGGAAGAGGAGACCGAATTTCGGGTTACTCATTTAGAGAAAGCTGGGGTTATATTGTTTCAAAATGGTGATGCGCCGATGCTGATCGAGATGCATATCTTCCGTACGTCGGATTTCCCGGAAGCTCTGGCAGAGAGCGACGAGATGGCGCCGAGAAAATTTAAGAGCGCTGACCTTCCCTTTGATGAGATGTGGGAGGACGATCGTTACTGGGTGCCGTATTTTTTGTCCGGCAAGCAATTTGAAGGGGAGTTTACCTTCGACAACAACGACCATGTCATCGAGGCTAATGTTCGCGAGGTAGAATTACAGCGCAGTTAATTAAAACTTCGTGGTTAACGAATACTATCAAAATCTGCCACGCAAACGAATGGGAGTTGCGGCTTTGTTGTTTAATCGGCAGGGTGAACTACTAATAGTAAAGACAAGTTATAAAAATTACTGGTCGATTCCGGGTGGGGTAGTGGATATAGATGAATCACCGCGGGTTGCGTGCATTCGCGAAATAAAAGAGGAAGTTGGTATTGATGTTGATCATTTGCGTTTCATCTCAATGGATTATTGCGGTAAGCATGACGATAAAGATGAGAGTTTGCAGATGATGTTCGATGGGGGAGAGTTGAGCCCTGAACAGATTGCCGGCATTAAATTAGCGGAAGAAGAGATCAATACCCATCAGTTTGTCAGTATCGGACGAGCTCAAGAGCTATTGGGCCCTAGGCAATCAAAGTGGTTGCCCCTCTGTCTGGATGCTATCAAAAACAACACCTTTGCCTATCTGGAAGACATGGTGCTGCTTTAGTCTCATTATACCAGATATTGACTTATTAGTCAAGAGATAGATGTTCTCCCTCCCCTTATCTCAGGGGGGCAAGGGAGTTTTATCAGCTCTGGGAGAAGAAGAATCTTGACAGCAGCTCGGATCTACTATAGACTGCGAGTGTCATTTGCACCTTGAGCGTCTAAGCCTAATTCAAGGGTTTGGGACGCGAGGCGGCAAAATTCAAAAATAAATCCAATCAAGGAGGGGAAACAGACAGCAGGAGCTCATCCTGCGTTATTGTCTGTGTTTCTCGTATTGGGTTTATTTTCGTATCGAGCCATTCTTGTTGCCAACGCTCTGGTGGAGTAGAGGTTGCTCACCTGAATATTTTGCTTTTGGCTTTTGGGCCAAGGGTTTTTGGGAAGTAACTTGCTCTTCGCCGGAGCGTTGGCAACAAGAGCCAAACGCGACCCAAATCTACCATGGTGTTCGCGGTGTCCCCGTGCACGGGGACAGGTAGCCGGGATGGCCCCGGCGGAGGAAGGTCATGAACCTTCGCACAAACCTGTCGTGTGCTGGGGCCGTCCTGGCCCTGGCTATTGTTCTAGTGTTGTCGTCCTGCGGTGGTGGCGGCGGTGGCGGCCCGGTAACTCCGGGCAACCCGCAACCAACCACCAGCGTTCGCGATGCTGTTCGGCCAACTGCCGACGGAGTGGCCTTCTGGGCCAGTCTGTATCGCAGCATTGACGACACGACCCCGCTCAAGGATGGCTCGGAATTCGAGATCCATCCCGGCGAGTCGATCAACTTCTCCGCCAAGGCGCACGCCGATCTGCTTCAGGTAGACGGCAGCTACAAGACGGAAGAGGCAACCATGATCCCGGGCGTGAAGTTCATCTGGGCCTTCCGCGGCCTCGACGAGGACAACGCTGGGATGACGGGTACGTTGCAGACGTCGCTATCGCAGGTCACCATTGCTTACACTGACCTGCCGGCCGGCGGACGTTACGACCTGTCCGTGAGGGCAGAGGTTGCCCCTCAGGATCTGGTCAACTACGTCAACCAGCGGCTGCAGCAAGTTCGCCAGGCGTCTCCGCCTAACAACGGAAGTGGCGGCGGCGATAACGACGACGTCATTTGGGCAGGTGTAGGAGTGTTGGTCGGACTGCTGATCTGCCCTAGCGATAGCGCGGGCGTGATCATGGTCAGCGTGCCTGGCACTACTCCGCCGCCTCCGGCAACCAACCACGCCCCGACCATCAACCCGACTGGACCAGTTTCACTCGAAGTTGGGCAGCAGGGCACCTGGGCGTTGAATGCTACTGATGAGGATGGAGACGTCCTTATCTACAAGTGGCAGCAGCCCCCAGTCGCAACTAGCCCGACGTACAGCCGTTTGTTCGATGTCCAGGGAACGTACTGGATATTCGGCGAGGTGAGTGACGGAAGAGGCGGGATCGCGTCGCACCAATGGACCGTTGAGGTCACAGGACCGCCGGCCAGAGTGTTGGACCACGTGACCATCATGCCGGGCACAGTAACGTTAACCGTTGGGGATACTCAACAGTTCATCGCGAAGTCTTACGACGGCGATGGCGTTGAGATCACCTCCGGTGTTACTTACGCCTGGACATTGGCTGCGTCGATGGACGGCTCCATCAATGCCACTGGCCTGTACACGGCCGCTGGTACTACCGGGACCTATTCCAACGCAGTCAAGGTAACCGCCACTTACAATGGTGTCGAGAAGGTCGCCTACGCCAACGTCACCATCGAGGGCAACCAACCACCCCCAGGCGACCAAACCTTGGTCGCATTCCCCGCCGCCGAGACACTCGAGCTGGGAGAGAGCGAACAGTTCCAGTTCTGGCTCAAGGATGTCCAGAGCGGATCATTGATCCGCCAACTGGATAACCTAACCGAGCTGACTAGTTGGACGATCTCACCAGTTGTCGCGGGCGAGGAGTACGTCACCTTGGTTCCGGGCACGGCCAAGACGTGGCAGGACTCCGGTCCTCCCGATTACACTGTGCTCACCTTCATGACCCCCGGGATCTACACGCTCACCGCCCACTACGGCGATCTGAGTGTGACTATCCCGCTAACGGTCAACTTCGCCTCCGGCGGCTAACGTGGCTAACCACCATCTCAACCCGCCGAGGAGGAAGGCTTAGACAAATCGCGCAGGAGCAGCTATACTGCTTCGTCAGTCATAGACTGCTCCTGCCTTCCCTTCTGGTTGCTTCTTACATCTTTACAGTAGGTTTCCCCCAAGCTTACAGTGAAGAAGGGAAGTGACCAGAAGGGAGGGAATTTATCACTTAGGAGGTGAAAATGGGTGTTTTTAGCAAGATCGGTCTCGGTATCTATTACCGGCTCCGCAGAATGAAAAAAGCGCTGAAGAATTGGCGCAAGTTTGGTGTAATTATATTTGGTAGTTTAATGCTGACGGCGATGTCCGGGGTGGGTACTGGGACTACGGCCGATCAGGTTTTAACTGCCACCCAGGTGCAGCCGACCGGTGTCATTTTGGCGCAGGGCGCGACCAAACAGTTTACGGCGGCCTCGCTCGATCAGTACGGTCAGCCCATTCTATCGGGCGTGACTTATTCTTGGCAGGTAGTGACTAGCGCCGCTGGTTCCATTACTAATGCTGGCCTCTTTACCGCTGGCTTAACCTCCGGTCTGTACACCAACGCGGTCAAGCTGACCGCGATTAAAGGCGCTTCTACTAAGTTCGCCTATGCTACTGTTACCGTACAAGGCGGTGGCGGGGGTAATGATGAGCAGTTAGTTCTTACCACTGTGGTCGTTAGTCCGACCTCGACCATCCTGGCTCAGGGCGCGACCAAACAGTTCACCGCTTACGCTTACGATCA
>Ga0315282_10006987_pt1 | contig 18686 bp, 6 predicted proteins | sample YL17G07_20_MG_FD_203693 | JGI IMG/M metagenome (GOLD analysis project Ga0315282, IMG submission 203693) | Sediment microbial communities from Yellowstone Lake, YNP, Wyoming, USA - YL17G07_20 | ecosystem: Environmental > Aquatic > Freshwater > Lake > Sediment | place: USA: Wyoming | collected...
CCGAAAAAGGCCTCGTGTTTCCGGCGTACGATTATTGTTTGAAGTGTTCTCACACCTTCAACCTCCTGGAAGCCCGGGGAGCAATCAGCGTCACCGAACGCACCCAGTACATCGCCCGGGTGCGCAATCTGGCCCGGCTCTCGGCCGAGGCCTTCTTGAGGCAGCGCCAGGTCATGGGTTTCCCGTTGTTGAAAAAGAGCAGCGCATTACCCGGATCAAATTAAGGCGTTCCATATTGCCCGGCCAGATGCCTGAGGAAAAAGAGCAGAAAAGGTCCGGTAGGTTCAAAGCCTTGCAACGCTGCGGTCCTCTGCGTCCTGGAAAGATATTTCCCATATGATCAATTTACAGGTTTCCAATGTCTGAATTATTGCTGGAGATCGGAACCGAAGAGATCCCTTCGGGGTTTATTCCCAGGACCCTCGAAGAGATGAAGGGTCTTCTGGAAAAAGAATTCCTGAACCAGCGCATTGCCTTCAAAGAAATCAAGGCGATGGGGACACCCCGGCGTCTGGTCCTCTACGCGACCGGGGTGGCCGAGGCCCAAGAAGGGCGGGTCATCGAAGCCATCGGCCCGGCCAGAGGGATTGCTTTTGACGGGCAGGGTCAACCCACCCGGGCCGCTTTGGGTTTTGCCAAAAGTCAAGGTCTCCCCGTCGAAGCATTGAGGATCGTCCAACTGGAAAAGGGAGAATACCTCTGCGCCCGTAAAGAAGAAACGGGGGAACCCACTCTTCAGCTCCTCCCGGGCATTCTGCCCCGGCTGATCGCCTCCATCCATTTCCCCAAGTCCATGCGCTGGATGGATTTGGAAAATTCCTTTGCCCGTCCCATTCACTGGATCTTAGCCCTCTTCGACGGCGAGGTGGTCCCTTTTCAGGTGGGCAACATTTCCTCCGGAAGCCTTTCCCGGGGCCACCGCTTTATGGCCCCCGGCTCTTTTCCCGTTAAAGACCTATCGGATTACCAGCGAAAGCTGAAAAATTCCTTCGTCCTTGTCAACCCCGAGGAGCGCAAAGAGATCATCCGCAGCGAGGCAGCCAAAGCAGCCAGGGAAGTATCCGGCAACATCCTCCCGGATGAAGGACTTTTGGAAACCGTTGCTTTTCTCGTGGAAAACCCTGTGGCCATCCGGGGAAGTTTCTCCAAGGAATTTCTCTCTCTCCCCCAAGAAGTCCTCATCAGCGCCCTGCGGGAGCACCAGCGCTACTTCGCTGTCAGCGGTGCGGATGGAGGCCTTTTGCCCTTTTTTGTGGCCATCTCCAACACCAGGCCCAGAGACCCGGGTGTAGTGATTCGAGGAAACGAACGGGTCCTCCAGGCTCGCCTTGCTGACGCCAAGTTTTTCTTCGTCGAAGATCAGAAAGTCCCCCTGATTCATCGCCTGGAAGGGCTAAAGAAAGTGGTCTTCCACTCTAAGCTCGGTACTTCTTTTGAGAAGGTTATGCGTATCGCCGCCCTGGCTGAATACCTCACCGAGAACATTGACCCTTCCCTTCACCAGACCGTTAAACGAGCCTCCCTCCTCTGCAAGGGAGATTTGATCACCGGAATGGTCGGGGAGTTCCCCAGCCTCCAGGGAGTCATGGGCCGGGTGTACGCCAGACTCTCTGGGGAGACAGAAGAAGTCGCCCTGGCCATCTACGAACACTACCTGCCTACTTCGGCAGGGGGAGCCCTTCCTTCCTCCCATCCGGGGGCCATCCTCAGCATCGCGGATAGGCTGGACACCATCGTCGGATGCTTCGGCGTTGGCCTCATCCCTACTGGAACGGCCGACCCCTATGCCCTGCGCCGTCACACCCTGGGAATCATCCATATCATCCTGGAAAAAAGATACTCCCACTCCCTCAACGGCCTTATGGAACGGAGCGTAGACCTTCTCAAGGAGAAAGTCGAACGGCCTCCCGGGGAAATTAAAAAGGATGTCTGCGAGTTTTTCAGGGCCCGATTACAAAACCTGTTGATCTCCAAGGGTCTTTCCTCAGATGCCGTGGAAGCGGCCCTGGCCGCGGGCTTTGACGACCTCGTTGACCTGCAGGAAAGGGCCAGAGCTTTGCACGGGCTGAAGAACGAAGCGGACTTCCAGCCCCTGGCCATCGCCTTCAAGCGGGTGGTGAATATCGCTAAAACTCACCCCCCGGGGGAAATTGACTCTCTACTCTTCGAAAGCGCCGTCGAACACGAACTTTTCGCGGCTTTTCGGGCGACTGGCGATAAAGCCCGGGAAAAGATCGCTCAGAAGGATTACGCTTCGGCCCTGAAAGAGCTGTCCCAGCTCCGTAAACCCGTAGATGATTTTTTTGACGGCGTCCTGGTCATGGCCGGGGACGAGAGAATCAAGAACAACCGCCTGTCTCTGCTGGCCAATATTGCCCAGCTCTTTTTCAGGATCGGAGATTTTTCCAGGATCCTGACGGCCTGAAGCCAACCAGCGGGCCGATCAGGGTAGTGGAACGCAAGAGCGTGCAGGGGTACACCGCCATACGCCCCTGCCCAGCAAGAAAATCCTGGGTTGTGAAAAGCTACCCTTTTCAGCAACCCGGTGGGGGGAGTTAGAATGGCGAAGAAATATGTTTATTTTTTCGGAGAAGGGCAAGCGGAGGGAAACAGCCGGATGCGCAACCTCCTGGGCGGAAAGGGCTGCGACCTCGCCGAGATGACCAACCTTAAGATTCCGGTTCCCGCGGGATTTACCATCACCACGGAGGTTTGCACAGCCTTTTACACCAACAGGAAGAAGTATCCAACGGGGCTGCGGGAACAGGTCAGGAAGAATCTGGCCCGTGTGGAGAAGGCCATGAAGGCCAAGTTCGGGAACCCCGAGAACCCCCTCCTTCTCTCCGTGCGATCCGGGGCCCGCGTTTCCATGCCCGGCATGATGGATACGGTTCTCAATTTGGGATTGAATGATAAGGTCATCCGAGGCCTGGTCGAGATGTCCGGCGATGAGCGATTTGCCTACGACTCCTACCGCCGCTTCATCCAGATGTACAGCGACGTGGTCCTGGGCGTGGAGCGAGAAAAGATGGAAGAACTCATCGGCGAGAGAAAACACCAGAAAGGGGTGAGGCTGGACGTCGAGCTGGGGGCCGGGGACTGGAAAGAGTTGATCGCTCAATTCAAGCAAATGGTGAGAAAGGAAACCGGCAAACCCTTCCCGGAAGACCCTGAAAAGCAGCTCTGGGGGGCCATCGGAGCTGTTTTTGAATCCTGGGATAATCCCAGGGCCATCACCTACCGGAAACTAAACAAGATCCCCGATCATTGGGGAACCGCCGTCAACATTCAAGCGATGGTTTTCGGCAACATGGGTGGGGAGAGCGTTACGGGGGTGGCCTTTACCCGCGACCCGGCTACCGGGGAAAAAGTTTTTTTTGGAGAATTTCTTCCCAACGCCCAGGGGGAAGATGTGGTGGCTGGCATCCGCACTCCCCAGCCCATCAACCTGGCCCGAAAGACCGATCCGGCCCTCATTTCGATGGAAGAAATGCTCCCCGAGACCTACCGGGAGCTGGAGAAAATTTATCAGCGGCTGGAGAAGCACTACCGGGACATGCAGGACATCGAATTTACCGTGCAACGGGGGAAGCTCTGGATGCTCCAGACTCGCACGGGCAAACGCACGGCCTTCGCCGCTCTGCGGATTGCCATGGAGATGGTCGAGGAGGGGCTGATCGACCGGAAGACCGCCCTTTTGCGCATGGACCCAGATTCCCTCAACCAGCTCCTGGCCCCCATCTTCGACCCCCAGGCCAAGGCCAAAGCAGTAGAGGCCGGAAGACTGCTGGCCAGAGGCCTGAATGCCGGTCCGGGAGCGGCCTGCGGACAGGCCGTCTTTAGCCCGGAGCGGGCCATGGAGCTCGCCAGCCAGGGGCAAGAGAGCGTGCTGGTCCGCACCGAGACCTCCCCCGAAGACATCCACGGCATGAATGCGGCCGAGGGAATTCTAACTTCCCGGGGGGGAATGACCTCCCACGCAGCCCTGGTAGCCCGGGGCATGGGCAAACCCTGCATCGTCGGCTGTACGGCCCTGAACATCAATCCCCAGGCTGCCTCCATGGAGGTGAACGGGCGAACTCTTCTCGAGGGAGAATTCATATCCATCGATGGAACCACCGGAGAGGTCATCCAGGGGGAGCTTCCGACGAGTTCTTCGGAAATCGCTCAGGTTCTGGTCGAGAAAAGAATTAAGCCCAAGGATTCTCCGCTCTTTCAGAATTTCGCCACGCTTATGTCCTGGGCTGACGAGTATGCCCAATTAGGCGTGCGCACGAACGCCGACACACCCCGGGATGCCATAGCGGCCAGGCTTTTCGGAGCCACGGGGATCGGGCTTTGCCGCACGGAACACATGTTCTTCGAGGCCGAACGCATCCCGGCAGTCCGGGAAATGATCTTATCCGATAACCCCGAGGAGCGCCGTCGGGCCCTCGCTAAGATCATGCCCATGCAGAAGAATGACTTCCTCGGGATTTTGCGGGCGATGGACGGGTGGCCGGTGATCATCCGCACCCTGGACCCGCCGCTGCACGAATTTCTTCCGCACACCGATCAGGAGATCGAGGAGCTGGCCGCTCAGATGGGTATCCCCTTCAAAAAGTTAAAAGAGCGCGCGGAAAGCCTGAAGGAGGCGAACCCCATGCTCGGCCATCGCGGCTGCCGCCTGGGAATCAGCCACCCCGAGATCACGGAAATGCAAGCCAGGGCGATCTTCGAGGCCGCTTGCGAGGTTGCCAAAGAGGGCGTGAAGGTCATCCCAGAAGTGATGATCCCCCTGGTGGGACACGTCAATGAGCTTCGGGCACAGAGGGACATCGTCGACCGGGTGGCCAAAGAGGTTATGGCCCAGGCCGGAAAGAAAATTAAATACATGGTGGGTACGATGATCGAGCTTCCCAGGGCAGCGGTCACCGCTGACGAGATCGCCCGGGTGGCCGACTTCTTTTCTTACGGAACCAATGATCTCACCCAGATGGTTTTCGGTCTCTCCCGGGATGACGCCGGGAAATTTTTGCCTTTTTATCGCGAGACCGGAATATTGGACTTCGACCCCTTTGTTTCCATCGACCAGTCGGGCGTTGGAGAAGTTATCCGCATCGGAGTCGAAAAAGGGCGAAAGACCAAGCCAGAATTGGAGATAGGGATCTGCGGAGAGCACGGCGGTGACCCCAGTTCCGTGGAATTCTGCCATAGAGCGGGGATGGATTACGTTTCCTGCTCCCCCTACCGTGTACCCATTGCCCGCCTGGCCGCAGCTCAGGCAGCCCTGAAGTATAAGAAACGAAAATAAATATCCAGACCCCCACCTTTTCTTCGACTCGATTACCCTCTTTCCACACAACATATTGTGGCCTTGAAGGGCAAAGATACATTTAGTTGTATTTTTGCCTTTACAAGAATTGTCTACTCTGGTAGAATGGCCCAAATTCAGGGTTGTCTATTTTCAACCGTCAAATGGAAAATTTCCCGGGTCATCGGGGACTGAGAACGGGCCGAAGGGGTGACCATGAAAATCAAGAAGGTGGAGGTCTGCGGGTTTAAGTCCTTTTTGGAAAAGATTGACCTGGAATTTCGCCCGGGCGTAACGGCTCTTGTCGGCCCAAATGGATGTGGAAAATCCAACATCGTGGACGCAATCCGCTGGGCCCTGGGGGAACAAAGCCCCAAACAGCTCCGGGGAAAATCCATGGAAGACGTCATCTTCAGCGGAAGCGAAAACACAAAACCCCTGGGCATGGCGGAAGTGATCCTCACCTTTTCCAACGAGAACGGGCATCCCATCGTTGATTATCTGGATTTCACCGAAATTTCTGTGGGGCGAAGGCTTTTCCGCTCCGGCGAGAGCGAATACTTCATCAACAAGGTCCCCTGCCGTCTTAAGGACATCACCGACCTCTTCCTCGGTACTGGAGTAGGCCACCGGGCTTATTCCATCGTCGAGCAGGGGAAGATGGATTTCGTCCTGAATGCCAAGCCCGAAGAGAGACGGGTTCTCATCGAGGAAGCAGCCGGGATCACCAAATACAAAGAGCGCAAAGCAGCCGCTCTTCGCAAAATGGAGGCTACCCAGCAAAACCTCTTGCGCCTCAGCGACGTCATCGGAGAAATCAAGCGGCAAATGAATTCTCTTAACCGGCAGGCTAAAAGAGCCGAACGCTACAAAGCCTTTCGAGAGGAGATGCGCGCCCTGGAGTTGGGCCAGGCCGCCCAGACCTGCCGTACCCTGGAGGCCCAGAAGAAGGAAATGCTCTCCTCCCTGCAAGCTCTGCAGGATGCGGAGATAAAGGCCACGGCGGAGATCCAGGAGATTGAGGCCTTAAGCGAGCAGATCAAAGTTCATTTGCTGGATTTGGAGCAGGATTTATCTTCTCACCAGGAAAGGCTTTCGGAAATTGAGGGAGCCATCCAGAAGCGAGAAAACCAAGTAGAGCTGGCCTCCAAGGAGCGGGACAATCTCCAGAAGCAGGCCCTCCGAGCCCAGGAAGAAATCGGCAAACTCATCCAGCAGAAGGAAGAGGTTGAGCGAGAGACCCTCCGGTACGAAGAAGAGCACCGGCATCTCAACGAGAGAATGGACGCTGACTCTTCTCTTCTTATTACCAAAGAAGCAATCCTCCTGGAGGCCAAGGAAAAGTACGCCGCCGCCGAGCAAACTCTCTCTGAGGAAAAAAATGCTCTGGTGGACCTGCTCACTCAGCGGGCCCATTTGAAGAATGCCGTCATCGACCTTACACGCCGCTCCGAAGAACTCTCCCTCCGACAGGGGAAGACCTCCAGGGAAAGGGAAGGGGCTGAACTCAAGGTCCAGGAGATTCAGGCCCTCACGGCCCACCAATCCCAGGCGCTGGGCGACCGGCAGAATTCCCGCCGCCAAGCTGAGGAGGAGCGAGATCGTAAGGCCGCCGAGGTGAAGGGCCTGAACCGTTCCCTTACCGACCTGCAAGAATCATTGAACAATCACCGGGAGCGTCTCAACCTGGAGAACTCCCGCCTCAACTCCCTCTTAGAGCTGCAGAGGAATTTTGAAGGCTACCAGGAAGGGGTACGGGCCATACTCCTCAAGCGCCAGGCCCAGGGAGGGGAAGGCCAGAACGGGATCTACGGCCTGGTTGAAGATATCGTCGAGCCCGAGCCAGAATACGAATGCGTCGTCGAGTCCGTCCTGGGCGAGCGGCTGCAGCATTTTATCGTCCAGAGCCACCAGGAAAGCCTGGAGGCCATTCATTACCTTAAAACTCACGGCTCGGGTCGCTCGAGCTTCATCCCCATAAAAGTTAAACAGAATCCGGCTATCCCTCAGACGACATCCATCAATGAAGGGGGGATGCCCCTCCTGGAAGTAGTCAAAGTCAAAGAGGAGTTTGCCCATCTGGCGACCTACCTCTTCGGTGATGTCTGGGTCGTCCCCGACCTTCATCAGGCCATAGACCTGTGGAACCGCGACTCCATCTGGAAGACGCTGGTGACCCTGGATGGGGAAGTTCTCCACCCTTCCGGGGTAGTAACAGGGGGGAGCAAAGACCAGATCGGCTCCGGCACTTTCCACCGCAAAAGGGAGATCCGCGAATTGGCCACGAGCACGGAAACGCTGCGGCAGGAAACCGCTTCCCTGGAGTGCTCCCAGGAGCAACTCTTCCTGAGTATCAAAAATTTGGAGACCTCCCTGGAAGACCTCGCCCAGACCCTCCACCGGGAGGACCTGCAGATCGTCAGGGAAGGGAAGGAACTGGAACAGCTCCAGATCGAACTGCAGCGCTGGATGCAAACAATTGAAACCCTGCGGTTCGAGGAAAGCCAGCTCTCTGAAGAGCGGGTGGAGGTCCAGGAAAGGGCCCACGAGAGCCAGGCTGCCCTCGAATCCTCCGGGCTTCTGAAAGATGAAAAAGAGAAGGCCGTTCGCGAGCGGGAAGAAGAGCTGCAGACTTTGAAGCCCCGCATCGAAGGGCTGGTCGCCCAGGTTACGGAAGTCAAAGTTCGCTTAGGGGCCCTCCAGGAGAAGAGGCAGAACATCGACCAGAATCTGGAGCGGGCCCGGCGTTCCTCTCAGGAAGCCGAATCCCTCCTCTCAGCGCGCCAGGGGGAAGTCCAGGAATGTCTTCGCCTGAGCGACGCCGCCCGGGAAAAGCAGCAAGAAGTAGAGGCCGACCTGCGCCGCCTCCTCTTCGACCACCAGGACCTTCAATCCCAGCTGGGAGGGAAAAAGGAGGCTCTCCTCCAGGAACGGGAGAAACTCGGGAAAAACGAGAGCCAATGGAGGGAACGCCGGCAAATCCAGCAAGGCCTCAGCGAACAGAAGAACGGGTTGTCCATGAAACTCATGGAGCTCGACCTGAATCTCAAGCATATCCTCTCCAACGTTGAGGAAAGGTACCGCATCAGCCCCGAGTCCTTCCTGGCCCGGGAAGATGAGCAGGACTATTTCTCCCCGGAGATGGAAGCCCGCCTGGGGGAGCTCAAATCCCTCATTGAATCCATGGGTGAGGTGAACCTTCTGGCCATCCAGGAGTATGAGGAATCGAAAACCCGTCTGGACTTCCTGACGGGGCAGGAAGCCGATTTGGTTTGCTCTTTGGAGGCGCTTGATCAGGCGATCAAGAGGATTAACCGCACCTCCCGGAAGCGTTTCGCCGCCACTTTCGAAGCGGTCAACCAGAAATTCCAGGAAATTTTCACCGACCTTTTCAATGGGGGGCGGGCTGAGCTCGTGCTCGTCGATGAAGCCAACCTTTTGGAAAGCGGCGTGGAGATCATCGTCCAGCCCCCGGGGAAAAAGTTGCAAAACGTTCACCTTCTTTCCGGCGGCGAGAAGGCCCTGACGGCGGTGGCCCTGATTTTTGCCCTGTTTCTCATCAACCCCAGTCCCTTTTGTCTTATGGACGAGGTGGATGCGCCGCTCGACGATGCCAACATCGGCCGATTCAACAAGATGCTCCGCGAGCTGGCCCAAAGATATCAGATCATCCTCGTCACCCACAATAAAAACACCATGGAGCTGGCCGACACCCTCTACGGGATAACCATGGAAGAGCCGGGCATCTCCAAGCTTGTCTCGGTGAGATTGAACTAATCAAAGACAGGGTGCAAGGGATCAAGGGTTCGAGTGAAATTTTAAAAAGACCCTTTGAACCCTTGAACCCTGTTTTTTATGGGGGAATAATGGCCGAAGAGAAAAAGGGATTTTTTCAGCGGCTGAAAGAGGGCCTTTCCAAAACCCATCAGAGTCTGGTCAACAAGGTAGACCAGCTGGTCGCCGGAAAGAAGAAGATTGACGACAATCTCCTGACAGAGCTGGAAGAGATCCTGATCACTTCCGATATCGGGGTCAAAACGACCCAGGAACTGATGGATCAGGTTACCGCCAAGGTGCGGCGCAAGGAACTGGAAGACGCGGACCTTCTTAAAAAAAACCTGCAGGAGGAAATATTCCGCATCCTCCAAAGGCAGGAGAAACCTCTGGACGTCTCTCTGACCCGGCCCTTCGCGATCATGGTTATCGGGGTCAATGGAACGGGCAAGACCACGACCATCGCCAAGATGGCCCGGAAATACAAAGCTCAGGGAAAATCTGTTCTCCTCGCCGCCGCAGATACCTTTCGGGCTGCGGCCGTCGAGCAACTGGAAATCTGGGGTCAGCGGGTGGGGTGCGAGATAATCAAGCAGAAAAGCGGAGCCGACCCGTCGGCTGTAGTCTTTGATGCCCTTCGGGCGGCCCAAGCCCGGGGAATCGATGTCCTCATCGTGGATACGGCCGGTCGCCTCCATACCAAGGTCAACCTCATGGAGGAGTTGAAAAAAATTCAGCGCATCATGGCCAGGGAACTCCCGGGGGCCCCGCACGAGATCCTCCTGGTTCTCGACGCCACCACAGGGCAAAACGCCATCGCCCAGGCCAGGATGTTTAACGAGGCCGTTGGGGTTACGGGCATTGTTTTAACCAAATTGGATGGGACCGCCAAAGGCGGGATCATCATCGGGATCTCTGATCAGCTGAAAATTCCCCTGCGCTACATCGGCATCGGCGAGAGGCTGGACGACTTGCGGGATTTCAACGCCAGAGACTTCGTCGAAGCCCTGTTTTAGAACCTTCGCCCAATTCGTCAGCCGCCTTTGGGAAAAAGGCGAATCCCATTCCCTATTTCTTTAATTTAACTACGCCGGTCTTGGAGAAAGGGATGGTGGCGCTGCCCAGGATCGCCTTGACAATCGCCGCCCCTTCGATTTTATAGCGCAGGTCCTGGTTGGAGAGAATGGGCCCCAAGAAACCGCTCAGACTTTTGAAGTCGGCATTCAGGGGAACCTGAACCAGGGTGGAAGACGATTTGCTGATCCGGACTTCCTTTTCCAGCTGGCCCCTCCCCACTTCCTGGTCGTTTAAATAGACCACATAATCCAGGCCCCGCAGCCGCAAATCAAAGTTGTTGGGGTTTTGCACTTCAATGCCGAAGAGGAAATTCATCTCCTTAAGCGAGAAGCGCGTCAGGGCTATTTCCTTCAGGGTAAAGGTGGGTTTTTCCCAGAACCAGCTCAGGCAGGAGGGCAAAAGGAGCAGCAATCCCACAAAGATTATTTTACCCAAGGCTTTCATCTTATTACAGAACCTCTCAATTTTTAATCTACCGAAGGCCAATCTCCCTGTCAATCTTTATCTGGCAGAGTTTTGATGGGCTGGCTTTCCAATTCTTGGGATATCTCCTGAGGACGAATCTCTTCCTTCCCTCTATCGTCCTTTGCCCTGGCGCACCCCCAGTTTTAGTCATCACCCGGACATCATGGCCCAGGTGTATGGGCGACGAATGCCGCCTTTGGCGGGACTCCCTCCCCATCCATGGAAGAATCACCGCCTTGTTATTCCAAGTGAGGGGCCCATGCGCCTAAGCCCGGCGCAAGGGCCAACGGTTAGGCAGGCCACCCATGACCGAGAAGTTTTACGAAAAGGCCCAGGAGCTACGCCGGCAGGGTCTTTCTTTTCGGAAAATCAGCCGCAAGTTGGCTATTCACGAGGGCACAGTATTACAAAGGGAATTCGATAAGTCAACCAAAGTAGTCTGGTCTATCAAACATGAGACAAAGCTTATATATTTTTTCAGTTCTTTAAATGATTTTCCCAAAAAGAATGATTGACAAAGCCCTTAATTTTATGTATTGGGAAAAAGCGTCTTTCCTCGATAAGACACCCTAAAATTTAATTGAAAATCGCGAGTTAATACGGTTTCAATACTTGTTCACTTTTTTGTTTGGGGGTGTGGAGTGAAGAAGGACTTGAGAAGCCTGGTCTTCGAAAAAGGGAAGCCAGGCTTTTATTTTGGTGACGTTGGTAAAGTGTGTAAATGAAAAGTGTAAAATCTGAATAATATTGCTATGTTCGTGGACCAGTGACAAGGATCCAAAACCGATCAGGAGAGGCAAGCTGAGCGTGAACAGGGATAGAACCGTAAATAATTTTTTACTGAGTCTGCTGTTACTCTCAATTTTTCTCATAGGAAATCCTTGGCCTCTTTGGGGGCAGGTAACCCGTTCTGAGAATATGGCCGGTGTTCAGCGTGAGTCGGGAGAAATCGCCCTCATTTTCCAGGCAGGGAAACATGAGATTAAAAACCACCAGTATGAATTCAAGGGAATCTTTCAAAAAGGTCAGCAGATTCGGATGGAGGGTTTCGGTTCAACTGGCTCTCCGGGGGATCCACTTCTTCCCCTTCGCGTGTATGATGTTGCTCTGCCGCCCGACGTCGATTGGAAAACCGTCAAATTAGACCTGGAAGAAGTTGATCCGGTTATCCTGCCCGGAGATTACAGAATCCTGCCGAGACCTCCCAGAATCATTCCCGTCCCCAACGGGGAGATCGTAGACTGGGGTGAGGGGAAGAAGATTGTCGATGGCCGCAATAGCAAGGTTTACGAGAGCGATCAGTTTCACCCATCAGACTCCGTCACCCTTCTTTCCCATTCTCAAATGCGGAAATGGAAGTTTATTCGCGTGGGTTTCACTCCTATTCAGTATAATCCCGTCTTAGAGATCCTCCGTCTGATTCCAGCCGTTCGCGTCCGAATCACCTACGAAAGAATCGGAATGGAAACCTTCAGGGCAGATCCTCTCCTAACGGATACCGTCATGGACAGCGAAGCGCAGGAGCGCTTCGTCAATTTTGAAGAAGCGATCGGTTGGTATCGTTACACTCCCCCATCTCAGAAGAATGAATCTTCATCATCTCCCATTCAGGTGCAAGCCCCTCCGCCTTCAGCGAACCATTATGTCATTATCACAACCAACGCCATAAAGAACGGCAGCACAAAGCTCAACGACTTTCTCGTCCACAAGGGAAATCTGGGATACACCGTTCAGGTAGTTACAGAAGACGATTATGGCCCCCTCACCGGTCAGCCCCCCAATGGAACATCTGAGAAGATTCGTCAATGGCTAATCAACAACTACGTGTCCTTAGGAATCAAGTATGTTCTGCTGATAGGGAACCCGCACCCGCTGCTGGGCGATGTGCCGATGAAGATATGTCAGAAGAGCCATTCCTCGTTAATCGATACCTTCGGGAATTATTCCACTCCGACAGATTATTTCTATGCCGATCTAACCGGGAATTGGGATTTAGATGGAGACGGCATATTTTGCGAGGTCTCACCACAAAATCTCACCCCGGCCCCAACCATTGATCCTGGAACTTATTCAATACGATGGACCGGGAAAATTCAGGTGAATAATCCAGGGACCAACTATATCAGGCTGGATACTCAGGGTGGGGTGCGGCTCAAAATTGACAATGTCACAATTATAGAAAACTGGACAAATCACTCGATTACGGGAGACGAAGCATCTGTCGATCTAAGTGCAGGCTTCCATGATATTCAATTAGATTTCTACTCTGTCAGCGGCGATGCAGTGATGCAAATGCGTTGGACAACCTCCACAACCACCGGAGGCGGACTCAGGTATTATCACCTGGAGGGGGCGGGTTACGTGCCGGACGGGTTGAATGTGGAATACTTTAACAATATCGATTTTACGGATTTGTCCTTCACGGGGATCGACTACAGTATGTACCATTTCTGGGGAACAGGTGATTCGGGACCAGGAGGAATCGACTTCACCCCTGAGGTCTATGTCGGCAGGATTCCGGTATACAATGCAGACTATGCGACCCTGGATCATATACTGCAGAAGTTTATTGATTACGAGAAGGTTTCGGTTCTGCCTTCCTGGCGAAAGAGGGTGTTGCTGCCCATGAAACCGCTTCAGGCAGAGCACCCGAGTTATGACATTGGTGAGTACATTAAAAATGATTGTGCTGTTCCAGCCGGATTCGGCTATTTCCGCATCTATGACGAGAATTATGGCCTCAACCCACCTCCAGAGGCAACCCCCTGCACCGAGGCAAATGTGTTGGCGGAGTGGCCAAAGGGATATGGACTGGTGGCCTGGCAAACCCATGGTAACGTCTACGAAGCAGCCAGCGTGTTCCACAAAGACTCCTGTCCGGCCCTGGATGATACTAAGCCTTCATTCACCTTTCAACCGTCATGTTTGAACGGCAAGCCAGAAGAAGAGGATAATCTTGGATATTCCCTGCTAAAGCATGGAGCGGTGGTCACAATTTCAGCCTCCCGCATGACGGGCTACTCCCCAGAGTTATTTCACCCAGATCCACTCAACGGAAGTGGTGATCATCTCTGTTATTACTATTCTTGCAGATTATTGCAGAATGACTCCGCAGGAAAGGCCTATTTCACCATTACAGCCACAGCCGGGCAGAGTGATGTGGCGTTCAATCTGTACGGTGATCCATCTTTATCTCTCCAATCCGCGTATAGCGGACCTCCCAATGCTCCTGGAGCCGCCCCTTTCTTATATAGCAGCTTTACCTGTATTCGAGCGAATTGGAAGATGAATGGCAACCCAAGCTGGACGGAGTATTACGTCGAGAACACGACCGCAGGAACCAACTCCGGATGGATCACCGCCACCTCATGGGACAGTTGCGGATTGGGTTGTGACACCTCTTATAGTTTTCGCGTTAAGGCCAGAAACGATAGCGGGGTTACCAGTAATTGGACTTCATTGGGAACACAAACAACCGATTGTACTCCACCTTCGCCTAATCCCATGACCTGGGCTATGGCCCCCTACGCCACCGGGACCACGTCCATTTCGATGGTGGCCACAACGGCAAGCGATCCCTCACTTCCTATCAGTTACTACTTCGATTTTGTTGATAGTCCCACAGGAGGTACAGGAGGAGTTGATTCAGGGTGGCAATCCGGAACGTCTTATACGAATTCGGGCCTTCAGGTCAATCATCAGTATGGTTATCAGGTTAAAGCCCGGGATGGAGCCAATAGCGAAACTACGTTCTCGTCACCAACTCGATATGTTTATACAGCTATCGGAATCCCTTCACCCCTCAGTGTGTTCGCCGGTGGCCCTTCTATTATATACGTGCGCCCCCTTTATAATATTCAGGGTCTGACCCTTGGAAGTTCCGGTCTCCTTATCGAAAATATGACCAATGGAACCAATTCCGGCTGGAGGCAGGATAACAATTGGTGGGAATTCTCGTCTCTCACTGCCAACACCAGTTATAGCTTTCGGGCGAAGGCAAGAAACGGGGACGGCATCGAAACGGACTACACCCCGGTTTATTCCAAATATTCCCTTGCTAAGGAACCTGGATTCGCTGTCTTTTCCAACGTTACCCAGACCTGTATCCGTGCCAACTGGGTAGCCAATGGCAACCCTGCTGGGACGTCATACTACTGTGAAAACATCACCGCAGGAACCAACTCCGGATGGATCACCGCCACCTCTTGGGACAGTTGCACTCTGACTCCCAATACCAGTTACAGCTTCCGGGTCAAGGCTAAGAACGGAGATGGGGTCGAAACAAACTGGGCCAGCCTCGATAGCAAAAACACCTTATCCGACGATACAACTCCTCCCACTCCCAACCCCATGACCTGGGCCATGGCTCCCTATGCGACCGGGACCACATCCATCTCGATGGTGCCTACTGCGGCCAGCGATCCATCGCCTCCGGTCAACTACTACTTCGATTTCGTTGACAGCCCAACAGGAGGTACGGGAGGAGCGGATTCGGGGTGGCAGGCGGGAACGTCTTACACGAATTCGGGGCTTCAAGTCAACCACCAATATGGTTATCGAGTGAAGGCAAGAGACGGTGTGCCAAACGAGACAGGCCTCTCTGCGCCAACCAGCTACACCTATACCGCCATCGAAACTCCTTCGGCCATTGCCTTCGGAACAATCACTTCCACAAGCATCCAGGCCCAGTCGACGAACACGCTTTCGGGATTGACCCGCGGCGGTTCCGGGTTGATGATCGAAAACACCACCAACGCCACCAACTCTGGCTGGAAACAGGACAATACATTCTGGACCAGCGGCAGCCTTTCACCGAATACGAGCTACAGCTTCCGCGCCATGGCTAAGAATGGGGATGGTGTTGCAACAGCCTATTCTTCCTCCGCCTCAAAGTGTACCCAGGCTAATGCTCCTTCGGCCGGGTCATTCATCAACGTGACCCAAACCTGCATCCGGGCCAACTGGACAGCCAACGGAAACCCTGCTGGCACACAGTACTACTGTGAGAATACGACCGCTGGAACCAACTCCGGATGGATCACCTCCACCTCCTGGGACAGTTGCAGTTTGACGCCCAATACCAGCTACACCTTCCGGGTCAAAGCTAAAAATGCCGATGGGGTCGAAACAAGCTGGACCAGCCTCGGAAACCAAAGCACTTTGTCCGATGATACAACTCCCCCCACTCCCAACCCCATGACCTGGGCCATGGCTCCCTACGCTACCGGGACCACGTCCATCTCGATGGTGGCAACAACGGCAAGCGATCCCTCACTGCCTATCAACTACTACTTTGATTTTGTCGACAGCCCAACAGGAGGCACGGGAGGAGCGGATTCGGGATGGCAGGTGGGGACGTCTTACATGAATTCGGGGCTTCAAATCAACCACCAATATGGATATCGAGTGAAGGCCAGAGACGGTGTACCAAACGAAACAAGCTTCTCTGCGCCAACCAGCTACACCTATAGCGCCATCGAAACTCCTTCGGCCATTGCCTTCGGAACAATCACTTCCACAAGCATCCAGGCCCAGTCGACTAACACCCCCTCGGGATTAACGCGAGGCGGTTCAGGATTGATGATCGAGAACACCACCAACGCCACCAACTCTGGCTGGAAACAGGACAATACATTCTGGACCAGCGGCAGCCTTTCACCGAATACGAGCTACAGCTTCCGCGCCATGGCTAAGAATGGGGATGGTGTTGCAACAGCCTATTCTTCCTCCGCCTCAAAGTATACCCTGGCCAATACTCCTTCGGTCGCCTCATTCAACAATGTGACACAGACCTGCATCCGGGCCAACTGGACAGCCAACGGCAACCCTGCTGGCACACAGTACTACGGTGAGAATACAACCGCTGGAACCAACTCCGGATGGATCACCTCCACCTCCTGGGACAGCTGTAACCATAGCTGTGGGATATCTTATAACTTTCGTGTAAAGGCTCGGAATACCGATGGAGTGGAAACGGATTGGACTTCTTTGGGAAGCCAGTTGACGGGGTCCTGCGATACGACCGCTCCGAGTCCACCACAGGGATTATCACCCATACCTAATGTTTGGACAAATATTAATTCCTTTGCCGTAAATTGGACGAACCCGAGTGATCCCTCTGGGATTGTTGCGGTCTGGTATAAGATTGGTTCTCCCCCAACCTCCTCTTCAGATGGGATAAAAGTGCAGGGTAACAACATTCAATCTCTGAGCGGACTAAGCCTTCCAAGTGAAGGGGAGCATAGCCTTTATGTCTGGCTTGAAGACGGGGGAGGGAATAAAGACCATAACAATCGAGGACAAATAACATTGAGATATGATGGGACAGCTCCTGTTTCAGGCAGTATCTCCATTAATGGTGGTAATGCATCAGTAAATTCCCTTATCGTTACGCTCAACAACCTTGGAGCAAGTGATTTGAGCGGTCTCTCTCAGATGAGGTTTAGTAATCATTCTGCGGGTCCCTGGTCATCCCCTGAAGCTTGTGCTTCCACAAGAGGGAGCTGGAACCTTTCTCAATATGGTGGGAATACCAATCTTGGACAAAAAACTGTTTATGTTCAATTTATGGATGCAGCGGGTAGTTGGTCTGACTCCTTTTCCGCTGGAGTTTACTATCAGCCGTTACAGACTTTTCCATTCATTGATGACTTTAGCACTGATAAGGGTTGGTTTGGGTATGAATCAGGAGGGTGGGAGCGGAGTCCGGCACTCTCTGATGGGGGTGAGAATGGGTATCCTGATCCGGGGATAGATTATTCAGCTTCTGCTGACAATTATCTCCTGGGATTTGCTATTGGAGCAGACTACCCGAATGATCTTGCCGAAAAATCAATTATCTCTCCTCCTATCGATTGCACGGGACAGGATAAGGTGTTCCTGAAATTCCGGCGCTACCTTAATGTTGAAGGCAATGACTTTGCCCATGCCCGGATCTATGTGAGCAAAAACGGCATGGATTGGGTTCAGGTTTGGGAGAATCCTCCCATTGATCTAATGGATAATGAGTGGGTGCCAGCGGTTTTCGATATTTCATCTGTTGCCGCGAATCAGGCGACAGTCTATATCAAGTTTACAATGGGGCCGACTAACTCTTCGAGGCGTTTTTCTGGCTGGAATATTGATGACTTTGCGGTAACTTCTGAAGCGATCTTTCCATCAGAAGGGACGATGGGCACGAAATTGACTATAGCGGGCCCCAACTTCGGCACAAAGAAAGGAAAGGTCTTAATCGGAACTACCGCCTTAACCATCATAGATTGGGGTAACGAATTAATCCATTGTCAGTTAACAAAGCCTCTTGCACACGGAGTCTATAATGTGATTATTCAGCCGAGCGGGCCGAAAGGTACTCCTTCGAAAATCGAAAAAGAAGCCTTTGTGGTGAAGGCCCCTGAGATTTATTCGATTGAACAGGGTGAGGGTACTGCCAATGACCAGGTTACCATTAAAGGCAAGTACTTTGGAACGAAAAAGGGAACGGTTTATCTGGAGTATGGAGAAGGTGAAAGCTCCGTGAAGAAGAGCTGCAAGGTATCAAGTTGGTCGATGTACGACCTGGAAACTGGTGATAGCAAGATCGTTTTTGTTGTTCCGACAATGTTGCCAGAGGTTTGTAACGTAGTGGTTGACCCTCCCGGCATGCTTCCAGAAACTGAAGAGAAAGATGGATTCGAGGTGAAGGCTCCGGAGATTGAAAAAATCGAGCCTTCATCCGGTTCTACTGACGACCAGATTACCATTTCAGGGAATTACTTTGGGTCCAAGAAGGGGAAGGTTTATTTGGGTTATTTGTCTAATGGAAAGCCTGTGAAGAAGAGCTGTTCTGTCGTGAGCGGGAGTGATGATGAGATTATTTTCACAGTACCCAAACTTCCGGTTGGGACCTATGATGTGATTGTTACGAATAGTGTTAGTTCTGGTACATTGCCTGGAGGATTTATTATTAAGTAACAGAGGAACCTATCCAATACTTCGAATAAGCGTCATTCTGCAGCGAAGTTGCAGAATGACGCATGAAGAACGGAGCCGCTGCGCTGCCTATGGGGATTCGATCCTATCTTTGTTGTTTATTTCA
>Ga0315282_10006988_pt1 | contig 18685 bp, 20 predicted proteins | sample YL17G07_20_MG_FD_203693 | JGI IMG/M metagenome (GOLD analysis project Ga0315282, IMG submission 203693) | Sediment microbial communities from Yellowstone Lake, YNP, Wyoming, USA - YL17G07_20 | ecosystem: Environmental > Aquatic > Freshwater > Lake > Sediment | place: USA: Wyoming | collected...
GATTTTTGGCCGTTTCGGGCGGACCCGAAGTTTCGCTTGTCGTCAAATAGCCTGAATTCATCCAGAGGTGCCCAACCTGGCAGCGATGTCTGCTCAATTTTCGCAGCTTCGTGAATAATCCAGGTTACAGACTGCTTCATCGGCATTCCCAAAAGCGCGGCATCCAGTATTCGTACACTGCCGGTGGCGGCGGACTGGGTTTATGGTAGAGCTTCACGGGAATCCAATTGTCATAGAGAGCGTCGATGATGGTCCCTGCCTCGACTGGACCCGCAATGGAGACATGGACTTCCGTAAATGCGGACAGGTCGATGAAACGTTTCTTCTTGCTCAGGAGATTAACGAAAGTCTCAGGATCCTGTGGTATGTTCAACCCCGGCATATTGAGCTCTTCTGTCAGCATCGCCCGTCCCCATATCTTCAAGCAAGTCTCGGGGGTGCTCAAGTGAGCAAACCTCCCCAGCGCCATGTGTTTGGCCATTGCGGCTCTAAAGTTGATCCTAAGATCATCAAGCTCCTTCGCTATGGGGTTGGGGACACATGCGGCACCGTCTCATGCGCTTTTACGTCGGGCCGAGGCGCCTGCTCATCCGGCAGATCCCAATTGAGCTCGATCTCGATCGGTTCGAGCGGGGCCAGCGCTCGTAATTGCTCGTCGTACTGTGCCGGCGTGTACTGCAGGGGACGGTGCGGTTTCAGACTCGCGAGTGCCATCCCGACAGAACCATGCGCCGTCATTCCCGTGTAATCGCCAACCACATCGGATTCGGACCAGCCCCGCGGGAGTTTCGAGTATACCTCGTCGATGCGATTTCGGAATTCCAGGGGATCGTTCACATCGTTTACCACGATGGGCTCTGCGAAGCGAATCTCGCGGAACTCCTGGATCAGATCTCGCGCCACATCCAACGAGCGGGTGGAGCAGAGAAGCCAGCACATTTCCAACTCTGGCCGGTGATATGTGATAGCAGCGCGGCAGGTCTCGGGACGGCTGACGAGCAAGATAAGTCCCCTCCTCTTCGCAGGATTGCGGTGCTGGGTCGCGGTGACCACTTGAGGATGAATTCTGGCCAGACTCCTGGACAGTAACCACACTGAGAACGCGAAGACCAGCACGGATCCCAAAGCGATTGCCAGACCGACCCATACAGTTTCCCCGAGCCACTTGGTCAGAACCATTGTCACGGCGTTGCCAAAGACCGACAGGACGGTTGCTCCCAGGAGAAAGGGAAACACCATTTCAGGATTAAAGAAACTTTTCGCTGTGCGCACAAAGCGTGGGGTCATCGGATTACCTCCGTTGAAGGAGCGATCGCCAGGCGGGCTCAGGGCTGGCCCTGGCGATCACACCTGGTTGCGCCTCATTGGAGCCAGTTCCAACCTGAGGCTACCTTCCAGCATCGCGCTCCACTTCTTGCCTCGGCCACAAGTTCGGAGTGTCGAGGCGAGCGTGTTTCCAGTGCTGTATATCTCAATCCCCGGTATCTCCCAGATAGAGTCGTCCTCAGTCGTTGTCGCGTTCGTCACCAGCCAAACCTTCAACTTCCGGTCGGCATCATCCAGCCTCGTCTCAAGGAAGCGGGCCGCTTGCAATGCGTGCTCCTTCGGGATTGCAGGCTGGTGATTCCTGTCTCTTGGCACGTAGCACTTGCATTCTACGAGCAGCACTTCACCTTGCTTAAACCCGATTAAATCAAGCTGGTTCGTCCTGCTAGGATCCCCTTGCGACATCGGTAGGTGCACACCTTTGGCTTCCAATAGCCGGACGGGTGGGTTCCTTCTAACATCGTAGCCCCAATCGTGCAGAATGTCGGCGACACGATACTCAAAAAACGCGGTAAGGACCCTGCGATCGCTGTCCACATCCAGCACAACCATTATCTTGTTGGCCTCCAAGAAGTCGAGAACAAACCGCTCAGGGGCGCCCTCGTCGTCCTCATCATTTTCCGGGATGTACATCTCCGGTCCTTCGACGCCCGGACCGATGCGGAAAAATGGGATATCGATCAGCTCAAGCTTTTCGGCACGGGGTCGGAGGAATCCTCTCTTTTGGTCGTAATCGTAGGGCCAAGAGACGCTTTCAACGCTACCCATTTCTTCAGCGCTATCCTCGTGATTGTGCACATGGAACAGTCGTCGAACACCGGTTCCAAACTGAGCTGCGAGCATTGCGAGTGCTGCCATGCTCTTGCGCCCGCCTGATATGCAAAGATATACCGAGTCGAGCGGATAGATGTCGCATACCAGCACAAGCAAAGTCTCACGAAAGGCTGCCGCCGCGAGCCGGTCCGTCACGTCCTCGTAAGGGATTCGGATGCGACAATGCGGGAATTGCCGCTGAGTACCGTCCCCGTGGGTCAGCAAGCAACGCCTGATATATTCCCGGTACTCGCGGACATCCTGAAAAGTGTCGTAGGGCTTGATCGTCCTAACCGGCTCTCCCAGGTCATAATCATATTGGGGCACCACGACTTCTGCGACATCAGGGGCGTTTTTCCACCTCTCAAGTTCCCCAACTATTTCCTTCTCACAAGCGTCGGCCAGCGGCCCGCTGGTTCCGAGTGTGACCAGCCTGTCGATCAGGATCCTGCGGTCGCGTGCGAGAGCGTAGAAGGCACCAGTGGCCACGCCGGGGGAAAGCCCTAACAAGCAGATCAAAACATTCATTGTTGACCTACTGCCCTGCGTTGCGTTGCCCTGGTAGGAGATACCCGCTTGCAGCGACGGTCAGACCCACCTGCGTTTCAACCTTTGTGACAATGGGTCGTTCGTCCCCGTCTACAGGTAACCAAATGAGACGGTCATCCGGCAGAACTTGGGCATAAACATCGCGCTCGAGAAACGGACTTGGCGTGTTCACTCCCTCCGCTGCTCTTAACCGCCCAGCCTCGTCCTTGTATCTGAGGGTACCTTCGTCCCACCCCTTGTGGAACTGTCCCTTGGGATACCTTTCGTCGATCGCATTATAAAACCTCAAGATCTCTGCGCACCCGACACGAGCCAAGGCCCTAAACTGAGAATCGCTGATCACGCCCACCCCCGATTTCGGCGTCAGATTCGAGAAGAGAGGCTCCTCTTGAGGATCCACTTGGGAGATTAGATACTGGAGAACTTCTTGGCACGGGATGCGAAGCAGCCGGCCTAATTGTGTCGTGTCTATCACGTGCACAACTGCGTTCCGAAAAAACACGATCACCTGAAGAGAGTTCCAAAGGGGGTCCAAGCAGACAACAGAAAAGGATGGTCCGAACAGTTCCTTGTAAGAAGGATCCCATCGACCCTTGATCGCCAGTTCCGCATTCCTGAGTTGCTTGATCTTCCGGCCTAATTCCCAGGATTTGACCGGGACCAACTTTTTCCAATCAGCGATCGATTCCGGAAGAGCACGAACGTAAAACTCAAAGAGATGATCGAGAATCGCTTCGAACGATCTTGTAACCTCAAAACACTCATTTGATAGGCTCTCGTTCCAAGACTCTTGCTTGAGCCGATTCAAAACTGCTTCAGCAGCTCGCTTCGCCGCAGCAAGGCTTGGCACACGGGATCGCTCTATTTCGAGTCCCAGGATCTTTGTAACCGTTTGAAAGCTGAACGAGGGGAACTTCTCTGAGCGACGCCGCCGTACCAGTTTATTCAGTCCAGGTACTGCTTTACACGAATGCAGAAATAAGGGTTTGCTCTCCCTGAACGCCTTGCTAAGCAATGTGTCGGGAGATGATAGATAAGTATGAACGAGTCCCCCAATTAGTTCTTTGGCTCGATCGGGAAGAGTCTCAGGGACACGGTCACGCGGCGGCGTCCAGTAGAAATCGGATAACACGTAGGCAATGGCATCCTCCTCTTCTTGGAGGTTAGGGTAAAATTCTTCCACCAGGCGGTCGAGGCAAGGAGACGTCGATATAACGTACGCGAGGCGTTTCTGAGGCAAGGACTCGCCCTGCATCTGCTTGGCTTTTTCGTCCAGGGCAAGAGTCTGCGATCTCATCTTAGCGTCTATCTGTTTCTTCGTCCCCCTAGCCGGGGTTGCCGGTTCCCACCATGCCCCAGGAAACGATTTCTGACTTGTCGATCCAGGGCTTCGAGCTTCTTGAACCTGGCGAGCCTGAAAGCCCAGCCCAAGATCCGCCCGGCAGCTTCTGCAGAAGCGTTCTTCCTTATTTGTGCAGAGCATTCCCTGTGGATGGTTTGATAGTACCTAATGGTCTGCTTGCTTCGGACCGGGCCACCGGTAGAAAGACGCCGCGCCAGTTCGAGGGTCTTGTTCCAGTCTTTTCCAGCACGCAGGTGGGCGATTAGCTTCCCTACCTCGTTTATGTCAACACCTTCATTCACCCAGGATTCCGCCAGTGCCAACGCCGCCGCGAGTTGAGCTTTTGTCGCTTCCATCTCGAGTTTTCCTCCAGGCGTCTATTCATGAATCCGATTCAATATGGTCCCGGCGCCGCACGCCTGTTCGTAGGCCACCTTAGGATCTCCTGCAATCGCTTCTTTTGAGCAGCCAACAAGAGTCCTTCTTGATCTGCCTGTTTGATCATGTTGGCCGCGAATTCCGACAGACTGGCTTCCACCTTTCGTTCGGATTCTTGAGCCCCAATCAAGAAACCCTGTGACAGCAGACTGAGCTCGGTGGCCTTTGCAGACAGCGACCCCAGCCCGAGAGGTTTTCCTCCACCCAGCTTCAATTTGAAAGAATCATCCAGGGACAGTGAGAACAAAAGCAAACCCAATAGCGGCCCCTCCAGATTCATGAACGCTACAGCGGACGACAGGTGTGCCTCTTCCGGGATTACCTCGCAGGGATCGCCGGCACTGTTCTCGATAGGCATGGAGTGATAGTAAAACTTCCGTCCTTTCAAGAATCCCCCACTGTCCCGATAGGCCATCGGAATTCGCCGCCCGGACGCTTGTGGTGCACGAAGCGGCAGAAGATTCAAATTCTTCGTGACGAGGTTGCCGTCAGATAGCGCGTCTTCGAACCGCACAAGACCGATGTGCGCCTTGTTTCCACCCGTTCCAAAAAGGGTGCATGCAGGGCAAGACTTTTCCTTTTCCCCAACACGACAGAAACGAGTATCCCGTAGATAGTCGGGGAGGTCGACCCTGCTCAAACTCACATGCGATGGGGATACCGCCTCCGCGATGCTTCGAACGCACCCCTTCAGTGAGGAAGCAGGGATTGCCGGCCGCCCATTGATTCGATAGCAGGCACGAGCAACGCCGCCGGAAGGGAAACCGAGATCTTCGGACAATTCGTAGCGTCCCGAAGCAACGAAAAGGGGCGTGAGTGTCGTCAGCTTCAGAGTCAAGCGGCCAGTGTAGTAGCCCTCGCCGGCAAGGACGGTTTCTACGCCGTGGGAAAGCGGCCGCCGCACGACGGACGCAGGAAATGGAACGAAGTCGTAGGGCTTTGGTGCGAGCGGCCCGCGAGCTGCTCCGTGACCTGGAGTGTTCATGGCTCATCCTCCGGTTTGCACACGGGCATAACCCGGACGAAGCGCGTGAGGCGAATCACGCCGCCCTGCAAGTAATCGCGCGCTTCAATCGCCGCCATGGGTTCGGCCTCGGACCACTGAACGGGATATTGAAGCGGTCTCGGAATGCGTTCTTCCTTCCAATAACTATCGCCCTTTTTCCGTTCCCCCCAGAGGAGGACCCGTGTTTCAATGACCTCGTCGAAATCGTGCTTCGTCCAACCATCGCCGCCAGGCGCGCGGTTCGTCTCAGTCACTACCATCGCGCGAAACGAATCCTGCCTAGATGACCACGGCTCCCACCGTATCTCGACTGAGGCGTGAAACACGCGGCCTCTGGGCCAGAGGTTTTTCTGGTCAGACTGCAACTCTGCAAGCCATCCCGGCGCGACCTTCTCGAGCTTGACGGCCTCTACCTTCTCTAGCTCACAGAAGGCGTCGCAATCTTGAAATTCCATCAGGAGAGCGACTACTTCCGCTGCCGACAGACCCTCCTTACAATAAATCCCACCGGGACTCATAACTTACTCTCTTTCCAAGAAGAGACCGCATAAGCCCAAGCGCCAACGGTCGGCAGCAGGAGGGCATTAATGGATTCATGTCCTGTGATCTTCACCACAATGCGACCATATTCGCCTTCTTCTACAATCCCGGCGCCAGCCGGAAGCCGCACCCCCTCGCCCCTCGGCTGCCAGAGGTCGTAGTCCTCCTTTCCTATAAACTGGAAAGCGGTCAGGTCGTACATGTGCTTCCCGAAGTCCAGATGGCCCCTTCGCACCGACGTTTGCCCTGGATATGCGACCGTCGCATCTATGTAAGTGGCGGACACTCCGCCAAAGCCTTTAGATCTCCCTGAGCCCAGGGGGAGACGACCTTCGGAGAGGTCCCGTAGAGCCATGGCTACAAGGCCCACCTGCCAGAGCTGGAAGTTCCGGAGCGACAGGTTTGTCTGGAAGGCGCCGCCCGTAACGACCTCATAGTTAAAAGGGCCTGCGGCAACGGCGCCAGATATCCGGTCGATGGCAACACCGTCACGCTGCTCGATCACCACGCCGTTTATGGGATAAGCGTCGCCGATAGCGAAACGACTTGCAAGATGAGGACTGCCGAAGGTCCTACAAGCTACACAGGATCTCGCATGCCAAAGTGCGACATTGTTCTTCAACTTGGTGTTCCGCTTCCATTCCTCTTCCAATCGCTTGCCGCACGAGCTGCGGGTATCAAACGGATCGCAACACCACCTTGAATCACCTCTGGGCTTTGCAGCACGGGCCAGGCGTTCGCAATCGGCTCTTATGGTTCCCTTCAGACTGCTTCCGGGAAGATAAACTGTCCGTTCTCCGGTCATTGGGTGCGTGGTGCGCACAAAACTCATGTCGAGCGTCGTCGGATCGGCCCCGCTCTCCCTGCCTGATTTGATCAGCAACGGGGCGTCGTGCGGAGAGACTTGCAGTGTGATCAAAAGTTCATTCACCAAGGCTTTGAGCATCGCCGCCTCCTTGTCACTGTTGGGATAGGGCCAGGACGCAGTTACCGATCTTCTTTTCCAGCTCATCCCATATCACTGCTGCGCCCTTTCCTGTTTTCAGGTATTCCACGAGGTTGTCCTCCTGGACAAGCTCCGATCCGTGGGCGTCGACGGTCACTCGGAACCGCCCCAGTCCCCGGCTCTTGCCGCCGCCTAGTGCAAGGCGACCTGACTTCATTTCCCGCAGGCCCAGGAAGAGCAAGGGTTCTTCGTGATCCGGGTTGGCGTTTTCGATCAGGATCTCCCATTCAAACTCGGTGCCGGGCGCGACCACCTGGCTGTCGTACAGGACCCCCTCCCTGGCAGTCTCCGAATCGCGGTCGATTCCCACACCGGTGCGCACCTCGTACCTTCGTTCGGCCCAGGATTCGGGTTGAGCGAGCTTCAGGTCCTTGACCAGGACCTTCGATGCTAGCCACGGCGATCCGAAGAGACGGCACATGCGGCATGACTTACCGAGCACTGCCTTCGCGAGTGCAGCCGCGTCGGATTTGAATTGCTCCCGCAACTCCTTCATTTCCTTCGCAGTGAGGCAACGGCAATCCTCATCCAACGGATCGCAGGCCGCGTTGCGCATATCTCCCAAAGGGCAAATCCCGCGGATAACGCTCTCAATATGGGCTCGCAAGAGGCCCTTAAATGAGGAACCGGGAATGAATGGGCGTCTCATGTTGTCCTTGAACACCGAGATGTCGGTCCCACTGATTTCATCACCGCGGCCGGTGGCGACTCGTAGCGCCGTCTCGGCCCTGAGAAGACCTCGGAGAATCATCCTACGTTTAAAGGCGCTGAAGTCGCTGGGCTTATACTGGTCAGAATTCATCGCTCACCTCCGCGCTGACCCTTCTCGCTCTTGTAATATAAGAAGGAATGCTCCAGGTAAGCCACGAAACGCCTGCAGAGCATGCACCAGACTCGATTAATCTCACTCTCATCGGCCCCTGCGGGCAGCTTATCAGGTGAACGCTTGCGCGCACGCTCTACGAGCGCCGTCGCACGGGTTTTCAGTTCCTTCAGGTGGTCGAGAATTGATTTACCGAGGGATTTGGGACTGCCAGCATTCCACGTTTGACACCCCGTATCGCGCCCCATCTGGTAGCGAACGAAGTCCTCGACGATGGGGACGGTAACTGTCTCTCCTGCAACCGCCACTAAATTGCTCATTTGCTTCCTCTCTAACCTGGGCTGGCCGGCGAAGTAAGATTCCATGATTTTTCTCGCGGCCTCGACTTCCTGCGCTGAAGCCTCGTCGATCATTTCCTCGACGAGGAGGGCCCAAAGCTCAGGATGAACAGAGCTGACAGACGGTTCGTTTTTCATAAGGGACCGGTCTCCATGTGGAATTTCGAACATATGTCTAGATACCCAAATCCGCGTTCTCGATCGTCGCCCCATCCTTCCGACTGGAGGGAGGAAAGCCCCTCTAGCAACGCACGCAATTTCGCACAGTCGGCAGCCTTGTCGAAGCGGTACAGAAAGACACTCCCGGCGGCAATGGCTCGTCGGGGAGCGCGCATCGTGCCAGACGCGTTGTTCCAACCGCTCATTACCCTTGCAGAGGAAAAACTGCGAACCAAACTCGCACCATAGAGATCAAGAGGAAGGACGTCCGAAGCAAGTCCGCGATCGAACCAGATGGTCTCGCTAAGCAGGTCTATGGTAAAAAACAGGGAACCCGCGGGCCAGAGATCATCTGCGCCGTGCGAGGCCCGGAAGGCGTGGTTGAAAAGGGCCAGTCGTTGGATTAGTCCGGAGCCCTCCAGCGCTTCAGTACCGTTTCCATCTTTGGCTGCAACCGAGAGCGCCGTGATGGACTCGTCCGCAAGGACAGATTGTGGAGTGCGAAGCGGCCGGACCTGGACAGTAACGACACCCAAGCCGGATCCGGTATCGCCGCCGAGACGTCGTATCTCGCCAAGCCTCCGGGCCAGGAGGGAGGCGCGGGCTTCGTCGGTCGTGACCACACCAACGAGCTGCGTGTCCCGCAGAACTTCGTGCCCGTCAGTCCCGCGACGACCGGTAGCCATCCGTTCAGAGATAAATTCCAATGTGTAAAGCATCTCATCGGCGGCCGTCCCCCGTGCGCGGTCGATAGCCGTCCGCGAAACCCTCCGAATCCACGCTCGCCGCCGATAGCGCTTGCCGTCCAGTCCATGCTCGTAGAATCCCTGAATCGGTTCGAGATCGGCAGAGCATATGCTGCACGCAGGATTCTGGATGGGTTTGCCAAGCTTGATGCGTTGCTCAATGAGGTAAGTCGAGAAGAGGCAATCCCAAACACCGTGCTTAGGATCCTCCAGGTCCGTCAATCCCGGATAGTTTTTGCACGTGCGTGCGGTCGCCGGGAATGGGGCGGGAATGCCCTCAGTGGCCGGATAGCAGGGGCTAAAGCGCGGCGGGGGCCAGGGACCGAAGATCTTCGCATAATCGCATCCCTCGGTTCCATTGTGCTCCGAATGCCCACATTCCTCGACAAGCCGCGCGCCGAGTGCCCCGCGCAGGACCGCACCGGGCAAATACGGCACCGAACGTTCTCCGTAAGGGCCGGGAAATGGATCTCCGGCCAGCAGGGGTGACTGCAGACGCACGTTGACTCTTAGTATCGCCACCGCTCGATCTCCCTGATCAGCTCATCCTCAGCGACCGGACCACCGTCAATTCTGACTTCCGGTTCCACACATGCCCAGCCCATCCCGCGGCTCTTGCCGCCGCCAAAAGCCCGCGTGAATTTCAACCCGGCAACGAGCAGTCCTGCTTCCATTCGATTGCCAACCATTCCTTCAATGTCTCCCTTGAAACAAAACTCCTTGGCCGGGCGATAGCTCTCCAAGCTAAATAAGCGATCCTCTTGGGCGGTCCGAAGCGCTCTGCTCAGGCCGATCCCAGTTCGCAGCTCTGTGCGCCTTGTCACTCCTGCAAAATCGCGCGACAGCAGCTTTCCACTTCCAGGCTTGATTTCCAGTATCAGGTCGCTAAAAATCAACGAACTCCTCAACGCAGGTGTTCCGAAAATCCGGCACACGGGACAGAGATCGTCCTTCGCGCAGAACTTGCGGGGTGGGCTACATGCAGGCCAAACCCAGCGCTGTCCAAAAACCGCGCGCGCAAGTTGCTCGCACGTGTGCCGGGTTTTGCCTTTGATGGTTGAGCCCGGAATTACTGGAAGCCCGTCAGCCATTTTAACGATGGGCTTGTCAGCCAATGAATCCGCCAATGCTCCCGAACCGACGCAAATTACGGAGTCGAGGAACAGACGCACTGCGATTTCAAGCTTCATATCGATCTTCCTCGCGAGCGGCGTTCTTTATAATCCCGTCGACCTCGGCGTCTATCTGCTGACGGACTTCCGGTGGTTCCTCTTTCGGCAAAAGGCCGCGCACCTCATGCAGGTCCTCCCAGATAGCGTTGTACATCGACCAGTTGCGGGCAGGGGACGACGTCAGCCAGGGCCAGAGATCCTGAGGATTGGCCCGTCTGTTCATCCAGTCGGATTCGATTTTCCTCAATACCCCGCGGTGGATCGGCTTCATACGCATTTTCTGCCGCTGATAGCGCAGCCAGGGCCAGAGCCGTCCACAGCGCCGCGCCTCGGCGATTAACTCGCGGAGCATCTGCGATTGGGAGTTTGGGAAGGCCGAAGCCTCTAGCAGGCGCGCCTCGTTGAGCAGCCGTCGCAATTCCTCCAGAGTGAAAGGCTTTCCCGTAATGGATATACGCTCGCGAGCCCCCAGAGTCTGAGAGTAGGCCTGATCACGCACAACCTCAATGTTGGTCGCAACCATGCTTTGCGACTTTAAGACAGCAAAATCGACACAGCTGACCTTTTCCCTATGGGCCCTCTTCTTCGCGCTCTTCAGCAGTTGCTCGGCAAGGTCGCGGAGGAACCTGATAGGGTTGTCGGAGTGCGCAATTACCACACCCGCAGACATACCGGGCGCGTCCTGCCAACCTCTATCTCTTAGCCCCTTCGTGAAACCATCGCAGATCTCGAGCGCAACAGGCAGTGCGGCACCCGCTGGGACGATGACCAGGACATCGTCTCCGCCAATCGTGATGATTTCGAAAGGGTGAATATCGTCTTGGGGCTGCTCAGACTTTTCGGGCTTGACGGGCTTCAACCAGTGGGCCAATGCGCGATTCACCACACAGTTCATGACGAAACTCAGATCCCTCGACTTGCCTGAGTATTCCTTCAGCGTCTTCAACGCAGATAACTGCTTCCCAACCCCATCACCGTCAGCGTAAATAAGTGCCACCAGGGATTCCCGATCCGCTCGCGAGATCTCGCTCAGATCATGAGCGCCGCGAAGATCCTTGCCGCCCTGGGGCCTGCCCAACAGGTAGAAATCCTCGGATTTGATTTGATCCTCGAATTTTCGGAAATATTCCAGCTTCGCCTGCCCTTGGAGCCCACTCTTCCCCACCTTCTTGATGCAAACGCGACAGAGGTAGCGTATCTCGACTTTCTTTCTGGGATCACAGCCGGAAGCGGGGCGGGCACCGCAGGAAGCGCAACGGCGAACCAGAGGCGATATTTCGAAAAACGGTCCGACCTGGCGGCTCTCCTTTCTTGCACGCAACATCACGCCGTTGGCTTTGACTTGCTCGCTGAAAGACTCTGCCAGCGCTTTTGAAGTTGACTTCAGGTTTATCGCAGTGAGGGTGGCTGCACCAGTGTTGCTCGCGTAGACTCTCCCCATTTCCTGGCATAGCCCGTCGGCAATGGTTCGAGGCACGATGGCCAACATGCTGCCGCCACCCGCGTAGACCACGCACTCCGCCGGCAGTCCGTGGGAACGCAGGATTCCTCGCAGCGATTCCGTCCCGTCCCCTTCGGTCAGATCGCGCACGATCTGGCTAGCGCCGCGAATTTCGGGCAGCTTCATAGACTCGAAAACGTACTCTTTGATCCTGTCGGCATCAGCACTGATTACGGCAAGCCCACCAGCAGCCTCTTCAACGTCGCTACTCACGATGCGACCCTCGAGCACTGCCTTAAGGACTACGCACACCCAATGATTGATTTCGGACGCTTCCATTATCATAATCCCGGGTCTACAGTTCTTTCTCCACTCTCGCGTCGCCCTACGAGATCGCGATGTTCAGGCGCGTTCAGATGTCCCTCGGTCAGGCAAGCTTGTCTTGCTCCGAGTACTCGCTTCTGGGGGTAGCCCTGGCAGAGTTTGGATCACATATTTCCCTAGGCCGAATGTGGCGCCTTTGCCGACGTGGAGGTGACTCCCAAGGAGCAGATAAGGCCAGAAGGACTCCAGGTCGCCGCGAAAGCCGAGGCGCCCCATGAAGCCGCCCAGGTACATCTCCTCCTCCTGCCGGTTCGAATAGCGGCGCCAGTCGTTCCAGTTCAAGGCGTTGCGCACCACCTTCACCTCCTCAGCCATCCGAATCTCTTCCGCAATGCTCTGCCTCCACTCGCCGCCACAGTGGAAGTACGAAAGCAGCGAGATCCTGCGCGCCAAGTTACGAAACAAAACGTGAAACTCCGGCGCGTCACACAAATGATTCCCAAACTTCAAACGCGCCGGCGTGATGAAGTCTAGAGTCACCATCTGGAGGGGCGAAGGACACGGATGCGCACGACAGACGTCATCCGCCGTGTGCACATCCTTGCTGTCTCCTTCTAACAACAGGCGTGACAAGTCCAGAGGCGCCGCCGAGCCGGCCGCGTCCACTTTCAATAATCTCTCGATCCGATACCGGCCCTTTCCCTTCCCGATCCCCTGAAACCCCATCACCTCAATCGCGGCAAGAAAATACGGCAGGTAGGGGATCGCCTTTCCGATGAGCAAAAAATCAAATGCAAACATCTCGCCGGGAGTGTACTCGGTCCTGGCATCCGTCGGCGGCTCGAGTACAAAGGGCTGGGGAACTGCCTTGAGGCCTCGGGGTCCGTGCTCGCCTTTAGAGGCGACGGGTTCAAACAGATGGCGATAAACGCAGTCGTCGCGATGCTCGATATCCACACGCGGCACCGGGCAGAAACACCCGACCCTGCTAAGGGCGTGGCCCAAAGCGCCCCGCATCGCCGAACCCTTGTAGGGCGGCAGCCGCAGGAACTCCCGGGCCTTCACCTCGACGCGAAACCTCGCCATCTGGAGGGGGCCAGGAACGCGCATTTCGGCCTCCGGGAACTAATCTCGTGAAGAACCTGTCTTTATAAAAATATGCCCGCAACATACACCTCTTCTCAACGGGCAACAACAGGTTTTTTCCAAAGAAGCTTCCGCTGTTCAAGAGGTAGCCTTACCCAGCAACGGGATGTGGAACGAGTTATATGGGTTGCCACCGATTTCAGTCAGACTCAATTGACAGGTCGATTAAGGTGAGAAAGTTAATAGCGACCGCCGCGGACGCAGAGATCATCAGCCAGTCCTACTTAAAGGTCCTCCATTAGTTTACCTGGTTAGATTCAAGTGACTTCGCTTGGAGCGAGTCCGGTCCACATCCAGCCCTGATCTTGCCCCGATCAGCGGGCTGTCGCAGGCAAGGCGAAATTTGCTTGACGGCACGATCCTGAACGATTAACATGCGCGCAGAAAGCAGTTCGAACGTTCGTTCGGCCAGATATGCGGCTACTCGAGAGCACATGCAAGCGGAAAGCCGCCTTTGACAGCAAGAGGCAACGTCTCTTGAGCGCAGCGGCGCGCATATTCTCCAAAGAAGGATATGACCGTTCGTCCATGAGACAAATCGCCGCCGAGGCCCACCTCAGTCTCGCCGGAGTCTATCACTACGTGGCCGGCAAGGAAGAACTACTGTACTGGATTCAGCTCGACACCTTCGAGTCGTTGCTTCGCGGCCTGCGGAACAGCCTCGAGGGGATAGCGGATCCACGCCAGCGGCTCGCGGCCGCGGTGCGCAACCACGTGCGTCATTTCGGGGAACACATGCAAGAGCTCAAGGTATGCGCGGAAGAGCTCGAGACGCTCCACGGCAAGGCATACGAAGAAGTCTATAAGCGCAGGCGCGCTTACTTTGAGGCGGTCCATGCGCTGATAAGAGAGCTGCCGGCAAGGCACGGCACGCGTCTTGGTTCATGGCTGGCCACGGCAAACCTTTTCGGCATGCTGAACTGGTTCTATCAGTGGTACAGGCCCGAGAGGAGCTCGGTGAGCCTCGACGAACTCGCGGCTGAACAGACCGCTCTCTTTCTCGATGGGTATGCCGCCTCCAGCGACGAAAAAGGAAGACGCCAATGAGGTATGCAGAGACAGGGTTCAACCTGGAGGTCGATCTGACCCGCGGGAACATCGAGCGGGTGGCGACGGACCGGCGGCTGACCGAGCTGCATCTGGGTGGACTGGGAACCAATGCCAGGATCTTCTGGGACAGAGTGCCGCCCGAAGTGGAGCCTTTCTCTCCCGAGAACCTGCTGATATTCGGCACCGGTCTTCTCGTCGGCACTCCGGCGCCGGGCTGCAACCGCACGGTTGTCTCCTCGATCTCGCCGCAGACCGGCTTGTTCGGGTTTTCGATGATGGGCGCTTTTTGGGGCCCGGAGCTGAAGCATGCCGGCTACGACAAGGTGATCATCCGCGGAAGGTCCCCCAAGTTGGTTTACTTGTGGATTCACGACGACCACGTCGAGATCCGCGATGCTTCTCATTACCGAGGTCTGGGCACACTCGAGAGCGCGGAACTCATCCGCCAGGAACTGGGGGAGCCGAACGCCGCGGTCGCCTCGATCGGCCTGGCCGGCGAGAACCGGGTCTACTTTGCTTCCATCGAGCAGGGACGGTCGAGTGCCAGCCGGTTCGGCTTGGGCGCGGTCATGGGGGACAAAAACCTGAAGGCGATCGCCGTTCGGGGTTCGAAGGACATCAACATCGCCCGGCCGGAGGAGTTCCTCAAGATCAGCAAAGAGGCGCTGGCCTACATTGAATTCCGGGAGAAGAATCCGATCAAGGGAGTGATACCGATTCTGGCCGGGCTTGGCTCACCGCAAGAGATGGCGGTGCATGACGAGAAGTGGCACACCGAAAACTTCGTCTGGGGCAATGCCCGCGTCCGCAGGAAAGACTTCTGGACCGAGGAAATCCAGAAGAGCTGGACGAGCACCATGGAGCGCATGCGGAAGCGGCTGCTGAGCTGCCACAACTGCCCGATGAAGTGCGGCGCCGCCATTGCCGTCGACACGAGATTCTGCTCATACATGATGAAGTGCTTCTCAAAGCTCACGTACACTATGGCGGCCTTCTCCGACCTGGAGTTCGGCTTGAAAATCGCGCAGAAGGCCACGGAACACGGCGTAGACGCATTCTCCGCTCCGCAGACTATGGCCTTCGCCCTCGAACTCCTTGAAGCAGGCATCTTGACCGCTCAGGACATGCCCGGACTGCCGCCGGACAACGAGGGCAGGTTCTACTGGCTGCTCGACAGGATCGTGCGAAGGGAGGGAATCGGCGATGTCCTGGCCAACGGCACCTACTGGGCGGCGAAGCAGATCGGCAAAGGCGCCGAAGAGTACGCGCATAACAACATCAAGAAAATCGAGCAGCTGCCGCTCAAGCTGGGGATGCTGAATCCCATCTACTTCCTGATGTACTGTACCGGCGAGAAAGCCAACATCACGCAGATCGAGGGGAACTTCCCGCAGACGCCCTTCCAGACCAAAGAGGAGCAGGAAGCCTTCGTCAAGGACTGGGTGCACGTTCCGGACGAGAGATTCAAGCAGTGGTTTCTGGAGTGGGAGCTTCGCGGCGAGAAGTCGATTCCCAACTATCCGCCTATTGACGCAACGTGTGAGATCGTGAACTGGCAGGAGATGATGCACTACGTCGACGACTGCACGGGGATGTGCGCCGGGTTGTCGTCGTTTCCTTACAAGCCTCCGTTCCATATTCACAACTTGCCGTCCTTGATTTCGGCGGGGGCGGGCCTCGATCTCGACGAGCCGGGATTGGTACACCTGACCCGGAGGAACCGAAACCTGGTCAGGGCAAACAATATCCGGAGAGGTCTGAGACGGGAGGACGAAAAGCCGCCGGAAGACCACTGGAAGAGGAGGTTCCCGGAGCTGGAAGCCAAGCTTTTGGATGAATATTACAAGTTCAAGGGCTGGAATCGGCAGGGCATACCGACGCGCAAGACCTTGCACGAGTTGGATCTGGACTACATAGCAGAGGACTTCGCGGCTAGAGGGATCCCGACAGACGAAGAAGGAATCGCCCAGTGACGAAGGCGAAGAAAAAGAGAGTCATCAAGACCATCGTGATCGATGCGGACAAATGTAACGGCTGCCGCGGGTGCGAGGTGATCTGCTCGGCGTTTCACTCCACGCCGCAGTACAGCAGCACTAATCCCGCGCGGTCGCGGATCCGCATAGTCCGCGATCCGCTGGCGGATATCTACATTCCGGTCTTCGGCGGGGAGTACACGGCAGCCGAATGCACGGGCCGGACCGAATACACGATTGACGGGAAGAAATACGAGGCATGCGCCTTCTGTCGGGCTTCTTGCCCATCGCGCGACGCCTTCAAGGAGCCGGATTCCGACCTGCCGCTGAAGTGCGACATGTGCGCGTCTGATCCGTCGCTCAAGGAACCGATGTGCGTCGAGTGGTGTTTGGCGGGCGCGCTGACTTACACGGAACGCGAAGAGGAGGCGGAGGAGGTGGAAACCGTGGAGGAGTTGGACGCGGGACTCGAGGCGTTGGCCGACAAACACGGCTGGCAGAAGCTGGTCGACGCCATGGACAGAATTTCGAAGAAGGGCTAGATGGTTCTTGTCGCGAACCTCTATTAAGGCAAGCCGCGCAAGTGGGACCAGAAAGTAGCAGTGCGTGTAAGTTCCTAAGTGTTAATTCGGCAAGGGACCTTGCGCGTATAAACGAGAATTTCGAATATCGAACAGGGAATATTGAATGTCGAAGGAGCCCAGGATCTTCGACCTTGAGGATAGACTCATAGAGTTTTCCGTTCGGATAATCCGCCTGGCCGAGGCATTGCCAAAAACGAGGATTGGAAACCACATCGTGGGGCAGATCATTCGCAGCGGAACGTCTCCAGCACCCAACTATGGCGAAGCCCAGAGTGCCGAATCTCGCCCTGACTTTATCCACAAGATGCAAATATGCCTGAAGGAACTACGTGAAACCAGAGTGTGGTTGCTGATGATAGCGAAGGCAAACCTTGTCAAGTCCGCATCAGAACTCGATTCCTTGATTGATGAAAACAACCAATTGATCTCGATATTTGTGACCAGCGTCAAGACTGCGAGACAGAAGAGCCGAGGAGCTTCATAATTCGAGATTTCTTGTTCGATATTCATGGATGTGCAGAGCACTTGGCAAAGTTGGGGCTTATGGGACGCGAGCCTGCCAGCCGGCATTCTGACTTCTGACTTCTGGCTCCTGGCTTCTAGAGGGACACCGTGGAGACTGTCGCTCCGCTTGCGGAAATCGTCGATCAGATCAGGGAGGCAGGTGGGGAAGCCTTCAAGTACTGCTACCAGTGCGGGAAATGCGATGTGGTCTGCCCGTGGAGCCGGGTGCGGCCCTTCAGCATACGCAAGGTCATTCGGCAAGCCACGTTCGGCCTGCCCGAGATCGAACTCGAAGACATCTGGCGCTGCACGACCTGTGGAAAATGCCCGTCGCAGTGCCCGAGGGGAGTGAAGCAGATCGAAGTCGGCGTGGCCATCCGCCGGATCGCCACGCAATACGGGGTGTTCCCAGGCGCGCTGCGGGCGTTGCGCGCCGTGGCAGGAAGCCTGACCGCCGACGGCAATCCGCTGAACGGGGAAAGAAACAAACGAGACGCCTGGGCGGCCGGTCTGCCGGTGAAGCCGTTCGAAGAGGGAATGGAAGTGCTGTACTTCGTCGGCTGCTACTACAGCTACGACCCGCGGCTGAGAAAAGTGGCGGCGGCCACCGCCGAGATCCTCAACAAGGCCGGAGTGGATTTCGGGATTCTGGGGAACCGGGAAAGCTGCTGCGGCGAGAGCATCCGCAAGACGGGCAATGAGGAAGTGTTCAAGACCCTGGCCAGGGAGAACATCAGGATCTTCATCGAGCATGGCGTGAAAAAGATCCTGGTTTCGTCCCCTCACTGCTATCACACGCTCAAGAACGAGTATCCCGAGTTCATGGTGAACTTCGAGGTCGTGCACATTTCCCAGTTCCTCGCGCAGCTCGCCGAGGAGGGACGGCTTGCCCTCAACAGGGAAATCTGCAGGAAGGTGACCTATCACGACCCGTGCTACCTGGGACGGCACAACGGGATTTACAACGAACCCCGGGACGTCTTGAGGAAGTTGCCCGGATTGGAGATCGTTGAGATGGCCGATTCCTTTGCCAACAGCCTGTGCTGCGGCGGCGGCGGCGGCCGGATCTGGGCGGAGACGCCGAAGGGGGAGAGATTCGCCAACCTCAGACTGGCGCAGGCGAAGGAGGCCGGTGCGGAGGTGCTGGTCACGTCGTGCCCATACTGCATCACCAATTTCGAGGATAGCCGGCTGGCCCTGGAGGATGGCGGCGCGCCGGAAATCAAGGACCTCACGGAACTCGTCTATGAATCGCTTGCAGGGAGTGAAACGTCATGAAAGGTGACATCTCTGAGAATATCGAATATCGAACAAGGAATGTTGAATTTCGAAGGTGACATCTCTGAGAATATCGAATATCGAACAAGGAATGTTGAATTTCGAAGGATCTTCTTACTTCTGCGGT
>Ga0315282_10006989_pt1 | contig 18681 bp, 14 predicted proteins | sample YL17G07_20_MG_FD_203693 | JGI IMG/M metagenome (GOLD analysis project Ga0315282, IMG submission 203693) | Sediment microbial communities from Yellowstone Lake, YNP, Wyoming, USA - YL17G07_20 | ecosystem: Environmental > Aquatic > Freshwater > Lake > Sediment | place: USA: Wyoming | collected...
TATCTGAGTTTGATCTTTTTGATATCAATCCTGTGTTTATCGCCTTCGGATACTTTCACCTTGAACTCATGTTCTGCGACGACGAAATTCTCCCATTGATCTTTATAAAGATATTGCCCCGAATGATTTGGGTCTGTTTTTTCAATAAAAATGTCTTGAGTATCGGCGTTGGTCGTTGTTACTCCCCATGCGACATGGCGATTATGACCGGCCACGATAAAAGGCAGGCCGGGAATGACCCCTCCAATCACATCGATTTCAGGATTTTGGCATTTTAAGTGCGCCAGATAGAAAGGAGAGGGCAGATCGTAGTCAAGATGCGGATCGTTGGACAACATAGGTTTGCCTGAGTTTGTTCTGGATCCGGCCAATACCCAATTATTGCTGGCATGGCCTTCGCCGGGATTGTCCGGAATGGCGCCAAGCAAATTGAGAACGATATTTATTGCGACCTCCTTACCGGTTAATGGACTTTTTATCGTCGAGTCGTGAACAATTGAGGCTGATGCAGGGTTATACTGTTTCTGGTCTGAAGGAATAATATAAGGCGGATCATTATCTATCAGCGGCAATAACTGCATTGCCGCCGCAGGGTCTGTTTTGGCTGCAGTCGCATAGCGGATTAATTCTGCTCTGGCGTTTTGGGATAAACTCCAGGCCAGCAATCTTGCGACTGCAATGGAATCCGCGACCGTCCATCTTTCCGGATAATAATCAAGGAGCTTGAATTCAATCGGCAGCTTATCTTTCACATGATCCAAAAAGGCGTTTACGCCGTCTGCAAATCTTTTAAAAGGCTCGAGATCTTCGGGAGGCAATAAGGCTTCGCCCATTTTTCCCGCATAAGAAAGGCCTATTCGCCTCATCAAAATATCCTGCTGAAGAATGCTGCGCTGGAACAATGATCCGGATGGCGTTTCAGGCAGCGACAGATCGCCGAGAATTTCCGCCAAGCGGCCTTGGGCGCAACGTCGAGCTATATCCATTTGAAACAGGCGATCTTGAGCTTGAATGTATCCCATAGCGAAATACATATCGTTTTCGTTTTCGGCGAAAACGTGCCGAACTCCCCATTTGTCTTGGACAATTGAAGTAATGCCTTGCAATCCGGATAAATGGATTGTGCCGCTCGTTTTCAGCCTGGGTTTGTGGATCTTGTACGTAATCAACGTGCCGGCTTTTCCGCATGCGGAAAACATTAAAACAACGGCAGTCAGCAGCCCTATGACCTTAAATCGACGCGTGTTCATGAAACCCTCCTAATGGAGATATCCGAGACTGCGAAGTCTCTCACGCTCTTCGATGGATAATTCTCGGGAGGTGCCAAGCCTGACGCCTATGGCTTTGCTTTCGCCCTCCAGAGTTTCTTTATACTTATTTAACTTGTCTTTTAATAAAGTGCAAAGGTTCGGATCGACTGAACACATATCATGTTGCTCTGCCGGATCATCGGTCAAGTGGTAACTTTCTTCGGATTTAATGAGTTTGAGTTTGCGCGTGACGTTTAATTTGAAAGCCGTCAGATACTTGAATTCCGTAGAACGTATGCCGTACCTCATTTCACCGGACATGGCGGTTTCCATAAATACAAACCGATTCGGCTCAAGATTGCCCTGCGCGTATATCAACGGAATCAAATCCCTGCCTTCTAAATGATAATGGTGTCGAATGTCCGCCAAAGAAAGAATAGTCGGAAAAACATCCAGGAGTTGGACTTGTTCCGTTATGACTTTTGCTGACGGCAAAAGCAAAGGATAGCGAATCAACAGAGGAACTCGCATTACCTCGTCATATAACGTCAAGCCGTGGCCGTGAAGGCCATGTTCCAAGAACTCCTCTCCATGATCCGCAAACACGACGATAATTGTTCGATCCAATAATTTGCGGCCAAGCAGTTCTGAAAATAATCGGCCCAATTGCTCGTCTATAAAATTGAGTTCCGCATCGTACATGGCTCTGCTGAAGCGATTTAGGCGAGGGCGTCCATACAGCAGTTTCAGCGCAAATCTCAGATAATCATCCGTACCCATAAGTTCTGCGAGTTCCGGCGTTAAAACGGGTTCGCCCCAAAACTTTTCAGCATTGGCTCTCGGCGGTTTATAAGGCCAATGACAATCGTAAAAGTGGAGAAAAAGGAAAAATTTCTGGCTCTCATGAGCGTCAATGAATTTCAATCCCTCATCCACCACTTTTTCGGCATTAAAGTCTTTATTGTAGAGAAAGTAATCGAACCCCTGGCCGAAACCATAGCTTTCATCAACCAGAATGTAACTCACTATGGCTCCGGTCAGATATCCGCTTTCTTTCAATGCTTCGGCCAGAGTCAAAGCCTGAGGAGATATTCGATCCGTGACATGTCTGACTTGAATCGTGGCCGGAGATAGAGAAGTCATAAGAGCAGCATGCGATGGAAGCGTCCATGGCGACGAGGAAATCGCATTTTGAAAACGAATGCCGCTTTTTGCGAGCATATCCAAAATAGGCGTTGTGCGCCGGGGATTGCCGTTGCAACTCAGGGCGTCGGCTCTTACGGTATCCAGCGAAATCAATATGACATTCGGCTGCGGCGTTTTCAACATATTGCGGTTGATCCCCGCAGCTAAATTTATAAAGATAGGGATCACGGCACATACTGCGGCAATAATCCACAACGCTAATTTATAATTTCTCTTGCGAAAGGAGAATTTCGGAAACCGGCGACCGATTGCCTTCGACAATGCGATCAGCCCTCGATCCATCCATATAGCAAACGAAAATGCCAATATGAAACTCGATGGCAACCATAAAAATCGAACTCTTAACAGGTCGGAAAAATTGAGAAGAGATGTTTTTTCAATAAAATATTTATTTAGAAATAGGCTGATTGAAGAGACATTTCTGATTGAATCCGGCACTTGGAGCGGGTCCATGTTTGCAGTAATTATTTGGACATAGACATAAATACTTGAAAATAAAAGCAAATAAAAACAAATTGAATAAAGACAAATCCTGGCGGCCTTTGAAAAATTAGTGAATATCAATGTTAAGATTATCACCATCGGAAGAACCAAAAGGAAGAATCGAAGACAAGTCAGAATAGATAAATTCAGAATCCTGGCCGACATTTCTATAGCGAGATGAAATAATCGATAGTGAAGATAAGATTCAGACCACACCTGGTTAATAGAAGCGAATAACCCGATCAATATACTTGTCACTAAAAATATCGGCAGAATAACCCATAATTTTTTAAGCTCGGATTTCAATTAATTTTTACCCTCAATGGCGAAAAACATTACCTCATTGCGGGGTAAAACTGCAATATCGTGAAAATTGTTTCATGATGAAACGGATGGGCATGCGGTCTTGAATCGAAATTATGGGAAATTTTAAACCGGGCTTATTGACTCAAGCCGCTCGAGTTCTTCTTCTATTTCTTCTACGCGACTTTCCAGCTTTTTAGCCAGTCCCGCCAAGGACTCATTCTCGGGTTCTTTTTCCAGAAGTTTTTTTGTCGTCAGCAAGGCTTCATCAACCAAAGACAATTCCATTTCTATTTGAGCCAGTTGAGCGGCTGCGTTGATTTGTTGATGACTCTCTTCTTCATTGTAATATACGTGTTTGTTTTTTGGCCTATCGACCGGATGAAATTCTTCGTTGAGTTCAAGCGATTCAGCCTCTGAGAGCATATCATCCGCCTTTGAATCGAGAATTTCTTCTACATCTTCGAGCTTGCCCAGCATCTCGTCAGTAGCCTTTTCATATGCCTTTTTGTCCTTTATAGAAGGCTCATAGGTTTGAGCGATAATGGCTCGGATATCGGTAATTTGCTTTTTCGGTCGATATTCGTATATTTCCTCTTCTTCCCCGGAAATCTTGCGTTGTATTTCGGTCAAGATGTTTTTTGCTTCAAAATCAAACGGATCTTTTTCGACAATTTTTTGCAGCAATTGTTGTGCGAGATCAAATTCGTTCAATTTATAGTATAACCGGCCCAGAGTCCTGTTCAAATCATGAGAATCTGTGATGACCTGCGCCACTTTTTCAAGCTCTTTTCTAGCTTCTTCCAATAACGACTTACGGATATATATTTTCCCCAGGACTTCTCTGCATCTGAGATATCCGGGAAACATATTAAGGCCTTTATGGCATGTGTCTTCAGCATCCGAAAGCAGGCTGGCTCTGCGATATGAATCAGCGAGGGGCGCATATACCTTCTGTCGAGGATCTCTTTCCAATTGGCTGATATAACGCTCAATCATTCGGATTATTTCGGCATCCATTTACTTCCCTACACCTTGCCCAAGCATAATCTATAAATAATATCGTACTTTTTATCGTCGATAAAGAATAATCTATTATTTGCCTAACGCATCTATTATAGCGTTGGCAAATTCACTTACCGCTCCCGGGCCGTTTGCTGTGATCAATTTGCCGTCTATCGTAACGTTTTTACCTGTATATTGAGCTCCTTTTGCCTTGATGATGCCGGCCTCTGAATTAAATACGGTCGCCTGTTTGCCTTGCAAAATTCCTGCATTGGCGAGAATAACAGGCGCGATGCAGATGGCGGCGGTTAATTTGCCTGATGAATAAAAAGATTTTGCCAAATCCTGCGCTGTTTTATTATCGAACAAAACCTCAGCGCCAGACCCGCCTACAAATACAATGGCGTCGAACGAATTTGATTTGACATCGCTGATCAGCATATCAGCTTTGGCCACCCCGCCCAACATGCCTTTGGCCGGCCCTAGCTTGGTGGATGCGGTTTTGACTGTCATACCGGCATCTTCTAAAAGTTTTTTTGTCTCAAAAAGTTCCTCATCTCGAAATTGATTCGGTGCGAAAATCATGATGACTTTTTTCGCCGCTCCCGAGGCGTGAACATTTGCTATTGCCAAAGCCAGCACTAGAATCATCGTTAAAGCGATAATGCGTCTCATGGATTTTCCCCCTTTTTATCCTTAGTTAGAGTCTAAAATGGTGCGAGCGGAGGGATTCGAACCCTCACCCCTTGCAGGGACCGGATCCTAAGTCCGGCGCGTCTGCCAGCTCCGCCACGCTCGCAAAGTGCTTGATATAATTTAAACATTTTCGAATTTCAATAGGTTATAACCAGCCTTACGCTCTTAAATTGATTTATCAAAATTCGGACAGCAAAAAAATTCTAACTTCTTAGGCCGATCAGTCGGTCGGCAATAATTCGCGCTGCCAATCTAGCGCCATCGGGATTCCAATGCCAGTCACTGCTAAAAAATAGTTTTTTTCCCCCCGCATGTGCAAACTCTTCTATAGGATATGCAAATGGTATTTTTAATTCCGAGCAGATTTCCGCTGCCATATCCATATCTCTATCGAGATCATTTTCTTTCCCGCCGAATTTATTACGCGGCGGTATAATGAAGACCGAGAGTTCGGCGCCATTTTTTTCCGCCGTTGATTTCAGATAGAATAATATTGACAGAAAGCGGTTTCTCTTAAATTCCTTATTCCCAATGCAAATCATATCAGCGATAGCTTTCCATCTACTTATTATGAATTTAATTAAGTAGCTTTTCTCCCATTGCGATTCGACCCAGATATCGCTTTTAGGAACTGGTTCCATAAATATTCTTCCATCTTTTATTTCTATGAATGGACGATTAACGCCATAAGCGAATTTACAACAACTTTCTTGCAAGTCGTTGCGGCAAACGATCAAGATAATTTTTTGTGCCGGATATTTATTTTTAAAACGCAAAAAAGCAAGCAATTCTTGATCGGTCCCGTAGCCGACCTGGGCTATATTATATACATTATGGCCGGTGAATTTTTCCAATTGATCAGTCACGGTTTCACCATCTTTTAATCCCAACCCCCAGGTCTGGCTGTCTCCGTCCAATAGAATACCGTCTTTTACCTCTTCATTTGGTTCCCTGGAACGTAAACCCAGGCTATTCAGGCGGACGGTCATTTTCCTTCCATTAATTTTAAATGTGCCTGCGCCGAAAGGTTTTCCGACCCAACCGATTTCCCGGTCATAGATCAAGAAAGTACGCCAATCGAAACTATTTGATGAAATTACCCGAATCACCGCCTCTGCGGCAAGAAGAGTAATTATTATGGTAATTATCACTACCAAAAAATTCTTCTTCATTATTTTCTCTTTAAATTTCGATATCCTGACTGATTTTTATTTCAATTTTTGTCATTATAATTCTTCAATTAATTTTATTGCAATTGCTGCTGCTTTTTCCGGCAATACATTACTGAAATATGGCGAGGCCGCGTGAATCTGAATACTTAAATCCTCTGTAAATTGGATAAACCACGAATCAGGAGCAATTATCCGACGCGTCTGTCGGCTCCGCCAAGCTCGCGCAGCGCCTTATGCGCACTCTGCAAATCCTTTGCGTCAATACAACATCCGACAAAAGGAAAAGATTGACTTCATGATTTGAATGGATACATTTGTTTTTAAGACGCAGGAGAAAAGAAATGCCGCTATATAGTTATCGATGTGCAAAATGCGGTCATGAATTTGAAAAGTTGGTATCTCTAAATGCCAAACCTCCTGTTTGTCCGAAGTGCGACAGCCAAGAAGTAAATAAACAACCGGTCGGATTCGCCATCATGTCGGGTTCCCAAAATAGCACCGAAAAATCCTCATGCAGTTCTTCCGGCGGGAAATTCACTTGAGCCGGATAAACTGCGTTCCGAGTGACGGGATGGAATATTGCAAGAAATAAATTCTGCAAATCAATCATCAAAAAAAGTCAGCCGTTTTTTAAAAAATATTATTTTTTCAGCCATAGCTTTTATTTTGGTTCTGGTATCAGCAGAGGGAATCGCTAGACTTTTTCCCCCTGTGGGCATTGAACTGGTTTTTTCTAATCCCCATCGGGATCAACCTGATCGTTTCATTCGAGATCCTTTGCTTTTTTGGAGACTCAATCCGAATGATGCCCGACATGATGTAAATGCTCAGGGGTTTCGCGGTACGCCGCCGGACAAGGGTTCGCAGTCTTATCAATATCTGATTGCATACTTGGGAGATTCATCGACGTTCGGGGTGGGGGGGAAAGATGGAGTGCCTGTTGATGAGACCTATCCGGCTTTGTCCGAAAAAATGCTGCGTGATCGTATTTCACCGGATATACGCGCGTTGAATCTCGGAGTGCCTGGATATACTTCGTTTCAAGGATTGCTGTATCTGAAAGAAATATTAAAGCGGTTTTCTCCTGACCTGGTTGTTTTTGCTTTTGGAACCAATGATTCCCTGCCTGCGGATAAATCGGACGACGAGCAATTGCTCATGCCGAATCTGGCCGTAAAAGCCGAATGGATCAGAGACATATTTTTACAATCGAATCTCGCAAGATATATCATTGTATCCGTTAAAAAAGTCCGTAAAGGACCGCAAAGCGCAATGCGTATTCCGCCCGAGAAATTTGCCTGGATAACCTCGGAAGCCAAAAGCCTCGCGCTAAAAGCCGGAATTCCGATTTTCTTTATCGCGCCCACGTGTTTGAATGAAAAAGGAGAAGTGGTTCGCGACGAGCGATATCTGGCTGATCCGCTCATTGATCCGACCTCCGCTTTTCGCGATTTGGCTGCTTCCGGCGATCCCCCCATTTTCCAGGATGATAAAGTGCACCCCACTCCGGCAGGGCATCGCGCATTAGCTCAAATTCTGACTGAGAGGCTGACCCCTGTGGTCTCGAAAGCGATCAAGAAATAATATAGAACATCCAGCCTATTTCTTATTTTATTCTGCTTCGCCAATAAGCAATTTTCCCGATTCCGGGTCTAATCCGATTTTGGAAAGGAATTTTGAAGTGATTTGATCGCAGATTTGCAGCCGTTTATCTTCTGGAAGACCGGCAATTGGAATGCGGCCTGCTGCGGACATATTATGACCGCCGCCGCTACCTCCCTTGCTTTCGGCTATTAAATAGGCGATTTGTCCGGCGCGGATTCCTTTTATTATAGTGCGAATAGAGAAAACCAGATCTTCTTCCATGCATCCCAGGCAGAACGACCATCGCATTCCTTTCAGCTTCAGCATGAGATCTGCGAGTTCGGCCACATATTCTGCATGAGGAATTTATCTGATATAGGTGATGACCGCATTACGATAAACCCTTGCGCTTTTCATTGCTTCATTAAAAACAACGAAATATTCCTGAGGAAGCCTGGGATTTTCGATTCGATAAAGCCATCGCATGGAAATTTTTGGGAATAAAAAACGTGCCGCTTTCAGGTCAGCATCATTTTTATGCCGCGCAAGATCGCCGATATCCGTCTTGACGCCAAGATATAAAGCAGTGGCTACATAAGCGTCGATCGGTAATTCAGCTTCCTGCAGATATTCGGTGACTATGGTGCTGGTGGCGCCGTAATCCGGTCGAATATCCAGGTACCCATTAAAACGCGGGTGCTTTTTATAAAGATGATGATCCAGAACCGCTTTTGGTTGCAAGTGTGGTATCAAATCATGATTTTTAGACCAAGGTTGGGTGTCGCACAGAATCAGCGCATCAAATTTGCGCGATTTCAATTTATGTAAAAGGATCGGATTGATTCGAAGCAGTCGCACCATTGCCTTGTTTTCAGCCCGGCCGATGCTGCCGCTGTAACCGATTACGCTTTTTATTCCGGCTTTTTCCTTCAACAAATAGCGAAGCCCGAATGCGGAGGCCAATGTATCGGGATCAGGGTTGTTATGGGTAAGAATTAATATGGATTTCGCTTCCGTAAAGGTTTGGAGAAATTCGGTTGATTTTGATTGCGTATCAGCCAATGACCATCCCTATTTCCATCAGCCTGACAATTAAAATTAAGTTTATTCCAACAACACTGTCTGAGCAATTGATTTGGAGTTAAAAACGAAAGGTTGCGAATTTCATTGTTTTTTAATGAGTTTATTTCAATATTAAAAGCTGGCGCAAATTGTACGGCAATTTAAAAAGGGAACTTTTTCAGCCCGATGGGGTCAGAATGTATTAGAAAGCTTGATCGAGTCAAAAACCAATCCCCAAAAAGAGAAAAGGAGGGGCTGATATGAAAAGCCTATGGAGAAGTACGATTTTATTCCTGATCATGTTTGCATTGATTCCTGGATTAATCGCCATGCTCTTGATTATTCCGGGGACGCAAAAGGACGCATTCGCAAAATCAGGGCCTTTGGATGATGTGACGACCGGCACTCTTCGCACCGTCTCAGCATCAGGCGAGGTCTTGGAATTTCCGCTGAAGCATACATCGGTGCGTGCGGAAGTCTCAGCATTTTTAGCCAGAGTGGATGTAAAGCAGACATTTGGGAACCCCAGCAAGAATCCGATTGAAGCCGTATATGTATTTCCGCTGCCTGAGAATGCTGCGGTGGACGACATGACGATGAAAATCGGCGACAAGGTCATAAAAGGCGTGATCAAGAAACGCGAAGAAGCCCGAAAAATATATGAAGCAGCTAAAAATGCAGGCAAAACAGCCTCGCTGCTTGAACAAGAACGCCCGAATATTTTCACTCAATCAGTGGCCAATATTATGCCGGGCGACAACATCGAGATATCCATTTCTTATGTTGCAGATTTAAAGTACGAAGACGGCGTATATGAATTTTTATTCCCGACAGTGGTGGGCCCCAGATATATCCCGGGAAATACTGTCATCGGGAAACAAGGCGGCGGATGGGCGCCGGATACGGATATCGTGCCTGATGCCTCGCGGATCACTCCGCCCGTGCTTCCTCCGGGAACGAGGTCGGGCCATGACATCGATATAGAGGTAAAAATCCATCAGCCTACGAAGTTTAAAGATCTTCATTCAGTCAGCCATCGGATCGAGACCAGCGCAAACGAAGGGTTCGATACGGATATTAAGTTGGCTTCTGACGATAAAATTCCCAACAAGGACTTTATCCTCCGTTGGACCGTTGCAGGAGAAAAACCGGAAGCCGGCGTGCTTACTACCGGGAAAAGCGGCGAAGGATTCTTCCTTGTGCAGATCGTTCCCAAAAAAGCGCCCAAAAGTTCGGAAATCACACCCAAAGAAATGTACTTTGTCGTGGATACTTCCGGCTCTATGACCGGCGCTCCGTTGGCCAAAGCCAAAGAAGCCATGAAACGCGCCATCTCGGGAATGAATCCCAAAGATACGTTTACCATTCTTAATTTTTCAATGAGTGTTTCAACGTTTTCTTCTACCCCTCTGCCCAATACTCCGGAAAATGTTCAAAAAGGGCTTGCCTACCTTGACGCCTTGCAAGCAGGCGGAGGCACTGAAATGCTATCAGGGATCCGCGCCGCTTTATCAGGGCAGAATGACAAATCGGATCGCATTCGAATCGTGCTGTTTATGACCGACGGCTATATCGGCAATGAGAATGAGATATTAGCCGAGATCCAAAAATCATTGGGTCAGGCCAGGCTCTTTTCATTCGGCGTCGGCTCATCCGTAAATCATTTCCTCTTGGATCAGATGGCGGAAGTCGGCCGAGGCTCCGTGGCATATGTCCGTCCGGACGAATCCACCAAACATGCTATCGATAGGTTCTATGAAATGATTTCCAGTCCGTATCTCACCGATGTGAAATTGGAATATCAGGGCCTTGAGCCGTTGGATGTTTATCCGAAGAAAATCCCGGATCTTTTCCAAGGCAAACCCTTGACCATTTTTGGCCGATTCGGCAAGCCGGGGAGCGGCGCTGTTGTCGTGAAAGGCAATATTGCGGGCAAACCCGTATCGTTTAACGTTCCGGTTGAGTTTCCCAAAAATCAGGAAGCCAATTCATCGTTGGCGAGCCTATGGGCAAGAACTAAAATCAAGGATTTGGATACTCAGATGTATCGGGGCGAGAAACCGGAGATCGTCAATCAGATCACTGAACTTGCCCTGAAGTATCGCCTGATGAGCAAATATACCTCGTTTGTCGCAGTCGAAGAAAAGGTCCGCAATGTCGACGGCAAACTGACCACCGTGCAGGTTCCCGTTGAAATGCCCGAAGGGGTCAGTTATGAAGGCGTGTTCGGCGCAGATATGAAGCTGGCGGAAAAAGTCAAAAGCTCAGGCGGCATGGGTTACGGATATGCCGCAATGGCGCCGAAAGGAGCTCCTACTTTGGCGAGATCCCAAAATGTGGTAGCCAAAGATGAAGCGGATAAAATGAATTATCAAAAAAAGATAGACACGTTCATTCAATCGATCGATGTCAAAGGCGCATTGGATAAAGAAGAGACAGAAGCTGCTCTAAAGACCAAAGATCCCGAAATTAAAGCGCTTGTCGAAACCCTGTCGAAAAAAGGCGTGAACGTATCCGGATCAGCGGAATTCAAGATTAAAGTAAAGCAGGATGGTTCTGTGGAGTCGGCGGAGTTGGTCACTGATACTGTTTCTAATGTGGATCTTACGGATGGGCTTGCTAATATTTTGAAAAAAATGCGGTTCCCGCGCACCTCTGGCCCCTCTGAAATCAAAGTAGTATATATCTTCTGATCCTTTAATCTGATTTTGCTTAAAACCGGCCGGGCGGTAAACATCGCCTGGCCGGTTTTTTTTGCTGCATTTTTCCTTAATTTCAGGTCTCCCTATGTTATGATTCGTAGCTGAACGCAAAAATAGTATTTCCTAATCTAATTCCGCTTTCCAGGGTGAATGAATAAAAAAATTTTCAAGTCTATTGACTTATTTTTTTGGTTAAACTGGATCGTAAATTTGGTCGCGACGTTAGACGATCCGATCACCGATGAGGTCTGCATCAATATGGAGATAGGCAGTTATTCGAGTCCAAACGGTTATACGGAAACCAGCGGCGTGGTGCAGCTCAAGAACCTCCGTTGTAGTGGCCCCGATGCTTCATTGACCATAAGAATAAATAAATTCGACGACCCCAAACTCTTCGCTCGAAAACTCGCTGACTATATGGTCTTCTGCAACACCCAGAGACCGCATAAATCCCTGGGTCTCAAAAGCCGCCCACTCGAATTCTTTGGTTAAAATCGCTTGATGTCGCAAATGTCCTGGACTTATACAGTGTATTGACAAATTCGATTCCTATCCGCTATCAATGTTGTGCGAACCTTGTTAGAAAGAATAATAAAGTCATAAAGGAACCTAATGCGGTTAAGGTATAGTTGGATTACGTTTGGCGTCTCCATTTTGGCGGTGATCGTTTGCTTTGGAAACTCCGCCGTTGCACAAACCAGAGATCTGGATGTCATTTCGCCTGACCAGCATTTGCCAGCTGCTGGTTCCATCGAACCGAAAATCAGAGATCTGAACGTCCTTCCGCTTGACCAGCATTTGGATGTCACCTTCACCTATCATGCGCTGATCATCGGAATCGATCAATATCGCAGCCCTATTCCATCCCTGACCACAGCAGTCAAAGATGCTAAAGCTGTCAGCAGTGTCTTGGTAGGTCGGTATGGATTCAAAACTGAGAACATCGTCGAGCTTTACAACGCTGAAGCCACTCGATCAAACATACTACGAGTGCTGCGCGAACTGACACGCAAATTGGTCGAGACCGATTGCCTGTTCATCTATTACGCCGGACATGGCGTTTTCGATGATCTGACAAACACAGGGAACTGGGTGCCTGCGGACGCCGAGCTCAACCTGTTCGACAGCTACCTGCCGAATACAGTGCTTCGCGATTATCTGAAGGCGAGCAAATCCAAGCACATCTATGTGGTGGTCGATTCATGCTTCTCAGGTGCGCTGCTTACCCACCGCTCATTGCCGCAGGAGATCGATATCCGTTATTACCGCGAGGTGGCAAAGAGGGTTTCGCGCCAGGTCCTGACCAGCGGCGGTCTGGAGCCTGTTGCGGACGAGGGCGCATCCGGCCACTCGATTTTTGCATATTTCTTCCTTAAAGCGCTTAAGGAGAACGAAAAGCCGTTTATAGCACCGAGCGAGATCTACACGAGCGTCAGCCGCTTGGTATCTGAAAATTCTGCACAGACGCCGGTGCAAGGTCCTTTGCGCGACTGCATGGACGAGGGCGGCGAGATGGTCCTGGCTCTGGAAAAGGTCGCGCGTCCGACCATTGTCAGTTTCACTGCCAACGAACCCAGCCTAATCTATTTGAATGACAGGTATTTGGGCCAGACCCCAATTCTCGGTTTTTCACTAAACCCCGGCCCATATCGCTATCGCATCGTTTGCCCTTCGTTGGGGCAGGAAAAGGCCGGCTCCTTCAACCTGAGTCCGGGAGATCAAAAGGATATTGCGGAAAACTTCAGCCAAGCCGCTTATGGATTTCTTACCGTCTCAACCACACCTTGGACCTATGTATATCTCAATAACGAGAAGATCGGCGAGACGCCGATCATTCAGATGCAACTCAAGCCCGGCGTATACGTGCTGAAGCTTGAGAACAAGGAGTTCAAGATCCTGGAAGTACAGGAATTGGTCATCCGGTCCGAACAAACCACCAAAGTCGTAAGACAGCTGAAATGATGTTTCCGAATAAGGCATCATTATTTTTTTTCATCATCCTTTGTGGGCTGTTTTTGTCGCTCGCCAATGCGCCTGCTTTGGCCCAGACCCCTTTTCTCGATAAGGGCATTGAGGCTTTTGAAAGAGGGGATTATGACGAGGCGCTCGTCCAACTTGAACAGTCGGCCAAAATCGAGCACGTTTCAAAAACTCAGCGTATCGAAGTCCACAAATTTCTGGCATATATCTATCTGGGCATGGACCAGTCGGAACAGGCGGAAGGCCATCTAATTGAGGCGCTGACCGCGGATCCGTCTTTTTCCCCTCAGGGCGATCCCATGTTCGGAGCTCCCAAAATGATCGCCGCCTTCTCAAAAGCGAGATCCAAAGTAGATATCGTTCACATCACCAGCGATCCGAGCGGCGCGGACGTCGTGATTGACGGCCTGTTCTTCGGAAAGACTCCATGTGATGCTGTGCTCAAGGCGCCGAAGACAGTCAAGATATCGATCCAGGCGGAGAGTCGTTCCTCGATTGAAAGGACTTTGCAGACCATAGGCGGCAGGGCGATCTCTTTCCATGAGCAACTCAATCTGGCAGGCGGCAGAGTTATGATCATAACCGAGCCCGAGGGCGCTACCATCTTTCTGGATAATCGCGAGATGGGCAGAACACCGTGCATTTTGCCGAACATCGCTCCTAAAACCTACAAAGTGAGGCTCGTGCTCGCAGGCAGGAGGGAATATCACCAGGATCTTGTCGTGGAACCTGGGAAGGTTGCCACTCTGCGCACCTCACTCGTGCCTTTGAAATCGAATGCGTCCAAATCCGAACACATGGAAATGAATGCGACGGAATCTAATCTCGGCTACAAGGTCGCGGGATACATTTTAGTCGCCGGTTCCATAGCAAGCCTGTCCACTAGCGGCGTTTTTATAGGACAAGCCTTCAACTACGCGGATAAGGCGGGTTCCGCAGGCGCCAAGGATGAATATAATCGCGACCTGCAAAACGGCAAGAACGCCGAGATGACATCATACATAGCCGGAGGCGTCGGTGTTGCGTTAGGCGCTGCCGCTGTCGCTCTTTTGTATAAAGGGTATCATTCGAAACCGTCCAAATCAGCCGCTTGGGAAAATTATCGGGTCTTTTTAAGTCATGAAGGAGCTTATACGGGATTGGGCGTGATTTATGTTTGGTAGCGGATAGGGTCCGCCCTTAAATATTGGCTCACACTGTGCATGAGTACTTTGCGCATAAAAGCGAAGGGCTGCTCCGAACGAATGGCGCGCTTGGGATCGGTTCAAGAGTCGATGAGGGATGAATAGGGAGAGATCACAATGAAACCCATCCTTATATTTCTCGCATTATTTTGCGCAATATTTCTCGCTTCATGCATTAAATGGCCCGGGTATAAAGGCGGCAACAATCATAGCGTAGACGATGATGCGTCTGATAACGACATAGGCGATGATGAGTTTGATGACGACATGGACGATACCGATAACGACGCCGCTGACGATGACACCGATGATGACGACGACAACAAGCCTTTGGAATGCGATTTGGAGGTTTGCTCAGATCCGAATTCCGGCTTGATGTGGCAGGTGGAGCCGACGGGTGGACCAATGATGTGGTCATTCGGCGATGATGACACATCTGGCGACAACACCGCCATAAGCCATTGCCCAGATATTAGCCTGGGCGGGTACAGCGATTGGCGTTTGCCGACAATTTCGGAGCTTCGCAGCCTGATCCGTGGATGCGACGATACGGAGACTAGCGGTTTTTGCTTCGTAACCGATGAGTGCCTTGAAGAAGCTTGCCGGAATGATCTCTGTAACGGTTGTTCTAATGGCGGTGGCCCGGCCGGGGGTTGCTATTGGCCTTCGCAAATGCAAGGGGCCTGTAACTGGTATTGGTCGTCCTCGGCGGTCTTTGCTTACGACTATTTAGCGTGGGTCGTCGATTTCTACAACGGCTACGTCGACTACAACATTTACTACTCCTTCTACTTTGTGCGTTGTGTACGTTAACCGACCGTAGAAATTAATGATTTGGTAATTTAGTTCTTTCGTTCGACCTGGAGGCTCTCGACAGGTGGTCATTTTCGCGCCGAAGGCGCGATCGAATTTGGTAAGCGGAGTTCGGAATTCGGAATAAATGATTTGTAAGTATAGGACGAAGGCGTTTTAGCTTAGGATTATTCGACTGGGGGAAGCGATGATGAAAAATGTACGGGCGTCCGGCGGACGCACACAAGTAAAATCGGCGCGATCAAAATTGCGAATTGCGTTAATTCAGTATTCCTAATTCCGAACTTGGAAAGGTCGTGTGGCTGCCATGAAAGTTATAATTTGTATTGTTGTCTTGCTTTGCGCGATCCTGATCTCTTCCTGCATTCTATGGCCCGGGTATCAAGGCGGCAACAATCATAGCGCAGACGATGATGCGACTGATGACGACATAGGCGATGATGAGTTTGTTGACGATGTCACAGATGACGACACCGGGGATGATGACACAGCCGATGATGACACAGCCGATGACGATACGATTGACGACGATACCGCCGACATGGTCCTGGTCCCCGCCGGAAATTTTTGGATGGGGTGCGAGCCGGAGGATACACAGTGCAATTCTGGCGAATATCCCCGGCACCAAGTGTATCTGTCCGCCTATTACATCGACGTCTACGAGGTGACCAACGACCGCTACGCGGAGTTTCTAAACGACCATGGCAACGTCTGTGATGACCACCCCTGCGCTTATTCGACGCATGATTATTCCGATCTGGGCATGTACGAATTGGGTGAGACTTGGTTGGTTGATTCAGGCTATGAGAATCGGCCAGTGATATTCGTTACGTGGTTTGGAGCGAAAGATTTCTGTGAGTGGACCGGCGGGCGACTGCCCTCAGAAGCTGAGTGGGAGAAGGCTGCCAAGGGCGATGCGGAGCATTATATCTACCCCTGGGGTGATGCCTGGATTGACAACGCGGCGAATTACTGGGATTCCGGCGATCCTTATGAAACGGGTAGTTTCCCCTGGACGACTCCCGTGGGCTATTACGACGGGAGCAACCACGGAGGCGCGTATCAGACGACGGATGGGCGCAGCCCCTACTGCGCGCACGACATGGCCGGCAACGTGTACGAATGGGTGAACGACTGGTACTCTGATACCTATTATTCCACCAGTCCGACCACCGACCCGCCGGGGCCGGCGGCGGGCACGTCTCGCGTTCTTCGCGGCGGTTCCTGGGCCGTTCTTCCCTGGAATGTTCGCGCGTCGTCCCGGGCCGGGGACATTCCCACGGGTCGGGTCAACTACTTCGGGTTTCGTTGTTCGCGGGACTGAAAAATTACCCTTGAGTACTTTTTCCCTTTTACCCTTTGAAGGGGGGAGTCCAGAGGGGGATCACCCCCTATGACGGTTTAAAGTCGGCGCCTTGGTCACAGAGAGTGGCCTACCTTATATCCTGAGCGCCGTTAAAAATGATGTTAAGTCTTTACGATTTTTCCAAGTGCTTGATAACCCGAAAAGCTTTAATGTTCCTTTCGGCGCAGGTTTGGCGGAATAACTCGGGATGGCTTTTTAACATTGCCAAAGCTTTTTCGAAAATCGGCTCGGACGCGGATTCAAAGGGGCGGTCATTATCAGGCAAAAAAACGATTACATCGATGTTTCTGCGCATCAGATCGCCTATCGGATCTTTTGCATCCAGCGATAACGAGACATTCGTTTTGAAATCAGGCCCTGCATAAGGAGAGAAGCACCAGCCTATCACCACAGCCTGCCTTGCCGGATCGGAGCCCAGACAATCAACCCTGAATTTTTCGACATATTCCCGATCGCGAAGACTTTTCAAAAAAGGCGATGCGGCGATAAACAGAACAATCAGTACCGGTCCCAGACATTTTAGGCTGAAAAATCTTTTCGGAATCGGTATGACTCCGCTATGAATCAACAAAACCAGAACGCCGGCGGTTAGAAAAAGCACGAACGGCGCGCTTAGAATCCAGTGACGGTCGCAGTTTAAAAAAATCGCCAGAAGAAATACAGCTTCCGCGCCTTGGTAGTATTTAACACGATCCAACAGCAAACATAGAAAAACGATGGAATAGACCCAGAAAGGCAAGGCCAGACGCACTGGATATCCCAAACGAACGAACAAAAGCGAACCGGCATGGCTTGCGGCAGTGTACGGAGTAATAAAGACAAAAAGAAAAAATATAGCGGGGATCACGATAAGATTGATGTAAAAAAACTTTGCGGAAAATGACCGGCGCATTGTGATAATCAATACGATCCAGACAGGGATAGCCAACAGAGCGCTGACACCGCCGAACGGCGCCAGGCATTCTATGAAATCCCGCCACATTTGAGGATTCGAAAGATGCGCGGAGATGCTTGTAAGCAAATATCCGCCGCCCGACGACCCTTCGATCCCTATCGGATAAAAAGGAGAGCTGCCGATAATCCAATTTCGTGCATACCAGAATCCGCCGAAAACAATGATGGGAATGACCATCAATATAAAAGAAAACCTGAATTTCGAAATGTTCGTTATCCAAAAGATCAGCCCGATGAAGAGCACATAATAAAGGGCGTTATATTTGACGCCTAAAAGCAATCCGAGAGCTGTGGCCGCAAGAATTGCATAGCGCAATCGATGCGATGTTTCATAGTGTTTGAACAGGGCCATCGAGGCGAACACCAAGGCCGGAAAATAGATATCGTTGGTTTGCAGGAAAAATTGTGTAGCGACCGTCGGCATGGTTGCATAAAGCAAGGCTCCATAAAGCGCCGTAGGTTTTGAGCAATTCATTTGAATAATGAACGAATAGACTGCGACGATCCCCAAAAATGCTATCGGCAGGTTTTGAATATTTATCAGCAATTCACTCTGAAGCGGAATTAAAAACCACGCAAGGATCAACTCGCTGTTGGCCGGATAGGACCAAAAAAGAAAATCCTTTTCCCACAAGCTTCCGGATTGCAACCAACGAATTGCCTTGGGAATGTGATAAGCGATGGAGTCGCGCTCGATCGGAATGAGCAACATTGATTTGTAGATCATAAACGCAATCAACGTTGCGGCGGTCATGATCGCCACGGCCAATGCTGGATTTTGCCGAATCAGGATATCGATTGAGAAAGTTTTTTCATCCGGCTTAAAAGTGTTTTTTAATTTCGGATGAAATCTCGAAGCAAGAAACGCGGCCACTCCGATTGTGATGCATACTACTGCCAGATTGACGACGGTCAGCACCT
>Ga0315282_10006990_pt1 | contig 18680 bp, 21 predicted proteins | sample YL17G07_20_MG_FD_203693 | JGI IMG/M metagenome (GOLD analysis project Ga0315282, IMG submission 203693) | Sediment microbial communities from Yellowstone Lake, YNP, Wyoming, USA - YL17G07_20 | ecosystem: Environmental > Aquatic > Freshwater > Lake > Sediment | place: USA: Wyoming | collected...
TTGAGAACCCTGTCTCAGATATCCGAATCTATGTGCCATCGAACTTCACCTTCGGCTTTGTTTCAAGTGGGTACGGAGACGCTACGACGCAAGACAAAGTTTACTCGGTCTGGACAGACATAACGAATGACTACCAGTACATTTCTGTCCGCACACTTACGGGGGATGACCCGATCGCTCCCGGCTGGGATGTGGTTGAGGTTGGACGAATGCCAACTGCGCTGTCAATCTCTCCCATTCCATCGTTTGTTGTAAGCCCTGGCCTCTATCACATTCGACTTTTCCAGATGCGTGCTCCATTCACGGCTGGCCTCTATCACTTCAAGATTTACGTCGACGGCGAAAGCATCGGCGACGGCAACTTCCCTATCGTCATCGTGAAATCAAGTCTACAGCCAGCGCACGTGACTGGACTAGTAATGCTTCATAGATTCGCCCCTGGAACTAACGCTTCAGGCAGAGTCGTGGCGACGGGCACAACACCCCAGGGCAAGTACGCGGAGGCCGTTGCCTACTTTGGCCCCGAGGACTTTGAGAAGATTGATGGAAAGTACGGTGACGACAGTTGCTTCCGGTACTGGCTGTTCGGCTTGCCGGCAGGCACATTTGAACTCACTGCGTCCGCTTCCGGGTTTCTGAAGACTTCTTCCTACATTACTGTGGATCCTGGACAATCACTGACACAAGATTTCGTGCTCGAGAGAGGTCCAGGAATTACTGTAACAGTCTGGTCGAAAGATATGACCGGTCTTATCCCGTGGGGGAACCTTTGGCAGCCACCGTACGGCACGAATGATCCATACCTTCCGATCAATGATACAAACCACCATCGAGACATACTTCTCAGACTATTGAATCAGTATGAGGAGTCTGTTGGCTACTGGGGGTCAGACGACATCGATCCCCCATATGGCCCACCAAACACGAGCGCCACAATAGATGGAAAACGAGATTACTCCGCCTTCATCTTGAAAACCTCGACGCTCCCCTCAAACGACTCATACACGGCATCTCTCACTGATGTGAGAGGACTTGCCTCGTTGAGATTAGATGGTCATGTTCCAGCGGACTCCGCCGACCTGATCGAAGGAATCGAAGCGGGATCGTACAAGCTCGAGATCTACGTGACAGGGTACGCGATGAAAGAAGCAGACGACTGGCAGAGAACTCTGGAAATACAGTCGGCGTCTAGGAACTACACATTCCAGGTCGACCTTAGAAGAACCACTTGGATCATGGCAACTGCAAAGATCGCAGAAGGCCAGCAGCTACCCGTCTCGAATTCAACCTTCACCATCGTTGCGAAGAGCCCTGACGACGTCGAGGAGGGAGTAGTTGCAGGAAGATTTCCAGTGGGAGCGTGGGAGTACACAATCGTCCTGGAAGGTTTCAACGGAATCTACAACAACCTCCGGCCGATCACTGATTATCAGGATTACGGTTTACCGCCGAATGATTACAGCCTCGAAGTCTACATGTCAGACATGGGCGACCTCTTCGGAATACATCACCTCGGCATCCCTACCCCAGGAAATGGCTGGTACATAACGACCGAGTCACGTGCCAACTTGGATATTGTGGCGCATACAAGCTTCGGGACCAGTTCTACTTCGCTCTCGTTCCATCTTGTATCCTGTTCTGTCGAATTCATATTGCGATCGATACGGGTTCAACGACCCACCGAGAAAGCACCGTGGACATTTCCGGGCGCAGGAATTCGGGTACTCTTGATTGATGAGCTAGGTAGGGTCGCTGCAACACTTGACCCGACGCTTTACGGACTCGTGCAAGATGATGGAACGATCACGCACGATCCGTACGATATAGACACGGGTGACCCCGGCTGGCACGGGCTACTGCGAGTTCTGTTTACGGGCATCGATCCCGGCCCGATTGCGGCGCTTGGCGGTATGTATCCGACAAGGATTGTGGAAGGAAAGTACTTTGTGAATGTGGCGACGCTCGGTTATGTTCAGCGACAACAAGACTCGTCTGTGCTTGTTCTTGCCGGGATGAGCAACGATCTCAAAATAGACCTCGCCCAAGGCGCGCAGATCCGTGTTGAGATGAAGTTTACACACGAAGATGTGGCAACTGTCTTCAACGGATCCGTTCGTGTCGAAGTCTACAGTCAAGACGGCACACTGGTCGGTGCATCCATCTATGCAGGAGCCGAACCCAACCCGCATGCAAACTATCTAGCATATGATTCGTCGAAAGATTGGAAATTGGTTCGTGGTGCAGCTGAGGGAGCCGGCACCGGAACGGAGCCCCAACGTGCGTTCATTTCCAGTCTTCATTACGCGATTCCTCTGAGCTCTGAGCTCTGGGCGAGCTGGCCGGGGATGACGCCGAGCGACGCGAACAGGCTTTCAGTGCCAAAAGGCGAGACTGCCGCTTTCGACGTTTTCGGATTCCACTGGTACTATGGAGGCCCCGACAGCAGAATGGACAGACTATGGGTGAACGGATGGGACACAACAAACGGTGTAGCACACTTCGATTCAGGTATTGCAGGCAGCAATGATGCCTTGGATCTTGAGGGATGGGGTAACTTCACGATTCACGTCTGGGCCTTCGACCCATATGGACCAGATGGCGTATTCGATTCGAATGGTCCGGACGGGATCTTCGGAACGGAGGATGACTACACATTGCCTGATGCGGTTGACAATGGTCCGAGTGACTTTAGAGCGTACTCACAGGTCGCCGACATCCAAGATGTGCAGGTGCCCTGGGGGGGCGTCGCGACCGTCCCCGTCACGCTCGAGGAACAACCAAGCCTAAGCGGAATCGTCTACTGGACCGACATGTACGGTGACCTCAGGACGCTTCCTTGGGCTCAAGTCATCGAGCGTTCGCCGGGTGACACCTGGACATCGACTACGACTGGAGCGTTCAAGCTCTGGCTTTCTCCTGGTTCGCACGATCTCTATGTCTCAACAATTGGTGAGGAACAACTCTGGGAGAGATTCGAATTCAGTATCGTGCTTGCCAGAACCGGAGTCCACACAAACCGGGACATCGTCCTAGTGGCATCAGGCACGCGCACACCGGAGTTCACGACCCCCACTTGGGCGGCGGTGATCCTTCTCACCCTGCTCTTGGTTCTGATCCGGAGCAACAAACGAAGACGCTATCCTTGATATCGACAGAAGGAAACGGGCAACCCTCGTAAAAGTCAGGATGAGGCTTTGTTCCTCTAGTTTGCGGCATTAGTGTCAACGACAGGCGAGAGGCGTTCATCACGGTGAACGTGTTCGTGCGCCTAACTGCTTTATCAAATCTAGAGTGAGATGACCCTAATCGTGCTTGCTCTGTTGCTTCACGGCTTGCTGGCGCAGAAGATTGAGGTACAGAAGAGTTGAGGCACTGCTCCTCATTGCAATCTTTGTGAGTTCCACAAGTGTCGGTTTCGTCGCCCACTCGAGCCATGTTGAAGCGCGAAATGAGAGCGTTTACGAATTTGTTCCGCCGATGCCTCAGTTCACGAGCGAATCCCCGTCGCTGAATTTTACGATACCGTATCCAGTCCCCCAGCCCAGCGCCATCGTTGGACAAGTAAGCGTTCTCGTCATCGCAGTCGAGTTCACGGACGTCAATCACACATTGTCGATCGAGACAGCCGCTAATCATACGATCGATGAACTGAATCTGTACTACAACCATGTATCGTATGGTATGAGTTCAATCGTGGGGAAGGTTGTAGGTTGGATTAAACTGCCCCACAGGATGGTGGAGTACGGCGCAGACAACGGTCCCTTTGTCGATGACCAAGATAGCGACGGCTACCCTGACAGTTGGCGACTCTTGCGAGATGCGCTTCCATTTGTCACAAAAGAGGTTAACTTGGCTGAATACCAACAGGTCGTTGTCTTCCACGCTGGCTATGGGCAAGAATCCAGCAGGAAGCAGGATGATATTTGGTCTGTAACTTACATGCGTTGGACTCTGGGGGCGCAATACCAGAGCATCGAGAAGTTCGCAATCGTCCCAGAGTTCGAAGCTCGAGGGCTCGGAACGCGCGGAGTCTACACACACGAGTTCGGTCACTTGCTGGGACTACCGGACCTGTACAGCAGTACTATCGAGCAGGTTGGCCCATGGGACCTCATGGCGAGGGGTGCTTGGAACGGAAATCCTCCGGGATCGAGCCCCGCGGAAATGATCGCTTGGGATAGAATATTCCTCGGTTGGGTGACCTCTGATCGCGTTCTCAACGTCACAAAGCAGACGAGAGTTAACGCTACCGTGGACCCGATCGAGTCTCCTTCTTCCGGCATCCAAGCAGTCAGAGTTCAGGGATCATCTCAGGACTCAAAGCATTACTACTTGGTTGAGGTTCGACAGAAGATTGGATTTGATGTGGCACTCCCGTCTACCGGAGTCTTGATCACATACATAGACGAGACAAAGTCGAACCCTGTCAAAGTGATCGATGCTGTCCAGACCAGTTCGACACTCGATGACGCTCCGTTCCAAGTAGGACAGAAGTATTCTGACGTTGCAAACAGTATTACAATCTCGGTGACGGGCATAACTGGTTCATCTTTCACGGTGGTCGTTGACACGCTGGCTCCAAGCCCGGACGTTGTGGTTGAGAGCTTGACCTTGAATCCACCGACCGTTCACCCGAACAGCACGGCAACTTTGGACGTTGAGGTGACAAATGAGGGCACTGTGAACGCGAATGGATTCTTCGTTGACATATACCTGAATGATACAGTTTTCTCGTCTCGAAAACTTTCGCTCAAGCCCGGTGAATCACAAGAGATCCAGCTATCTTGGACGCCGAAGATTGGCGGAGCCTACATATTCAGGGTCGCGCTGGATGCGCAGAAAGTCGTCCCCGAAACTAACAGAGAGAACAATGTCAAGACGCTCCGAGTCATCATCGGCTACACGTTAACGCTGGAATTGAGACCACCCGACGCAGGCGCAGATATCGAATGGTGGCTCAGTGTGAATGGATACAACCAGACTTACGCAGGTGTCGGCCAATTCCAAATTGGAGTGGTCCCCGGCCCCAATACTCTACAAATACAGCCCGCCATCTATCTCAATCCCAGTTCCCGTTACGTGTTTCGTCAGTGGAGCGATGGATCCACTTCCAATCCGCGAGTGATTGAAGTCTCATCCGACACGAGTCTCGGCGTGGATTTTGATGCGCAATATTTGCTTTCCCTGGAGCCGAATGGAGGAACCGTCAGCGGAAGCGGATGGTACAATTCAGGCACACCTGTCACTGTAGCGGCGACATCTCCCTCGAATGTCCAGATGAACCAGTCACGCCTAGTCTTCGCGAGTTGGTCGGGAGGAGCGCAATCAAATTTGCCAACCGTGACTATCACAATGACAGGACCGTACAATTTGACAGCGAACTGGAAGACTCAGTACTACCTCAACATGCTGTCCCCGTACGCCGCTGCAGGGGGAGGCTGGTATGACGCTAACAGTCAGGCGGTTGTCTCCTTGAGCTCCGCAGTAGTCGGGGACAATGGAACTAGGTACGTTTTCGTCCAGTGGACGGGCGATCTGTCAGGTGCGAACCGCACCGAATCGATCGTAATGTCCGGTCCGAAAATCGTCGCCGCCCTTTGGGCACCGCAGTATGAGTTGAAGATAGAATCAGAGTGCGACCATGTGAGCGGTGCGGGATGGTACGACCCTGGCACGCAGGCCATATTCGGTGTGGACACTCTGGTCATTGATCTAGCCAAAGATACACGCCGTGTCTTCACTCAATGGTCTGGTGATGCCAGTGGCAACGGCCAACAGGGACTCGTTGCGATGGATGGCCCCAAACTAATACACGCTAACTGGAAAACTCAGTACTTGGTTGCGTTCGTAACGGAGGGAGCCCGCAACGAGACAACACTCACAATAGTGTTGAATGACGAGCCGCATCAGGTGAAGGTGCCGGCGACGGTGGAACTCTGGCTTGACGCCGGATCATCCCTCTCATTCTCCACCAACGCGACCGTGAGCGCGAGCTATCGCCGCTACACTTTTCAAGAGTGGAGAAACAGCACGGGAGGCGCCATCGAGTCTCCGCAGAGCGTCCTCAAGCCCGAGAAGTATACTGCCGTCTACAAGGAACTGTCGATGTTTCCGTGCATAATTGCAACCGTCACATTTGGTTCAGAGGTCACTCCTGAAGTCCAATTCCTCCGGAACTTCCGAGATCACCTGGTCCTCCCAACCCGCGCCGGTTCGGCATTCATGAACGTCTTCAACTTGTGGTACTATTCCTTCAGCCCTCAGGTCGCCGATTTCATCGTTCAGCACGACATCATGAGGAGCCCGCTGAGAATTGGGCTGTATCCACTGCTCGGTATCCTCAAGGTGTCGTCCGCAACCTTCTCCGAGTTAGCATTCATGCCGGAGCTTGCCATCGCGACAGCAGGCATCCTGGCAAGCGCCTTGATCGGACTAGTGTATCTGACTCCGATCAGCCTTGTTCTCGTTCGACTCTTGAGAAGGAAGGGTATTGGTGCTGTCCATGTACTGAGAGCTTACTCGGGCGCATTTCTATTCGCCGCGGCCGCACTCTTGCTGGGCGAACTAGCGGGATCATTCTCGCTGCTTACTGTGGGCGCTTCTGTCATGGTGCTGAGCACGTTGCTCTCAGCGCCGCTGCTGTTCTCATTCGAGCTGATGTCGCTCCAAAAGCGTCTGGTGCTGCCCGTCAAGATGAAAGCGATACTGCGGATTCAGTGAACAGCTTTGCGGTTGAACCCGCAATCGATTTCTCCACGCCTAGGAACGACGCGCGATAGTCTTCGAGCTGACGTTTGATCGGGACACATCTTTCCCGTCGGAGTGTCAGTCTGTCCCCTTCTTTGACGTCGCCTTAAACTGACGCAACGTGTCCCACATTCGCTCGAAGAGTTCGTCGTGGACTTCCGCAATCAGTTTGTTCGTGGTCCAGATGGCGCGATCGAATCCACGGTCGGTCTTGAGATCTTCGGGTCTGCTGTCTATCACGACAAGTTGCCGCGCGTCAACTGAGACGAAGCTTGCGCCGAAGGGTTTGTCGATCGGTCTCAGTTCCAGAATCTCGGAGAATTCCTTTGCCACAGCGGAGTTCTCTGATGAGATCGGCGAAAGCAATCGCACGACCACACCGCGGGTCTTCGCTTCTTCGAGCACTTCCGAATGTGCCTTGTATGCACGCACCAGTCCCCAAGCGCTCGTGGCGTAGTTGATCGATTTCGTTGCGTCGCGAAGTATTTCAGTTAATTTCCGAAGGATGTCTTTTCGGCCGTCTATCCGCCAGAACTCTCTGACATCTTCCGGAATCACGTACTGTTTTGTATACTTGCTAGACTCGAAAAGTACGGCAAGTGACTGGACGATGTCTTCGGATTCCTTCACTTCACGGTTCAGCTTCGTGACTACTGGGAGGAGATGTTCGCTTGGAGCGGCCGGCGCGTACAGTTCGGGTTTCCCCGGTATGATACGAAGTAGGCCTTTGCGTTCCAGTTCCCTGATCGCGCCGTAGGTTTTCGTTCTCGGCACTTGACCGAAGTAGCTCACCTCGCTCGCCTTCTTCGGTCCCATCCTGACCAAGGCGAGGTAGATCCTGGCCTCGTATTCGGTTAGGCCTAGACGTCGAAGAGCGGCAACCTCTTTGTCCTCAACAGCCAAGCAATCCCTCAACCTGTTCCAGTGTGCACGATTGTCGTGAGTGCAGCTTCGATAGATGATAGATGTTACGTTTTCCAATATACAAACGTTCTAGAAAACCCGTCCATGATTTCTGTCGCTCAGGTTCGGTGACCATCGTCACACGAGGTTTACTCGTTTTGGAGAACAAGCAACTGGCGTGGTCTGCGATTCACCTTGACTCTTGACATGGTTGATGCAGTCTGGTCCGCGATGCGGAAGGACGAGTTCTACAGCCCTGGCGATCTGGCTAATACCCTAGGACAGCCAACTGAGGCGGTTGTCCGAGTCTTGGAGTTCCTCTCAAGATACGGGTTTGCGGATAGGGTGACGGAACGCGAATTGATCTTCAGGAAGGTCGTGAGTGCTCTCAGTCCGAGCGACGCATTGAGGACTCTTCGCACTTTGCTCGCAGATGCTCCCGTTGACGCAGACCGAGTGACTAGCGTTTCCAAGACGCCCAGACACTTCGACAAGTTCTAACAACCCCGCAATGGACGGAAAACGAGGATGATCATTTCCGCGCGCTTAGACTCGCGCTGACTGGTCGGTCTCACGCATGGGCCGTAACGTCAACTTGGGGTTGCGGCTTTCGAAGCCCAATCTTGCTGCTCCGCCAGTTGAAAACTTCTCTGATACGGTTTAGGTCGTCTCCTGTCAGTTCAGGATGCGCCTCCAGCCGGCTCTGGACGAGCGGCGCGGATTCACGCAGCAACTCTAATACAAACGCGAAGGCACGCGAGCAGTCCACACAAAGCAGATGATCCGACTCCGCCAGTGACTTTGCGCATACCTCGCAGGCCCGTCCGGTTTGCTCGTGCTGAAGATCGGGCGGAGCTGTCAAGGACGCTGCCTCTTCATCCTGGCCTTCGGGGCTTGAGCGCACTGTTTCAAGTTGGAGGGATCCTCCTGTCTTCTTTGTTTGCCATTCGAAGACTTCTTTGATTCGCCTTAGATCTGTCGCGTCGATGTCGGGGTGGCGGTGGAGCAGATCGAGCATGAGCGTGAATGCGCGGGAACAGTCGCCGCAGAGAAGATCCCCTCTTCTCGTCATCGCCTTTCCGCAAACCTCACAGATGGCCAGCGGCGCCTCTCCCATAAAGAACCACGCTGCAATGAGAACTCGTTTTCCAAATAATCTGTTACGGAATCGCGTACTAGAAGACTGACCGACATTGAACCAGGCGAACTGTCTCAATTGCCACGCAGCAGGGACGGAGCATGTTCCGCATGAATACCCTCAGCGAGCTGTGCTAGCGCGGCTTAGTATTCTTCGCATGCTTGACTCTCTCCTCGACTAAAGTCGGGAGCTTGCGCTCGCGCCAATTTAGGGTCATTCTGCTTAGCAGGATCTGGCCTAGTGTGGGTGCCAAGAGAACGAGGGAGAGGCCTATGCCTTCAGCAGTGAGTATGGGCTCATCGAAAGAGGTGAAATGCTCGATGACTGTAGGCTCCACCTTGACCGTTGCGCCGCCTGTGATGAGCGGTGCACTGCCCATGTGGAAGTTTAGCATGACGGAGATCCAGATGGACTGGTTTAGTATCGGCCAGAGCAGAGGCGTTGAGGTTTGAAACAGATCGAGGATGAGGTGCGCGAAGAGACCGAAGGCTCCGAGCAATACGAGTGAACGCAAGCCCTTTCGATTCCACGTGAGCACGAGGGCCGGGAGCACCACAAGTGCTAGGACAATAAGGGAGTGGCTTTGGGACCTGTGAACCTGAAACAGAACATCCAGATCAGGCGTCAGCGCGACCAGAGAAGCGAATAGGACTTTTCGAAGGTCCAGGCCAAAGGCTCTGAGTGACACGAAAGGAACGGCGAAGTGAAGGAGAGGTTCCACCATGACGCTGCGCGACCGTCAGCGTCTCCACCTGACGGTCTTATGAAGATTGCACGCGTGGTCTGAACAGGCGTACTTTCCACGGAAGATCGGAGCCATGCTCTGATGGATCGCGCTGTTGCGTTCCTTGTGTGAACTAGCTCGCGCGATTCAGGTACGCCCGCAACGTCGTGCTACTTGAGAGATTGATCGTAGTTGTGTAGTCGACGTAGCCATCTTTGTGAATCTTCAATGAATGTGCTCCGGGGTATATGCCTTTGAGCACTAGGGAACCGTGCGAATCTGTCGTGCCCACAAGGCTTCCGTCCAAGTAGACCGAGGCACCAGCTATTACCTTGCGAGATTTCTGGTCATTTGCATAGACCGTAACAGTGTACTGCGGCGGCGTGTAAACCGCGTAGAGTGTGTTGCTCGATTGAACGGTGTAGGAGAGGGAGGTAGTAGTCGAGAGGGTTTTGCCCGACTCGTCTTCCCACCTGACGAACTTGTAGGAAACTCCGCTGACTGTCGCTCCGCTTGGCGCTGTGAACGTGTGTTTGCCCTGCAACGTCAGAGAGAACGGAGTCGAGTAGTACTTCTTGTCTACTGTGATTCTGACTCCTGGGAATTCCGCTCCGAGGGTACTCTTCGACTTCACTGTGACTTGTGGTAGCCCGAAACGAGCCTTCAGCGATCCGCTACCGGAGACCGTCATGTACGTATCAGCGGAGGAGGGGTTGTCAACAGAGACGCCACTCGTTTCCCAGCTGGCAAACGAGTACCCGCTAGGTGGATTCGCTACCACGTGAACACGTGCGCCTGGAGCATATGCGCCGGTGAGTCCGTTTGTTTTCGTTGCGCCATCGACCGCGATCGTTCCGCTCGCGGGATCAGTGTAGAAAGTGATTGTGTACATGATCGGTGTGAAGTGCGCCTTGACCGAGCCGCTGCTAGAGACGGTCAGGTAAGTGTCCTGTGAAGACGGGTTATCGATCGATACGCCGCTTGCCTCCCAGCTGGCGAACTGGTAGCCGCTCGGTCCGCTCGCGACTACGTGAACACGCTGCCCTCCAGAGTAGCCGGTTACCGTTGTCCCATCAGTCACGGATGCCCCATCAGCCGAGATCTGTCCTATTGAAGGGTCCGCATAGAAAGTCACTGAATATGTGGAGGTGACCGTGAATGTTGCAGTTGCAGAGTCAACTGATCCCATATCAGTCTGAACCGTCACCGTGTAGGTGCTTGCGGGCGCGGCTGCGTCAACTGTGAAGCTTCCTGCGAGGCTGCCGGCAGTGATCGTGCACGTCTGCGAAGTGAAGAGGCTTGATGGTTCTGCGACCAAGGTGCAGGTGGTTCCTTGATAGCTGGAACCTGAAGCCGAGACAACGGTTCCTGCTGGACCTAAGGTTGGTGTGAGCGTTGGTGGTGCGCTTTGAGGTGAGGTCGTACTTGATGTTGACTCACTCGTCATGGTTGTTGTCGTTGTCACCACAACGGAACCGATCGTGAACGAGAGCTCTTTCAGGTTGTTACTCTCGTTCGCTTCCGCTATCTGATTATCCGGATCCACGACCCACTTTGTCGTGTGTGTGCCTTCCTGAGCTGAGAATGGTCCAACGAACCATGTCTGGACTTCGCCTGCCATAATGATATCAGGGCCTCCTCGCCCGTAGTCGTTGTCGTAGTACACGTCGAGATAGTAACCGTTCGCGGTCGTGTCTCCAATGTTCTTCACTGTGGCAACGATGTTGAATGATTCCCCTGGCGCTACCTGCGCAACCGGCGTGCCAGTGGCTGAGTCTTTCTCAAGCCATATGCTCTCTATCATGAGATCCGGCGAAGCCGCATAAGCCGGCACCGCAAGATTCGGAATACAGATCAAGAGAAGAAGCAGGAATGAGAGGATCGGGACTGCGTAGCTTCCTCTACGGGATAGGGCAGGTACCGAGCGGTGTGGCGTTTCCTTGCCATGCGTCATGTGCGTTCCAAGCGCTAGTCATGGCTCATCGGTCCTAAACGTCGTGTAACCGGGCTCACTCCACCTTAGCGACAGAACCGTCGGGGAAAAGATCGGAAGTTGGGGCTTGGAATCCCCGTGTTTTGGCCTCTGTTTGGCAGGTATGGCGCGGGTTCGCGGTTTCTCGCAGGATTTTCTCTGGGCGGTTCATGAGCGTTTTCTGTGAGGATCATGCGTCTGTGATGGGGCGGGTTGAGGCGTCGGCGAATATTTTCACTGACCTCCATTTCTGAAATCATTGACCTGACGAATCCTCACCGGGTGCAGCGTATGGGCAGATCGAAGATTCGTCGGATTCAACACGCGCGAGTCCATGGCCACGTCACCAGTCGCCCGAATGCTGAGCCGGTCGGAGATGCAGCTGTGAAACCCGTGGGCGCGGTGGAGGAGAGAGACTCAGAGTTGCTTGTCACAAGGATCTGTGACCTGATCCTTGACCGACTGGATGAGGCGGGTTCGGATACGCGTCGCCGAGGAGAAGAAGCAAGGCGACGCCGGAGATGACAACTCCCGCCGACTCGGCGAGTGGCAAGGAGACGGCTGGTGAGATTCGACTGATGCAGGAGGAGAGCCGCCAGTGGCTGCTGCAACGCCTGCGCGAAATCATGGAGATCGCAATGCAACGCGTCACAAACCCGAAGACAGCCGCCGGCGACCGGATCAAGTGGTCCCGCATCGTGATCGCCGCCGCGCAGGCATGCAATGCCGTGCTACGTGACGTCGAGATCGACGCGCTGAAGCAACAGATCAACGAGCTGAAGACGCTCACCCTGGAGAGGCTACAGGACGAGGACCGACGGGATTAGACGAGAAGTCCGGAAACTGAAACGAGCGATTGAGAAACAGCCGCGCCTCTGGAAATTCCGCGGAAGACACGTCGTCCGGGCTGAAGAGTGGAAATGGGGAGACTGGACCAAACTACCCGACAAGTCCTTCGGCCCCATGATAAACGAGAAGAGCGTCCCCGACGACTTCTTCCAGGATTATCTGGCGTTGATGGAGAAACTCGAGGACCCACTATACGGCCGCGACCGCTGCTGGTGGTGTACAATCCATCAAGCCGGCCTTGTGAAGAAGGAGATTGACCGCCTCGAACGTTACTGGCAAGAACATGGCGGAGAGGATGGCAAGAAGGAACACGACGAACTGCTCGGTGAGCCATACGCGAGCGATTTCCGGCGCGACGATGCGATGCGACAGGTGGAATGGCGCGTCTACAATGAGCTAGGCGGCGCAAGCGACCGCACATGTGAAGTCGTGAACTATTTCCGCTGCCCCTACGGCGACGAATGGCGTCAACTCCAACTGAACGGATACGACGTAAAATGCCTCTGGCACCACATAGAATGGTACGACCGACACTGGACCCCTGACATCAGCTCGGCGCCTACACCCGATGAGATGAAATGGTACCATTTCAACGAGCCACAGATAATCGACGTAACAAACTTCGATGACATTATCCGAGCGATCGAGGACGGTAGACTTGACAGGATCATAGACGAACATACACGCTACATGAAAGAGACCGACCGCGAGATCTGGGCGCTGTGAGGCGAATTCTATGCTTAAACGTCCCCGTCCGAGACATCCTGGCAATGACCATAACGATACGGGATGGAGTCAGCAGGACGCTGTTGACGGTCAAGAGAAGAGACGAGAGCTTCAGCAGACTCTTCGAAAGGCTCACCGAAGACATCAGCACGCCCGAACTTCTGAAGAAACTTAGAGGATGCGTCGAATTCAGCGACAAGGAGAAAATGCTCTCAGAAATCCATACTCGTAGGATCGAGCGTAGACTATGATAGTAGTGGATACGGATGTTCTGATCAAGATCTTGGACAGACGATCCATGAGGGCCGATGAAGCTCTGAGAAAGATCCTTGAAAGCGATGATAAGATCAGCATAACAGCGATAAACCTCCACGAGATCATGTACGGCTTGCACAGATACGCTGAACCCGTCAGGGAACTCCCACGGTTGCCCGTCTTAGACTACAGAAAAGAAGACGCTCGAGGATCCGCAAGAATAGAGGCGGAGGCTGAGAAAGCCGGGACGCCCATACGTAGAACTGACGCCATGATAGCCGCCGTGACCATCAACAACGGAGCAAGCCTGTACAGGCTGGACCTTGGAGACTTCAGGCCCCTGAGAGCACACGGCATAGATTCGCAGAAAGAAAGCACATCACCAGACAGCAGATCCTTAGAGCTGTGAGAGAGACTAGGCGCGGGCGTTGATTCGACGACCACGGTGCTGATCGAATCCTAGAACAACTGTCAAAGCAGAACAGAGCCGAGCACATCCCTGATATCCCAGGCCCTACGGCACGGCTTGGACACCAAGCATAGCAAACCTAAATTCTCTCGGGGCCTAATCGCAAGTCCAGTAACAAAGCGGTTTGCGGAGTCAGTAAGCGCAGGCGATCCCGTTTGACCATAGAGGTTGAGATTAAGGAGATTAAGAACATGCTGGGAGAACTCAGCATGAAACTCGACGCGCTCATCCAGAACCGAGAAACACTGACAATGATGACCATCTCAGAGCGCGCTCTCAAAGATTTCCTTTCTGGCGAACCGGACCTCTACTCCTCGAGGGACGTGAAGGTAGCGTACAGGTGAAAGGCAAACTAGTTCTCATACCGTTCCCCTTCACTGACATGACAAGCACGAAACTGAGACCAGCGCTGATTCTGATCGAAGCAGAGAGGGACTGCGTCGTCGCGTTCATATCATCAAAGGTACCCGTGACGCCCTCGCCCACCGACATCTTGATTCCCGAGAGCCACGAGGAGTTCACGCGCACCGGACTCAAGAGAAGCTCCGTCATAAAGCTCGACAAGATTGCAACGATATCAAAAGACCTCATACTGGGCGAAATTGGAGAACTTGGAGAAGCCCTCCGAAGAGAGATCAACACAAGACTCCGCGAGGTCTACCAACTGTAGGAAGTCCGGGAAGACTTCAACGAGCCGGCCATCATCGACGTGACAAGCTATGATGACATCATACGAGCGATCGAGGACGGTAGACTCGACAAGACCATAGACGAACACATACGCTACACGAAGGAGACCGACTGCGAGAGCTGGGCACTCTAGGAGAACCGCGTCTGTGCTCTCATGCAGCGCGAGAACGTCGCACTCCAGCTATTCAGGAATTTTCTTTCCAAATAGGAATCAACTTATAGAGTAGGATCACCTCCTTCTCGGTGGCGAGACCTCCGTTGGGAGTAATAGTGAAAGTCACGAGAAGAGGCCAAACAACCCTCCCCATCGAACACCGGACTAGACTTGGCATCAAAGAGGGCGACCACTTGCTCATTGAAGAGACCGCGCAAGGGCTTCTTGTCCGTCGCGTGCCCGACCTCACGGATCTAGCAGGCGTAGACGCAAAGTACGGCACCATAGAAGAGGCCAAGAAGATGATCGAACGAATGAGGGAGGAATACTAGAGAGACTTGGAGGTCATCGACTCGAGATTCCTACTGGAGTACTTCCTCTCCGACGACGAAGAGACAAAATCGAAAGCCTCCAAGCATCTCAGGACCTTGATCGAGAAGAAAACCGGCATCTTACCCACAATAGTTGTTACCGAAATCGTGCGCTACGTCTCCGACAAACGCGGAAGAGAAGAAGCAACGATCAGATACCTATCTCTCAAAAGAAGCGGACTCGTAATCGCCAACCTTACGGCCGAAATAGCAAGAGAAGCAGGCCTCCTGAAGAGCCACCATCCGAACATACCAACTGGCGACTGCATAGTCGCGTCCACCGCCCTAGCGACAAAAGCCAAGATCCTCTCAGATGACAAGCACTATGACGAGATCAAAGGCATAACAAGAACCTGGCTCTAGAACGATCAAGGGAGCATACACGCTGCATGAAGTAGACCGACCGCGAGATCTCTCAGAGCGCTCGTCCAAGAACGAAGACCCTGCCAAAACTCCTATATTTAGGAATTGGGTCGGTTCCGGTGGGATTGAGAGTGGGAAACTCCTCCATTGCACGATCGGCGGTCGACAACAAGGGCAGGATCATTCTGCCCAGACCACTCAGAACTGCCTTAGGGCTGACCGAGGGAACTAGCGTTGCCGTGAGTCTGGAAAGGGATCACCTTGTCGTTTCGAGGCTGGTGGGTCCAGACGATTTCATCCGCCACATGGAAGGATTCGTGAAGGAAGATTCTGCACTGCCCCTGGTGGATCCGCTTTCTCTCAAAAGAATCTGGGAGAGAGCTTGACCGTCTACGTCGACTCGAACTATTGGATCTATTGGATGGATCGCCGCCACCCTGAGCACAGGTTTGTAGCTCGAGCGATGAGGGCGGCCATAAAAGAGGGTATAATACTGAACGTCGCGAGCTTCATTGAAGTTGCTCACTATTTCAGGGCGCTTGGGGACCCCGAGTTCTCGTCAAGGATGGATGAGCTACGTAACCTTAGAACACTAACCTTAGTGGAACTGGACGCGACGACCGCCGATCAGGCGCTAAGGTTCCTGACGCGATACGGAAAGGTCGGCATCGGAGGCCGCGACGCAGTAATCTTGGCCACGATGAAGCTCCACGGCGTTAAGCGAATTCTGACACATGATAGAGACTTTGCGAAAGTCAAGGAAATCAGAGTAGTAGATCCCATTCCAAGGCGGCTGTGACCTCACCCATGCAATCATTTCTCCGCTCTCAGGCTCTTTCTTGAAGAGCCTGACCAGCACCCTTGGCTCCAAGGAGAGCCCCCTAGCTCGTCCTCTTCGCGATGTTCTTCTTCGATCAAATCACTTGCGGTCTTCGCGCTTGGGGCGATTAGCTCGTTGATAACCTGGAGTGTTCTCAGTCTGTCCTTAGGTTTCAGTTCGAATAGGTTGAGGTAGAGTCGCAGTGCACTCCGTATTGCTTCGCTCTTGCTGACAAAGCCGTATGCTCTTGTCAGCCTCTCCAGCAGCTCCGCTTCTCTCCGGGTCAGTTTAGCAGAGACCGAGACCGCATGCAATCAATGCGCCCGAAGTTTACTAGAGTAAACCTCACAATAAGGAATTCTGCACAGACAATACTATGTGGCGGGTTCAGGAACCTAGGAGAATCTGGATGCTCACTTACAGAGCGAGATCAGCCAGCATGATCGCTCTCTGTCTTGTCTCGGCGGATTTCAGTCGCTTCGTCAAAATTGTGTCTGCCGTAACCATTTGTGAGTGACCGTGGGTAGCAAAAGCAACGTAGACTGCGTCGTAGATGGAAATCGGATTCTCAAGAGAGAGCGTGAATGTGGTTGCCCACTCAAGGTCGCTCGGCTCGCGGGTGATCTGGAGGCCCTCAAGCGATTCAATCGCTCCGCGGAGTTGTCTTGGCGTGAATCTTGCTACTGGATGAAATCTCAGAGCTGATGCGACTTCATAGATCAGTAAAGAGGGGGCGTCTAGTTCGATTGTTCCCTCTTGGAAGAGTTCTCTCAACCGTCGGGCGGGAAGGCTGTCTTTCTCTTCGATGAACCACTTTACCGCGACTGAGGCGTCTGGGACATACCGCGGGATCTCACTTCTCTCCAATATCGAATGGTCTCCGCGCTGTTGAAATCGATGTAACCGTACTTCGACGCTATCTCCTTGTAGATCGTATCGGCTTGGACGCCGGCTTCGCGCACTCGTTCCCAGTCCCTCGCCGTGGCACGCCGCTCCAGTTCGATTCGCGCTTGGATGGCGTCTCTCAGGAGGGCAGACCAATTGACCGACTTGACTTTGTGCATCTTTCTCTTCAACCCGTCAGGTACGCGGATCGTGACTACAGCCAAGCTGCAGACCTCCGAGCGAGTGTATAGACAGCGTATAGTCGACTGATAAGTCTTCCCGAGCAGCTGAGGAGAACAAACGGACAACCGCACACGCAGCGCCATCAATCATTTTCGAAGAGGGTAAACGCGACAAGTTCATGGACGGACACACATGCCACGTGAGACAGGCCGACCGCGGGATCTCTGAGAGAGCGCTCGTCCAAGGATGAGGCCCCTGTCAGGTTCTGTTAACTTGTCGGCTCATGGCGTGTTCTCCCATTTTTGTTTCGGTCGGGTTTCGACCTTGACTCACGGGAAAGATCAAGGGCCAGCAATGGGCAAGACTTAGGGTCTATCGAGTGGACTTACAACCGTGATGTCTAGCTCGTTTTCAATCTCGTTTCGACGTGAGATTATATCTCCGTCGAGCGTCGTGAACGTCTCTAGGTCCGGCACTGTTTCTCTCATGGTCTTCGCGTAGGTCAGATGTAACATGTTCAATTGCTCGTCGGCCGTGGCTTGGATCATCGCTCGCATCGCTTCGGTTCTACTATTGTAGAGGCCTAGCCTGACGAGGAGATCGAGTTTCCTCGCGTCCTTGCGGCTCAATCTGATCGGAACAACCGTCATGGCCATCAGCGCATGGCATGTGGTATACATGTTGTATAACACAAGGCTGACGGCAGAGACGGTCGTACTCCGCGGAAGGCACAAGGCTCCTCTTGACTCTCTTCGCGGGCGACGGCGTCCTATTCAGGAATGCCGCATCCGCTCTTGGCCTCGCGGGACGAGCGAGAGAACGTGTGATCAGCTCATCATCCATCGCATTAAATCGTGAAAGCATAGTCGCTATAGAGGTTGGAATCCACTGGAGAGACAGAAGAGGGCTCGCGACTCGTGAAGCAGGCTCTAGAGTACCTTGCAATCGGAGCGCTTTCATTTCTAGTGGTCACCATTCTGGAGAGACTTGCTGCGGGACTCCAAGGCCACGTACTGAGGACGGAGATCTATAGCATCCACGGCTTCTCCCATATCTTCTTCGGAATAGGGTTGGCTTCGATTATTCTGTTCCTCAGACCGAAAGCGACTGCGAGGCTAGTGATTCCCGTAGTTCTGCTTGTAGGGATAGCATGGGAACTCCACGAAGGCTATTGGCTGATGGGAGAACCGATAGATTCTCTGGAGGATGTGGTGCTGGCAATCCTTTCGGCTTCAACCTTTCTATGCTTCACAAGAAGGAAGGACAAGAAACCAGACCCATGATTCGACGACTACGAATGAGCGTGTTTGAGTTCTTGCAGCTCGACATGCCATCGTCACCACAATAGGCAAGGACAAGAGGGAGGAATTGGAGTGGCTAGGCGGCTCTTTGAATCTCTAGAATGCTGGTCGAATCTGGACGGAAACCGTC
>Ga0315282_10006992_pt1 | contig 18676 bp, 14 predicted proteins | sample YL17G07_20_MG_FD_203693 | JGI IMG/M metagenome (GOLD analysis project Ga0315282, IMG submission 203693) | Sediment microbial communities from Yellowstone Lake, YNP, Wyoming, USA - YL17G07_20 | ecosystem: Environmental > Aquatic > Freshwater > Lake > Sediment | place: USA: Wyoming | collected...
TGAGCAGAACCGATGATTCTTCCATGCCAACAGCATAGCCGGCCCGACCATCAGCGGCGGCTGCGTCGTCAAGACTGACGTATTCCCTGTGCCATTACCCTATGACATTATCGCTGTGCCATCACACTCGGCCCGGGTTTTCTTGACTGGAGCCATGGTTCGGCTATGATGAGCTCCAAATCAAGGAATGGATGAATCGCTTAGCGAGGTTCTACCCCTCGTAACAAAACCGATCCGTTACACGGGCGGAGAGTACAACGCCCTTTACAGAGAGCCCGACCCGGCTCGAGTGAGCTGGGTCCTTGCCCTCCCCGAGGTATACGAGTTGGGCATGTCGAATTACGGGCTCAGAATTCTCTACTCGATAATCAATCGGCTGGAGAACGCGCAGTGCGAACGCTGCTACGTACCCTGGCCGGACTTCGGCACGGCGCTGAGACAGCGCGGCGCCCCGCTGTACGCGCTTGAGTCGAGGCGCCCGGTGCGCGATTTTGACATCCTCGGCGTCTCGCTCCAGAGCGAGTTGTCCTATACCAACGTGCTCTGCCTGCTCGACCTGTGCGAGATTCCGCTGCATCGTGGGGAACGCACCGACTCCCACCCGTTGGTCCTGGCCGGCGGTCCGTGCACGGTCAATCCCCTGCCCATGGCTGATTTCGTGGATGCGTTCGTTGTCGGCGACGGCGAGGAACCGGTGCGCGAAATCACCGAGGCGTTTGCAGCCTGGAATCGGAGGAATCGCGCCGACCTGCTCTCGCAACTGGCCAGGTTGCCGGGCCTGTATGTTCCCGGCTTCACGCCGCAGGACAGCGTCGTTCATCGCCGCGTCGTAGCTGAACTGAAGGAACAGGACTTCCCTTTTCCGCCCGTGCTGCCCATCTGTGAGATAACTCACGACCGGCTCTCGGTCGAGATTGCGCGAGGCTGCGCCCGCGGCTGCCGGTTTTGCCAAGCTGGGATGATCAACCGTCCGGTACGTGTCCGGTCGATTGACGAAATCGTACGCCTGGCCGAACGCGGTATCCGGGCCACGGGCTGGGAAGAGGTATCCCTGCTCTCCCTGTCCGCGCTTGATTACCCCGACCTCCTGGGTCTCGTGCGCCGGCTCAACTCGCGCCTAAAAGACCGGCGCGTGGCCTTGTCTTTGCCCTCGACCCGTGGCGAGGACTTCTCGCCCGAGCTCGCCATCGACCTGCAAGAAGTGAAAAAGACCGGGCTGACGTTTGCCCCCGAGACCGCCTCTCCCCGCCTGCGCTCGTTCCTGAACAAGAACATATCCGAGCTGCGCATTCTGGAGTCGGTGCGCAACGCGCTGGACGCGGGCTGGAACGGCGTGAAGCTCTACTTCATGGTCGGCCTGCCTGGTGAGACCGATGCCGACATCGCCGAAATCAGCCGGTTCGCGACCGAAGTCGCCCGGCTTTGCCGGAACCGGATGGTGCGACTCAACCTGAGCCCGTTCGTGCCCAAACCTCATACCCCTCTACAGTGGGCCGCGTTCGCCGACCTTGCCGAGACCCAGGCGAAGATCGACCGGCTGAAGTCGGCAATCGACCGCCGCAACGTTAAACCCAAGTGGGAGAACCCGGAGTGCTCGATGCTGCAGGCGTTCCTTGCCCGGGGCGATGAGCAGGTTGGCCGTGTCGTCGAACACGTATACCGGAACGGCGGCGTGTTCCAAGAATGGACCGAGCACTTCCGGATCGGCCTCTGGACCGACGCCTTTGCCGCCACTGGCGTGGACCCGAAGACGTACTTAGCTGAGCGCTCACCCGCGAAGCCGCTGCCATGGGATTTCATCGACGCTGGAGTGAGCAACGAGTTCCTCAGGTCGGAATACGACAAGGCACGCGCAGGCCAGGAAACGCCCGATTGCACGCTTGGGGCCTGCTCCAACTGCGGTGCTTGCCCGGGCACCCGGCCGGCCCGGCGTGAATCCCGACCGGCCGAAGATACGACCGACCTCGCATCGATCTACGGTCGCCGGCCCCGACCGGTCCAGAGCTGTGAAGAACTGAAGACCCGGTTCCGGCTCCGCTACGCGGTCGAGGAACCGTACCGGTTCGCCGCGCACCTGGACCGGGTGCGGGCGTTCTACCGCGCCCTGCGCCGGAGCGAACTGCCCATCGCCTATACCAAGGGTTTTGCTCCGAAGCCGATGCTCTCGCTCGGACCGCCGCTGCCGGTCGGCGTGCTGTCGGGCGGTGAGTATCTGGACGTCTTCACCGCCTACCACTACACCGGCAACATTGTCCGTGACCTGGGCACTTTCCTGCCTCGGGGCCTGCGTCTAACCGCTGGCCGCGCGATTTCGCGCGACAGCCTGACCCTGGGCCGGATCGTGAACCTGGGAAGATATGACATTCAAGTGCCCGAGGCGCTCGCCGGAGACATCTCCGGCCTTATCGGACGGGGCAGGCAATTGCCCGGTGTCAGGAACCTGTCGGGCGGACCGGACCGCACTCTGGTTCTGGACCTTGCGGTCGGACCCGGCATCAAGCTGCTCGACACCCTGGCGCAGTTATTCAAGATTAGCGATACCGAAGCCCGCTGCCTGCATGTCAGGCGCCGGGACTGTCTGGCGGCCGAAAACGGCCGGGTCCGGACACCGCTGGAGGATTAATGAAAGTCAAGACGAAGCTTGTCCTCACTTCCAATGAATGGGAGACGAGGGTTGCAATAATCGAGAACGACCGACTGGTTGAGTTCTACATCGAACGAGCCGAACAACAGAACCTGGTCGGCCGCATTTACAAGGGCCGCGTGGAAAACGTGGTCAAAGGCCTGCGCGGCGCCTTCATCAACATCGGTCTGCGCAAGAACGGGTTCCTGCCGTTGATGGAGATACCCGAGTTCGACGAACTGGAGGACGAAGACGCCGAGCCGTCCGAGAAGTCGGCCCGGCCCGAGCCGCGCACCATCACCCTGCGCGAAGGCGAGGAAATCCTCGTCCAAGTAGTCAAAGACCCGTTCGCCGAGAAGGGCGCGCGCCTGACGTCGTTCGTTTCCATACCGGGTCGGTACCTCGTGTACTTCCCCAATGCCCAGCGCGTTGGCATCTCGCGCCGGATACGGGAGCGCCGGGACCGGGCGCGGCTGCGTGAGGCGTCGCGCAGATTCAAGTCACCCCACGCCGGCCTCATCATCCGCACTGTGGCCGAGGAGGCCAGCGCCGAGGAACTCGCCGTCGAGTACCGGGCCTTGGACCGTGTCTGGGAGACGGTCCGAACTAGGGCGGAAACCGCCAAGCCACCTGCCATCCTGTATGAGGAACCCTCCATCGGAGTGAAGCTGGTCCGCGACCTGTTGAACGCCTCGGTGGAGAGGATGATCGTGGACGCCGAGGACCGATACCGGGAGATCACCGACTACCTCGGCCAGATGGCGCCCCAACTACGCCGCAAGATCGAGCTGTACAAGGGCGAGGTGCCGCTTCTGGAGCAGACCGGGGTCGAGGCCGAACTCGAGCGGATCTTCCAGAAGCGCATCTGGCTCAAGTCCGGTGGATTCATCACAATCGACCAGACCGAGGCGATGGTGGCCATCGACGTCAACACCGGCCGGTCGGCCAAGGAGGAAGACCCTGAACGGCTCATTCTCCAGACCAACCTCGAGGCCGCGGCCGAAATCGCCCGGCAGATACGCCTGCGCGACCTGGCCGGCCTTCTGATCATCGACTTCATCGACATGGAAGATGTGAAGAACACCGAGAAAGTAATCGCCGAACTCAGGCTGCAACTCTCCAATGACCGGGCCAAGGCCGACTACTCGAAGATGAGCCGGTTCGGACTGCTAGAGATGACCCGCGAGCGCACACGACCAGGCATGATGTACTCGATGCAGGAGATCTGCCCGACCTGCAAAGGTTCGGGCCGCGTCCGCTCCCGCGCCGAAATCGCGATGAAAATTGAGCGGGCGATAATGGCCCGTTTGAACAAGCTGCGCGGCCGGCGCATTCGGATCATGGCCGCGCCCGCACTCACCGACTTCCTCACAACGGACTGGTACGACCGGCTCAGCGAGTTCGCCCGCCGCTACGAACTGGCAATCGACGTCAAGACCGACTACCAACTCCAGCCCACCGACTTCAAGTTGCTGACCGAGGCGCTCTAGCGCGAACCGTCAGCCCCGGAGAATCGAGATAGGGAAACCCGGACCCTGGTCCGGTGCTTCGAGCGTCTTGAGCCGGCCGCGCATGCCGCCGACCAACCGTACTTGGGACCGCGGCACCCTGAGAAACGCTGCGACAATCCTCACGACCGCGTCGTTCGCCTTGTCTTCGTGCGCCCGAGCGCGCACCGAAACCCGCAGTGTGCCGTCCGGCTCCCTGCGCACTGAGTCCTCCCTGGCCCCGGGCTTTACCTGGACCCTGAGTCGCACGCCAGTCTAACCGACGTTGCCCAATCGCCCCTTATACCGGTCCACGAGCTCCGCCCGCTTGCCCGCGTTCCAGCCAGAGACCCGCGAGAAGTAGCCCGTCACACGGGTGATGAAATCGATCTCGGCCGAGCCGCAATACGGACAGACGTCAGCCAGCCCCCGCGTGGTCCTGAAGCACCGGTTGCAGGTCGTGAACTCGGGCGAGAACGCCACCTGCGCGTTGCGCGTGTTGTGATACGTCTTCAGGACGAAGTTCGCCACGGACTCCTTGGGTGGTCGGGCATCAGCCAGCCACACGTGGGTCAGGGCGCCGGCCTCGATCATGTCGTGGAACTTCCCTTCCTGGTACACGCGGTCAATCGGGTCGATCGGATGGCCGACGTTCAAGTACGTGGAATTCGTATAGTACGCCGAACCGTCCTCGATCACGCCCTTGACCACCTGCCGGGCCTGGTCACGGAAGTACTCCAAGTCGAGCTTGGCCAGACGATATGCCGTGGACTCGGCCGGCGTCTGCTCGATGACGAACCGCATCCCGTGCTCTTCCGAAAGCCGCCTGCACTCCAGATTCAGGAACGCCAGGACCTTGAGCCCGAACCGGAACGCGTCCTCGCTTTCGTGCAGTTCCTTGCCCAGGTGGTACTGGACCAGCTCGTTCAGACCGAGTACGCCCACGAGGAACGTTGCCCGGTGCATCCTCAGGTATGGCTCTCCGTCGCGGTCCATCGTCAGGAGCGCCAGCGGCCCGTTCTCCTTCAGGGAAAGGAGCTTCTCGAGGAAATCTCTCTTCTGGATGTGCGCCTTGACCACGAGTTCGAGTTCCTGCCCCAACTGGTCGAACAGGGCCGCGTCATTGTGGTTAGCCACGTACGCGGCCCGGGGCAGGTTCAAGGTGACGTTCTGTAGCGCCGAGTAGCGCATCTTCCAGGGCGTCCAGGCATCGCACAGGTCCGATCGCTCCAGCTTGAAGCTCAGCCGGCAGCACTCGCTCACCTTGGCAGTCTCGCCCCGGTCAAACACGAAGTACGTATTGCCTTTTTCCGCAGCGACGTCCGATATGTGATACAGGAAATCCTTCGACCCCGGCGCCTGCATGAATCGATCGGTCATGTGCACCAGAGGCTTCGGGAAGAAGAAAGGCCGGCCCGAGGCGTCACCATCGCGGTAGATGTCGAATATCGCCCAGACGAACCGTTGCGCCTCAGGCAGATAGTCGCGGTACTTCCTGCCCGTATACTGGCCGCCCGGCCCGATTGCGTCCACGTCCTCGAAATGCTGAGGAATCTCCCAGTACAGATTAATGTCGGAGAAGATCGCTTGGCCGCCCCGCGCTACATTCTGCTGCGAGTACTCGAACACGAGCATCTGCGCCAGTTGATGGACTTCCCGGTCGCTCATGCCGGTGAGGAACGGCGCGAAGAAAATGTTGACCGCGTCCCAGCCGATCGCGCCCGCGAAGTGGCCCTGCAACGCGGCCGAGAACTTGACCATGTGGGCGAGCAGCGTGTCGGCATGTCGGGCCGGGTGCGCCATCGAGAGCGCGTTGGGCAGCGACAGCCCGAACTTCTTCACGTATTCGAGCGACTGGCCCGAGCAGTAAGGCCGGTTGATGAAACCGAGGTCGTGCAGGTGGATGTCCCCGCGCGTGTGCGCGTCCGCCACGTCCGGGTCGAACACCGACGAGAGCGCGAACTGCTTCAGGGTCCATTCCGCGAGCGTCATGTTCGTCGCCTCGGGATTGTGCGGCACGTTCGCGTTCTCCTTGTTCTTGAACAGCAGGATGCGCTCGACGTCGTAGGCCGGGACGCCCAGGCGGGTGTGGCGCTTGTACTGCTGTTCGAGCCCGCGCTCAACCAGTTTCGCGTTCACCAGCTCCCGCACCAGGCTCGAGGTCACGTGCTTGACGTTGGAATTGAAGATGACGTCCTCGACCTCGACGGCGATCTTCGCCGCCTCAGCCTCAGGCAGACTGGTCTCGCGCATGAGCGCACGGCTGATCCGGCTTCGGTCCCACGTGAGTATCTTGTCGTCGGTCGTGCGCACGAAGAGCGCGAAGTCGGTTGCCTCCTTGTGCTGAGCCATCACGCTCCTAAGTCCGGGTCGGGCCTGGCGCCGGCGGGCCTGACCGCGCTGCTCGCGGTAAAGGATAAAGGCCTTGGCCGTGCGGGCATGGCCGTTCTCAATCAGCACCTTCTCCACCGCGTCCTGGATTTCTTCCACCTTCGGGACGTCGTCCCCGCGCTGCTCGCGCAGATATGCAACCACCTTGCGCGCCAGCTCTCCGGCGAGCACGCGGTCTTCGCCGCCGACCGAACGGGCCGCCTTGAAGATGGCCGTCGTAATCTTCTCCACGTCGAAAGGTACGGTCTCGCCGTTGCGCTTCCGCGCATGGCGCGGGAACTCCACGCCGGGAACCGCTGCCTCTCTGCTCTCTACCTTACTCTCCTGCTGCACTCTCTACCCCGCTTTCAAGGTTCTCAAGCTCTTCTACGAACCGCTCCGGACTGTCGAACTGCCGGTAGACCGACGCGAACCGGACATAGGCCACCGGGTCGAGATTGCGGAGCTCGGCCAGCACCATCCTCCCCAGCTCGGCGGAGGTGACTTCGAGACAATTCTGTTCGGCCAGCTTCGCCTCAATCCCCTCGACCAGACGTTCAATCTGCTCGCGACCTGCGGGTCGCTTCCGGCAGGCGAGCGTAACGCCCGCGAGAAGCTTGCCCCGGTCATAGGGCTCGCTGCTGCCGTTGCGCTTCACTACGACCAAAGGTGTCTGTTCCACGTACTCGTAGGTCGTGAACCGCTTGCTGCATTGAGAGCATCCGCGCCTGCGCCGGATAGCTGCGCCATCACGCGCGGGCCTCGAATCAAGTACTCGGTCGCCATCGTTACCGCAGTATGGACACTTCATATAGTAGCCTTAAAGCATCTTACAACACAAGCAGTAGTAGTCAATACCCTAATTCGACATCCCACCAATTACGTAACTATCTAATAAACAGAATCTTAACGGACGACCGACCTGATAGGCCTGATTCCACGCTTGCGAGGTTTGTTTTCAAGCATACGCAGAAACAGGATTCTGCGTCATTTGTCAGCGGACTTATCCACATACTTATCCCCAAGAAGCGCACCGCTGTGTACGCCGCCTGACAGGTGGTCGTAGCCACTCAGCCGCACCGACTCAACGTGGCCGCAGTGACTGAGGAACAAGCCCGAGCCGGTTTGAACGGCACCGATGCACGCTACGTCAACACCATTGACTCGCTCCGGCAGCGGTCTCCGGCTGGTGAATAGCAGTTCGTAGTCCTCACCCGAGGCAAGAGCGAACCGCATTGGGTCAAGGCCTTGTTCGGTACAGAGCCGGGCCGTCGCCGGAGAAACCGGGATCCGTTCCGCATCCAGCACAATCCGAACGCGACTCATCACGCAAAGATGGCGGGCATCAGTAGCCAGTCCGTCCGACGTATCAATCAAGCCGTGAATCCCCGGTGCCAGCGCTCTGACCACCTGCAGCCTCGGCACCGGTCGTAAGTGCCGCTCAACCAGCCCCTTCGCCCACATCGGTACGGCTTTCCGTCGCCCCGCACTATGACGTCTGCACTCTGACTTCTGCACTCTGCTCTGCTCTGCGAGGACGATCCGTCCCGCCTCCGCCGCTCCCACACTGCCCGTGACGTAAACGCGGTCTCCAGACCGCGCACCCGACCGCAACTTCGGGTGCTCCGCCTTCCCCGTGACGGCCAGAGCCAGCACCAGCCGGTCCGTGGCAATGACGTCCCCGCCCGCCACCTCGCATCGCATCTCGGCGCACACATCCTCAACGCCGGAGTAGAGTTGTTTCACACTCTGGGAGTCGGCGCTCGGCGGAATAGCAAGAGAGACAAGAACGACCTCGGGCTGACCGGCCATGGCTACGATGTCAGAGACAGCGGCGCACGCACAACGCTGGCCGACCTGTCGCCAGCTCATGTATGTCAGGCTGAAGTGAACGCCTTCGGCGTACGCGTCGGTCGTAATGACGGTGCCGCCTCGCAGAACACACGCATCGTCGCCGATGCCCACCTTGACGCGGCCGCGACTCCTCACGGTCCGCTGAATCAGCCGAATCAACCCGGCTTCGCCAAGACGGTCAATCCTCATTACTCATCATAGCGCGGCACGACACGTCTGACAACATCCGATTCACGCCCGGGTGCGAAGAAGCGGACGCCGGAAGCAATCCCGCCGCGAACCCGGTGCGGATGTACGCACGCGCGGCCGAATCTTGACATTTGACATTTGTGAAAAGGCCACCGTAGCACGAGAAACGCTCGACGCCACACGCCCGAGAGACCCCTCGCTCCGGCGGAAACGACAGTACTTGCTGGGAGCTAGCGGTCAGCAGTCAGGGCTACTTCTTCGACCGGAGCGACGTCAACGACCGTGTCGCCCTTGTCCATCGTCATCACTCTAACGCCGGTTGTGGACCGACCGCACTTACGGATGTCCGCGCACTTGATACGAATGACCACGCCGTTGCGGCTCGAGATGATCACCTCGGTCGACTCGCCCACGGCGCGCGCGGTTGCGAGCTTTCCGGACTTCTCGACCGGCTTGGCTGCAATCACTCCCTGCGCCCCTCGATGCCGGCTGGGAAAGAGGTCGAAGTCGGTCCGCTTGCCGAACCCGTTCTCGAACACGGTCAGAAGCGACTGGTCGGCCCTGCAGATGACCCCGCCGATGACCCGGTCACCCTTCTTCAGGCGGATGCCGCGCACTCCTGCGGCAGCCCGGCCCATATCGCGCACGTCTCCCTCTTTGAACTTGACGCCCATGCCGTTCTGGGTAACGATGAGAATCTCATCCCTGCCCGAGGTCAGAAGCGTACAGATGAGCGCGTCGCCCGGGTCGATGCCCATCGCGAGAATTCCCTTGCGCCGCAGGTTCGAAAAGGCGACGAGCGTGGTGCGCTTCACCTTGCCGTTGCGTGTAATGAAGAAGACGTATTGCTTATCCGAGAACTCCCTCACCGCCAGATAAGAAGTAGAGACCTCGTCTTTCTCCATCTCAACCAGATTGGCGATGGAACGTCCCTTGGCGGCATGCGAGCCCTCGGGGATTTCGTACACCTTCTGCCAGTAGCAGCGCCCCCGGTCGGTAAAGAACATCATGTAGTCGTGGGTCGAGGCGATGAACAGGCCCTCGACGAAATCCTCTTCCTGGACGCTCACGCCGGTCCTGCCCTGCCCGCCTCTACCCTGCCGGCGGTACACTGAGACCGGCATCCGCTTGATGTACCCGCGGTGCGTAACCGTGACCGCCATGTCTTCTTCCTTGATGAGGTCTTCGACGGAGAGCTCCTCGGCCTTGTCGCGGAGAATCTGCGTACGACGCTCGTCAGCGTACCTCCGCTTCACTTCCAGAAGCTCGTCGCGAATCTTGCCCATCATCAGGGTCCGGGACTCAAGCAACCCTTTGAGCCGGCTGATCTCCTTGATAAGCTCCCGGTACTCCTCGTCAATCTTCTCACGTTCCAGACCGGTCAGCCGCGCCAAGCGCATCTCAAGGATTGCGTCGGCCTGGCGGGCGGAGAGCTTGAACCTCTGCTCGAGGCCGGCTTTGGCGTCCTCGGCATCCTCGGACCTCTTGATGAGTTCAATGACCGCGTCGATGTTTTTCAGGGCGATCTTCAGACCTTCGAGAATGTGCGCCTTCTCCTCGGCCCGGGCCAGCTCGAACTTCGTTCGCCGGGTCGCGGTCTCGAAACGGAACTTGAGGAACTCCTCTAAGAGGCTTCTCAGGTTCAGTACTTTGGGCTGACCATTGACCAGCACAAGCAGGATGATGCCGTAGCTCGACTGCAGCTCCGTGTACTTGTAGAGTTGGTTGAGAATCACCTCCTTGACCGCGTCCCGTTTCAGGTCGAGCACGATGCGCATGCCGTCGCGGTCCGACTCGTCGCGCAGATCGGCGATTCCGTGCAGCTTCTTGTCCCGGACGAGCTGAGCGATGCGCTCGATAAGCGTGGTCTTGTTCACCTGATATGGTATTTCGCTCACTACGAGCCGGTCCTTGCCCGCCTTCACCTCTTCGAAAGACACCGTGCCGCGCAGGACGATGCTCCCCCGGCCGGTTTCGTAGGCCTGCCTGATTCCCTCGGTACCGACGATTGTGGCGCCGGTCGGGAAGTCCGGCCCCTTGACGCACCGCATCAACTCCTTGGTCTCGACATCGGGAGAGTCGACCAGCATCACGAGCCCGTCGATCAACTCCGAGAGATTGTGCGGCGGGATGTTGGTCGCCATGCCTACGGCGATGCCCGAAGCCCCGTTGGCCAATAGGTTCGGGAAAGCGGCCGGCAACACTCTCGGCTCCTTCAGGCGCTCGTCGAAGTTGGGTTGGAAATCGACCGTGTCTTTATCCAGGTCGCGCAGCAATTCGGCCGCCAGCGGCTGGAGCCGCGCCTCGGTATACCGGTAGGCGGCGGCAGCGTCGCCGTCTATGGACCCGAAATTGCCCTGACCGTGAACCAGAGGATATCTCAACGAGAAGTCTTGCGCCATCCGAACCATTGCGTCATAGACCGCCGAATCGCCGTGTGGGTGATACTTGCCCAGCACGTCGCCCACGACGGACGCGGACTTGCGGAACGGCCGGTTCGGTGCCAGTCCCATCTCGTTCATTGTGAATAAGATACGGCGCTGGACCGGCTTAAGGCCGTCACGCACGTCAGGAAGAGCCCGCGCGACAATGACGGACATCGCATAGTCGAGGAAAGAACGTCTCACCTCGTCTTCAATGTAGACCGGGACAACAGATTCGTCGCTGGGCACGAGGCCCTAATATAGCGGCGAGCAGGTGATTGTCAAACCAGGCGAAACTCCTACAGCATGCCTTCGTCGAACCGCCCAAGTCACCGAAACATGGCGTACTTGGGTACTTCACGACTGCTTTCGCACAATCGCCCTGTCCGCGTCAAGGGTATATTGAGCATGAGTGCGTCTATCTGCAGTCGGGACGCACGGCATCCGGCCGGCCGACGTCGTACCCGGGGTCATGGCCGGCGGCCGCGCTGTTGACAGTCGTGGCAAAATGACTATCATTCCCTTTCGTTCGTACAAGGCCCTAAGGAGGACTCTAATGCGACGTTTCCGCCCGTCAAGACTGATGCTATTCGGACTGGTTGCGGCGCTGGCCGCGCCCGCGGCCGCGCAGCCGATTCCGCTCGACGCACTCATGCGCGGCGGCCGCATCCACTACGAGGGCCAGCGCTATGAGCGCGCCCGCGAGCAGTTCACCAAGGCGCTGGATCAGTACGGCGCCCAGGCCGACAATCCGACCCTGGCGCAGATTCACACATGGGTCGGTCTGTGTGACGCGCAGTTGCGTGACTTCGCCGCTGCGGCCGAGCACTTCAGTACCGCGCTTGAGAAAGACACAAGCTACGCGGCGAAGATCCGCAAGGAGGAACAGTGGCAGTACCTGGCCTGGACTGCGCTCATCAACGCCACTCGTGAAGACTATAACCGCGCCCAGTACGAACCAGCCCTCAGATATGCTCTGGACGCGCTCAAGGTCGACCCGGAAAAACCCCAGACCTACGCGCTCGTGGCCAACATCTACAGCGCGCTGGGCGACTACGAGGAAATGCGCCTGGTGGCAGACGAGCTGCTCAGACTCAACCCGGGCAGTCCCGAGGCATTCAGCCTGCTGGGCCTCTACTTCCTCGAGAAACCGGACAGCCTCTGGCTGGGCAGGGAAGCGAAACTGGCCCGCTGGGACTCATCCGCCTACTACTACAACGAGGCCATTGTCCAGTATGAAGATCGCTTCAACAAGGCCAAGGCGGCGCTCAAGGACAGCCTCAGGATATCGGACCCGGCCCGGCTCGACCAGATCACCTGGAGCCTGATTGAGAAGAGTCGCGTCGCCGACCAGTCCGAGCTGAAGCGGTACATCGAAAAGGACCTGAACGCAGCCAAACGGCTTCCCGCGGTCGCCCAGGCGGCGAGTCAGCTCTTCTTTGCCGCCAACAACGTCAATGCGGCCAGCTCTCGTGCCGGCACTGCTGCGCTGCGCGCCGCGGCCGAGACCCGGGGCGACACCTCCGAGAAGTTCCGCGGCGAGGCCGAAGTCCTCTTCGGCAGAGCCGTGGAGTACGACTCGTCCGACTTCACCGCGCTCTTTGACCTGGGGATAGCCCAGTACCAGGGTCGCAAAGACAGCCTGGCGGAAATGACCCTTCAACGCGTAGTCAATGGTGCGAGCGTGCCCATCGCCGGCCTGCCGGCCGAGATCCTGAGCGAACTCCTGCCCCTCGTCACACCGGACGCCGCGAAGACCGGCTACCTCGAGATTGCGGGCCCGCTGGCCGGCAAGATCGATTCGGCTCTCCTTGCCCAGGGCCATGTCGCCGGCGGCTACAACTGGTTCTACTTCCCGGACCTGAAAGACAAAAAGGACTTTGCGGCGGCGACCCCGGCCGACGCGCCCGGCATGTTTCTGAGCCTTGAACAACCCCATCTCTTGGAGCAGGCCTATCTCTGGCTTGGCAGCAGCCAGACCGGTCTGGGCACGGCCATGGACACGCTCAACCATAAGGACGCCCGCGTCGCCTTGTTCCACCGTGCGATCGGAAACCTCCAGATGGCCGTGAAGCTCAGCCCGCAGAACCCCGATGCGTACCAGAACCTGGGGATCTGCTATCGCGAACTGGGACAGAAGGAAAAGGCGCTCAGTGCGTTCGAAACCGCCGAGAAGATCAAGAAAATGAAGTAGAAGGAGCACGACATGACCAAGTTGCTCAATGTTCTGATCGTCTTGCTGGCTGCGGCTCTGATTTTCGTCATCATCTACCCCCAGGTTCAACAGAACCGGCCGCTCAACGTCCGGTTCGCCTGCGACAGCACGGTCGCCTCCCTGACGTTCCTCGTCGGCGTGCAGGAATCGGCCTTCGTCAAGGAGAAAATCGTCCCCGAGCTCGTATTCTACTCAGACCCGGACAAGGCGCTGGGCGAGCTGTTCGCCGGCAAGACCGACGTCGGCGTCTTCCCCTGGAGCGCCGTGCTCAAGCGCATTGCCGAGAAAGGCGAAACCCTCAGGGTGCTCCTGTCCGAAGACTACCGCCCGGCCCTGCCTGTGGAGGCCATCGTTGCACCGGTCAAGTCACCGGTCAAGACCGTCGCGGACCTCAAGGGCAGGAGGTTCGTCTACCCGCCGGAGATGCGCGACTACGTACCGGTCTTTCTGCTCAACGCCGGCTTGACCGCCGAGCAGGTCAAGTTGACCGAAGTACCTCTATCCGGCCTGATAGACCAGATGACCGGCGGCGCGGCGGATGCGGCATGGCTGATTGAACCGCTGCTCTGCCCGCTCGACAGCACGCAGTTCCGGGTCGTGCAACCTGCCGCCTGCGTGCGCTACGTGTCCCAGCCATTCCCGGGTGCCTGCATCGGCTTCTCCAGCGCTTACGCCAAGAGAAGCCGCGTGGCCGGCGGCAGACTCAAGGTCAGCACGGACGCGGCCGTGGCCCTGTCGGAAACCAAGGCCGACCTAGCCAAGGAAATCCTCGCCCGGTACTTCCCCTCCGTGGCAAACCGCTACCAGTTCTGCCGGCTGCCCGAGATACAACGCCTGACCGAAATCAACCGGACTTCGGTCGGGGCACTGGCCACGCGCCTCCGCGTGGCCGGCATCCTGAAGAACGATGTTGAGACCAAGGGTATCTTCGTTGACCCCTCAACGCTCAAGCGATAAACGAATACCGGTCCGGTCGTGCTAGACGGGGGGTCGGCGGTCCCCTGTAACCCGAAACCCGCCTATGCGGGGTCGAACAGGCGCCCAGAGTCTCGACCAGGACGAACCAGGTTCATGGGTCTATCGACGTTGACGGCCGGGTCTTGTGATGACCGCTGCCGCGAACCCCGCCAGGACCGGAAGGTAGCAACGGTAAGCGGATGGGCGGTCAGTCGCAAGGATGCCTGGCCCGAGCCGGTGGCTCGCGAACCCTCATTCTGCCGAGGCGAAGACGCCCGCACGGCCGGACTGTTCAGGTGAAGGTCGATGGCAACGAGTAAAGTCCTCACCCTCAAGTATCGCCCTCAGAAGTTCGATGAGGTACTCATCCAGGACCACGTCACCGAGACGCTGAAGCGGGCGATTGAAAAGAACCGGCTGGCCAACGCCTACCTGTTCGCCGGCCCGCGCGGCGTCGGCAAGACCACTACCGCCCGCATCCTGGCCAAAAGCCTCAACTGCGAGAAGGGACCGACCGCCGAGCCCTGCAATCACTGCTCGTTCTGCATCGACATCACCGCTTCACGCAGCATGGACGTGCTCGAGATCGACGGCGCCTCCAACCGCGGCATCGACCAGGTCCGCGAGCTGCGGGAGAACATCAAGTACGCCCCGAGCGCCGCCCGGTACAAGATCTACATCATCGACGAAGTGCACATGCTGACCGAGCCGGCGTTCAACGCACTCCTGAAGACGCTCGAGGAACCGCCCGCCCATGCCAAGTTCATTTTCGCCACCACGCACGCCCACGAAGTCCCGGCCACGATAATCTCCCGCTGCCAGCGGTTCGACTTCCGCAAGGCTGCGGTCGGCGAAATCCGGGACCGGCTGGCATGGCTGGCCGCGCAGGAGAAAATCAAGGCTTCGGACGCAGCACTGGTCGCCATCGCCCGGCGGGCGGACGGCGCAATCCGCGATGCCGAGAGTATCCTGGACCAGCTTGCGTCCTACCGGCCCGAAGGCATCGAACTGGCCGACGTCGAGGAATTGCTGGGCATCGTCCCCGCGGAGCTGTTCTACCAGTACGCCGGGCTCCTGCTCTCGGCCGACGCGCCCGGTATCATCCGCTTCATCGACCGCCTGTTTGAGACCGGGTACGACCACATCGAGTTCTACTCCGGCGCGGTTGCCCACTTCCGCACGCTTCTCCTGCTTCATGTTGCCGGGGCGACGGAATCGCTCGGGCTGCTGCCGGAAGAATCCGAGCGTCTCCTGAAGCAGGCCCGGGCATTCGGACAGGACCGGCTCATGTGCGTGCTCGGTGCGCTCACTCAGGCCGAGGCCGCGACCAAGGCGACGCGCATGCCCCGGGTCCTGCTTGAGGTGCTGTCGCTCGAACTCGTCGGAAGCCGGACGCCGGCGGCAGCCGCCCGAGCCCCATCGACTGCGTCTGACGAACCGCGCACACGCGACGACGCGACGACGCTCGAATCGGTGTGGACTGAACTCTGCCTGCGTCTGAACGAACACAAGCCGATGCTGGCCTCCATCCTCGACCTGGCGTCGCCCGACTCGCTCGCGGACGATACGCTGACTGTCACCCTTCCCGGACAGCACAAGGCGGCCGGCCAGAAGCTTGAGGCCGACCTCTCGCTGGTGCAGACCGTGCTGAGCGAGGTCGTCGGCCGGCCCACCCGCCTCAAGGTGAACTTCACGAAGAAGCCTGCCGCCGACCCGACGCACGAGAAGCTGGCGCGCGTATTCGGCTCGGTCGAGGAAGAGAAATCCGGATGAAGTTCAACCCTAAGGAACTGCTCGGGAGCCTGGGTGTGTTTCAGGCGCAGATGCAGGGGAAATTGCGCGCGCTGCGGGTCCAGGCATCCGCCGGCGGCAACATGGTGGCGGTCACCTGCGACGGCTACGGTGACGTCACCGAGGTCCATATCGACCCCGAGGTTCTGAAAGAGCCCGACGCGACCATGCTCGAGGACCTGGTCCGCGCCGCGGTCAACGAGGCGCAGAGCCGCGCCCGGGCCCAGGCCCGGCAGGAACTGCAGAACCTCGTTGGACTGCCGCTTGCCGGCCTGCTCGGTGCACCTGACCCATGAAGCAGTCCCTGGAGCGGCTGGTCGGGGCCTTGGTCAAGCTACCCGGCATCGGCCGCAAGACCGCCCAGCGCATCGCGTTCTACCTGTTGAAGGACGGCGAGGTCGGTCGGGAGATGGCCGAGGCGATAACCGAAGCCAGCACCCGGCTCCACCCCTGTCCGACCTGTTTCAGCCTGACCGAGAACGGCACCTGCGCCGTGTGCACCGACCCGGCCCGCGACCAGGGCCTCGTCTGCGTCGTCGAGGAGCCGGCTGACGTTCTGACGCTCGAGCAGTCCCGCCAGCACCGCGGCACATACCATGTGCTGGGCGGAGTGCTCTCGCCCATCGACGGAGTCGGACCGGAGGACCTGCATGTCGCCGACCTGCTGCGCCGCGTCGGTTCGGGCTCGATACGCGAAGTCATCATCGCCACAAACCCCACGACCGAAGGAGAAGCCACGGCTATATACGTTGCCCGGCAGCTAAAGGCCGCGGGCGTGCGCATCACTCGCATCGCTCATGGCCTGCCCGTAGGTTCGGACCTTGACCTGGCCGACGGCGAGACCCTGCGCCGCGCGTTCGAAGGCCGGCGCGAGCTCTAGCCGGCTTGACGCGGAATCACCGGCCGATATGATTTAGAGGACACAAATGGAGGAACAGATGAATTTCACACTGACCGGACGGCATATCGAAATCACCCCCTATCTGAAGTCCCACGTCGCAGAGAAGGTAAAGAAGCTCGACCGGTATCATGAGCACATCATCGAGGCGGAAATCGTCATGTCCAAAGACAGCATCAATGACGTGGCCGAAGGCAAGATTCACCTCGGCCACACGGTTCTAACCGCCAAAGGCCTGGGCAATGACATGTACGTCGCGGTCAACGACCTCGTGGACAAACTCCTGGCCCAGCTCCAGCGCCACGAAGGAAAACTGCGAGGCCGCAAACGCCAGCCCCCCGCTGCGGGCGAGTAGATGCCTATCCTCGACAAGCGCGTCACGGTCCGAGCCCTGCTTGAGGAGAAAACCGAAGAGTGGGGCCTCCGGTGCATCGCCGGCGAGGCCGGACTGGACAACCGATTCGTCGTCACCGGCGACATCAACCGCCCGGGCATGGCTCTGGCCGGCTACACCGGCGTATTCCTCAAGGAACGCATTCAGATTGTAGGCAGTACCGAGCTCTCCTACATTGCCACGCTGCCCCCGGTCGAAGAACGCGCCGCTGTCCGCCGGCTCTTCGGGCTGGGCCCGCCGTGCGTCATAATCACCAAGAACCTCAAACCCGCCGACATCTGGCATGAGCAGGCCGAGGAGTTTCGCGTACCCGTGCTCGTCACGCCTACGGACACGACACCTTTCATCCACGCCCTCTCGGCGTTCCTCGACTATCGGCTGGCGCCGGAGGACTACATCAACGGCGAACTGGTCGACGTATTCGGCGTGGGCCTGCTCATCACCGGCGAATCCGGCATCGGCAAGAGCGAATGCGCCCTCGACCTTGTGGACCGGGGCCACCGGCTGGTGGCGGACGACCTGGTTAAAGCCCTGCGGCGCGGCACCGGCATCGTCATGGGCTACTCCGCGGCCAAGTCACCCCTGCTCGCTCACCACATCGAGATCCGTGGAGTCGGCATCGTCGACGTGTACAGCCTGTACGGCGTGCGCGCCGTCCGCATCCAGAAGCGCATCGAAGTCGAAGTCCGACTGGCCCGATGGGAACCGGGCCTGGACTACGAGCGCACCGGCATCGAGGACCAGCTTTCGGAGATTCTCGGGGTGCGCATACCGCGGGTCACGATTCCGGTAATCCCGGGCAAGAACCTGGCCCTCGTACTCGAGGTCATCGCCAAGAACCACATCCTCAAGGTCTTCGGCTATCACCCGGCCAAGATCTTCGACGACGAGCTGACCCGGATGATGAGCAAGTCGCCCAAGATCGACCCGTTCATCACCAATGACCAGGAATGACGCCGCCAGGCCCGGGCCGGTCCACGGCATAATCGTCGGGCACGGCGACCTGCCCCGCGCCCTGCTGGACGCGGCGGCATCCATCGTCGGCGACCCCTCGGGCGTCACCGTCATCTCGAACAAGGACTCCTCCGCGGCCCAGCTCGTCGCCCGACTGATTCAGGCCGTTGACGAGTGCGGCGGCGACAACGTGATTGTCTTCGTGGACATGTTCGGGTCGAGCTGTTCGACGGCCGGCGCAATGGTGCGGCGCGACCGCTCCGGGGTTGCCGTTGTCTGCGGCGTCAACCTGCCCATGGTCATCCGCTTCCTGACCTACCGTACGAAGCTGGGTTTCGACGAGCTCGTCAAGATGGTAGAGGAAACCGGCCAGTCCGCGGTCAAGCCGATTCAAACCTAGAAGTCCGGCCGAAAAGTCTTGACAAGCGTCCGGTTCTATGTTAGTCTTGGGTCATCGCTGAGCAGTTGGCAGACAGCCCGAAGCTTTCCGAGAGGAGGCGTCTTGGTCGGACACGTTGATC
>Ga0315282_10006993_pt1 | contig 18671 bp, 11 predicted proteins | sample YL17G07_20_MG_FD_203693 | JGI IMG/M metagenome (GOLD analysis project Ga0315282, IMG submission 203693) | Sediment microbial communities from Yellowstone Lake, YNP, Wyoming, USA - YL17G07_20 | ecosystem: Environmental > Aquatic > Freshwater > Lake > Sediment | place: USA: Wyoming | collected...
CTACTGATTACGAATCAGTTGCTCTACCGACTGAGCTACGCTGGCTGATCGCGGAAAAGCTTGTACCATTTTTAGCGGAGGTGGTCAAGGAAGCAGGGTCGAAAGGGCATGAGCGGAAAATCGGCGCCTGGCACCGATTTTCATCAGCCCGGACGCAGAGCTTATTCGCAGAATGCGGCGATGCCCGATTGCGCAGCCGTGACACCAGCATTTCAGAGGTCTGTCTTGGTTTCCGTTATGCGTCCGGGCTGAAGCCCGGACCCACAGTTTTGAGACAGCCCTTCGCTGGCCCGGGGCTAATCTCTGGGTGCCGCTCGGCGGCGCGTTTACCGATTTCTCCGCAGCTGTCCGGCACCGACTTTCTATGGCACCGACCTTGTGATGCTGGCGAGGGCCTCGTCTTCCGTCCGGTAGAGATCGAGGATTGTGTCGAGCCGCGTCAGCCGCAGCACGGCAGATACTCTCTCCGTAAGGTTACACAGGCGCACGCGACCGCCCGCCCGCCGCACCGAAAGGTGCGCGCGGATGAGCCTCCCGATCTCGCTCGAATCCACGTACGGCACATGCTTCAGGTCGATCACTATCTGCAGCCGTCCCTCCCTCACGAGCTGGTCGATGCGCTCTTTCAGCAGCGATTCGAGGGCGCCTTTAAGCGCCCACCCCACCGTTAAGATGGTGACGCCGTTGACGTCCCTTTCCTCGAAGCTCTTATGCAATCCCGTCGTCATAAAACCAAACCTGCCGAAGACCGCTGTCTGTGTTCATGCACGGCCGCGCCGCGCGAGCCCGCGCAGCCTGGACACGACCTCCGAGAGAACCTCGACTGCGCCGTCAATCTCCTCAACAGTATTGTGATAGCTGAGGCTGAAACGCAACGATCCCTGTACAACCTCCGGGCGCAGCCCCATGCCCATCAGGACATGCGACGGCTCCAGCGACCCCGAGGAACAAGCCGATCCGGTCGACACTGCCACCCCCGAAAGATCGAGGGCGATGACCGCGGCCTCTCCCTCGATCCCTTCGAACGCCAGATTCGTCACGTTCGGGATCCGGTGCTCTGCGCTGCCGTTGGTCCGAACGCCCGGCATGCGGCTTTTGATCTGCTCCTCCAGCCGGTCGCGCAGGGAAGCGACCCGCGTGCCCATCTCAGGCAGGCGCTCCACGGCGAGACGCGCCGCCGCACCGAGGCCCACAATGGCCGGCACATTCTCCGTGCCCGCGCGGCGCCGGCGCTCGTGCGCGCCGCCCGTGAGGAAGGGCACGAGCTTCACTCCTCCGCGAATCCAGAGAACCCCCACCCCCTTCGGCGCGTGGATCTTGTGCCCCGACAGGGAAAGCAGATCGACGCCGAGGCGCTGCACATTTGCGGGAATCTTGCCCACAGACTGCACGGCGTCGGTGTGCATCAGAATGCCGCGTTCCCGCGCGAGCGCGCTGATTTCCTCGACCGGCTGAATGACGCCCGTCTCGTTGTTGGCGTGCATGATCGAGATCAGGATGGTGCGTTCGTTGACGGCCGCCGCCACGCGAGCGGGATCAACGCGCCCCGACGAATCCACGGGTAGGTACGTCACCTCCGCTCCCGCCGACTCCAGCGCTTTGCAGGTCTCCAGCACCGCCGGATGCTCGATCTTCGAGGTGATGATGTGGTTGCCGGCGCGATAGCCGCTGCGGAAAACACCCCAAAGCGCGGCGTTGTCCGATTCCGTTCCGCCCGACGTGAACACCACCTCGCGCATATCGGCGCCAAGAAGCTCGGCCACCCGCCGGCGCGCATCCTCCACGGCGGCTCTCGCTTCCTGGCCGAAGCTGTGGATGGAGCTGGCATTGCCGAAACGTTCCCGTAGATATGGGAGCATCGCTTCCAGCACACGGCCGTCGACGCGAGTGGTCGAGCTGTTGTCGAGGAAGATGCGCGGCTTCACAGGCTCTCCTTCGTGCAGCCGCTGTCAGCGCGCGGCGGAAGAGATCGGGCAGGCTTCACTTACGAAAACAACTTCGCGCAGTCGGCTACACACGAGTTTCAAACCATAACCTAGGGGATCAGGCTAGTCAAGGCACGCACGGAATAAAGCCCGGTAAGGGAGGCGTATGCTGCTTCGCCCTTACAGGGCTTTCTCCGCCTCTCACCCCAGGGCTCACGCCCTGGGCTTTGCTGCATCGCCTCTTCGAGGCTCAAACGCCTCTGGAACCTTAAAGACCACCAAGACACCAGGACCACCAAGATCCTCGGATTACACAGCATTGCCCTGCGCAATCGCCTCCGGCACAGCCAAGGCCTCCTTAGCTCTTGGTTCCTGGCGGCTCGGTGGTTCGCCTTTGGTGCGCGGGGAGGGCTGTGGAAAAACAGTGTCGGTTGGCCGTTTCGCTCCGATAACGTCTTATATGATACTATTTTGATTAACCAGGACGGCCTATGGAAACTCCACGACGCATCATCACTCTGCTTACTGACTTCGGGCTGCGGGACCACTTCGTCGCAGCCATCAAGGGCGTCATGCTCGGCGTGAATCCCGATCTGGCCTTCGTCGACATCAGCCACCTCGTCCCGCCCCACGACATTCACAGCGCCGCGTTCATCCTCGGGCAAGCATACTTCTACTTCCCTCTCGGCACGATTCACGTGGCCGTGGTCGATCCGGGCGTAGGGACCGAACGCAAGGCTCTGGTGGCCTCGGCAGGAGGGCACTTCTTTGTCGCCCCCGACAACGGCATCCTTGCCTACGTATTCAGCCGGGAGGAGACCTTCGAAGCGCGCGAGATCACGGCCTCGCACTATTTTCACACGCCGGTCTCTCCGACATTTCACGGGCGCGACATTTTTGCGCCGATCGCCGCCTGGATCAGCCGTGACATCCCACTGCATCAGTTCGGCCCCATACTGGAGCGGCCCGTGCGCCTGAAGGTCCCGGCGGTGACGCGGGTCCAGGATGCGCTCGTCGAGGGAGCGATCCTCGCAGTGGACAACTTCGGCAATCTGATCACCAACCTGAAGCCCGAGAATGTCCCCGCGTACGGCAGGGCCGAGAGCCGCGCCTGCAAGATGCTCGCCGGGCAGCGGGAGATCACCGCCTTTCGCACGACGTTTGGCGAAGGCGCCGCCGGCGAGCTGTTCGTCATCCCCGGCTCCAGCGGCTACCTCGAGATCGTGATGCGCGACCGGTCGGCGGCGACCGAGCTGCACCTGAGCCCGGGCGCGCCGGTTGGAGTCATATTGAGCTAGCCTATGACATCGGCCTCCCAAGGCGCGCTGTTCCAGTCCCCGCTCCGCGACACGTCGCTGCGAGTCGGGCCCGCGGGCTGGAACTACAAGGATTGGGAAGGAATCGTATACCCCGCCGGAGCCGGAAAGTCCTTCGACGCTCTCGCCTACCTGGCCGATTATTTCGACACGATCGAGATCAACAGCTCCTTCTACGCCCCGCCGCGGCCGGGCGACGCCGCTGGCTGGGCGCGCCGCGTGCGGAACAACCCGCGCTTCCGGTTCACCGCCAAAGCATGGCAGCGGCTGTCGCACGAGCGGGACGAAGCAACCAAGGCATCTCTGGCCGACGACTGTGAGGCAGTGCGCCGCTCGATGGCGCCGCTGGCTGAAGCCAACATCCTCGGCGCGCTCCTCGTGCAGTTTCCCTGGAGCTTCCGCCACACCGAGCAAAACCTCGCCTATCTCGAACGGCTGTTTCACCTGCTGGCCGGATTTCCGCTGGCTCTGGAGGTCCGTCACGGCTCGTGGAATCAGGAGGAGTTCTACACTTTTCTTCGGGATCAGGGCGTGGCCTTCTGCAATGTGGATCAGCCGGTGCTTGGCGATTCGATGGGACCCTCGCGGCGCGTGACCGCGCGCATCGGGTATTTACGGCTGCACGGGCGTAACTATCGGACCTGGTTCCAGAAGGATGCGGGACGCGACGCCCGCTATGACTACCTCTACACGAAGCCGGAAATCAAAGAGGTTTCGGACCGTCTCCGCGCTATCAAACAAGAGGCAGAGGAAACCTACGCCATCACGAACAATCACTTTCGCGGCCAGGCCCTGGTCAACGCCATCGAAATCCTGGAGGAACTGGATGCGCGGCCTCCCGCGGTCCCTGCATTGCTGGCGGCGGCGTACCCGCGCCTCGGCGGTGAGGGAGACGCGGATAAGCAGCCATGACCAGGAAGGCTTGCCGTCAGTCAGGCACACGGGGCACGCCCTTGCCATCAGCCAGATCCCTGTATCGTAGCGCTGGTCGCGGTTGAGTTTTGCCTGGACACCCGAAGATCGGCGATGTTATAAAACCTCCCGCACTTCCAGATGCCGGGGTAGCTCAGTCGGTAGAGCAACGGACTGAAAATCCGTGTGTCGACGGTTCAATTCCGCCCCCCGGCACCACTCAGATCACAGGTTTCCCAGAACCTGCATCACCCACCAAACATCAAGAAACTCGGCATGGCACTTGTAGGCTTGGACTGGACTGAACTCATGCAGGAGAAGCTGCATCTGTTGATTCGAGGCGATTGCTGTTTTCTAGGAAGGACCCACTGGAGAGAGTTGAGACTTTAGTGCCGCGCCTTTGGCGCTCACATCGCACTTGGTCCTATCTGCCGGCCCTTATAATTGCTCTGCACCCGATTTTGGGTACAGAGCGTTCCGCCAACATTGTCCAGAGCTTGAGCCCTCAAGCGTCAAGATATGCTCGCTGCCGCGCCTGGACTCTGACCTGGACATCGACAGGGACCTGGACCATCACCGACATGATCCTCTCGAAAACATGTCGGGTAAAAGGACGTCCAACTATAAGTCCAGGTCGGGATTCAGCAGCTCTGTGTAGTTCATTGTCTACGCGGCAGCTCTTTCGGGCTGTGTTATCATGCGGGCCGGATTCAATTCACTCTCCGGGACCTGAGGATGCGGCTGGCCCTTCCTGTCCGCAGACCGTTGTCCTGGGGCATGGTCCCGTTGGGAGGAAACATGGCAACGGCTTCTGCAGCACCCGCACGAGAGTTGAAGATGGACCTCCCGCAGCGTTTCCCGGTGCGCGTTTGGCTGATTTCGTTCGTTGGTTGGATGTTCGATTTCTATGACCTGGTGCTCTTTTCGTTTCTGCTTATCCCGATCGGTCGGGATTTGCACCTCAGCGAACCGCAGGAAGCCTTGCTGCTCGGCGTTGCGCTTGGCGGCTCAGGGATTGGCGGCATTCTCTTTGGCTATCTCTCCGACTTATTCGGCCGCAAGCGAATCATGACCTGGACTATCCTCATCTATTCTCTTGGAACCGCGCTGACTGCCCTTTCAACGAATGGGCTCAGCCTGCTGATGTTCCGGTTGTTAACCGGGCTTGGAGTGGGAGGCGAATGGGCGGTAGGACATGCGCTCCTTGCAGAATCGTCGCCTGCGCGCATGCGAGGGCGGGCATCGGCTATGCTCCAGGCCGGCGAGCCGGTCGGCGTGGCGTTGGCCGCGCTCGCGGGATTGCTGCTCTCCCCTTTCATTGGTTGGCGTTTGGTGTTTTTGATTTCCTCTGCATCAGCCGGCGTTGCATTCATCGTGCGCCGGCACTTGCCCGAATCATCCCTGTGGCACAAACAAAGGGACGACCGCCTGTCTCCTGCGGCCGCAATGCGCCTGCTTGCACGCCGCAGACTGATCAGCCCAATGTTGAAGGGCTGGCTGCTGGGTGTTTTTAAATTAGGCACTTACTGGACCTGCTACACCTGGTTGCCGAAGTTCCTGCAGAACCAGCTGCATCAGAGCATCGGCCGGTCGGCGTTGTGGATGCTGACGGCTCAATTCGGGCAGTTCCTGGGCATGATGATATTTGGTTTCGTCGCCGATCGCCATGGCCGACGGCGCGCGTTCACCGTCTACTCGCTCCTTACAGCGGCCGCGCTATATCCTCTGGCATTTCACTGGGAAGCGGTGCTGCCCCATCCGCTGCTGTTTTGGAGCATCATGTTCGCGCTCGGCTTGGGATCCGGTTGCACTGCGGGATTCGGCGCGCTCCTCGCCGAGCTTTTCCCGACAGAAGTCCGGAACTTCGCCATGGGCACCGCTTACAACTGCGCCAGAGGCGTGCAGTTTTTCGCGCCAATTATCGTCAGCATGTTCGTCGCTGCATACGGACTCAAGGGCGGGCTCGGTGTTCCGATGGTGCTGGCGTGCGCGACCGCGAGCTGGGTATGGACGCTCCCCGAAACCCACACGCGAGACCTGGCCAAAATCGCAAGAACATGAACCGCATGCCGACCCGGCCGGAGTTGAGAGCCATCCGCCGACACATTGCCGCTCACTGGGAAGAACTCAACAAGATCACCAACAATCGCAACTTCAGAAAGATTCTCGGCAGACTCGAAGGGGAACAACTGACGCGCGCGCCCAGGGAATTTCCGCAGGACCATCCGGCCATCGACTTTCTCCGGTACAAGCAATATCTGGTTTCGGTCGCGGAACCTCCCAAGCTGGCCGAGACTCCCCGCCTGGTTCCGCGGATACTCACGGCATTCGCGGCGATGATGCCGCTCGTCCGTTTTCTGAACGCGCCCCTGAAAGCAAGCCCCCTCGCCGTCCCCTTCGCTCATTGAGATTCGAAACGCGCAGTAACATCGGTAGCTTGTGCTCAACGAGAAATTCTTGCAGGTCTTCGTGTCTTGGCGGTTCATTAGAGTTTTGTGGGAACGGCAGAGATCAATTACAATGGCGCGTTTAAAAAGCGCGATCTCTTGTCCCCGCGGGGCGAGTACCTCGATGATCCTGAAACTGAGGCTGTCACCCGATGCCCGCTGATTCCTCTTCCGGCCCTGAGCAAGCATCCGTCAGCAGAAGTGATCAGCGCAACGCCCTCGTCGCCTCTTTCCTGGGCTGGACCCTCGACGCCTTCGATTTTTTCATCGTGGTCATGGTGCTGACGGAAATCGCCAAGGACTTCAACAAGAGCAACGCGGACATTGCGCTCACCCTTACTGTGACGCTCGCCTTTCGGCCCGCCGGCGCGTTCCTCTTCGGATTAATGGCGGATCGATACGGGCGCCGCATCCCGCTCATGACGGACGTCGTCTTCTATTCCATCGTCGAAATATCATCTGGATTGGCGCCCAACTACGCCACCTTTCTGGTGCTGCGGGCGCTGTTCGGCATCGGCATGGGAGGCGAGTGGGGGGTGGGCGCTTCTTTGGCGATGGAAGCGGTGCCCTCCCGCTGGCGCGGGATTCTATCGGGCGTACTCCAGGAGGGCTACGCACTAGGCTACCTGCTCGCCTCATGCGCCTACTTTCTCGTCCTGCCGCACTTCGGCTGGCGCGCGATGTTTTTCATCGGCGGGCTGCCGGCGCTGCTGGCATGGTTCATCCGCCGCAGGGTGAAGGAGTCGGCAGTGTGGGAGCGTTCGCGGCGCAAGGATTGGAGCGCATTGTGGGCAGCGGTTCGATCCCAAACGAAGTCCTACGTGCTCGGGCCGGCCGTCGTAGCCCTGCTCTGCCTTGCGCCCGGGCCCGTTATGCGGATTCTGGCCGCTCACCCAACATCCAGCCTGCCAGCCGCCGTCGCGGCCATTCTCTTGCGCGCCGCCGCCGTGTTTGCTGTGGCTGCGATCGTCCTCTTCATTGCCAGGGCCGCCTTGCGCATGGCCACAAGCCATCGCAAGCTCTCTTACTATGCGGCCGCAGTGGCGATGCTTGACATCGCGCGGGATGCGATCATGGCGGCGTGGATCGCGCCGGCTCCATCCGCCACGCCAGTCGCGGCCCCGGCCGCCGCGATGTCTGTTGCCGGCGTGTTCGTTGTCGCCGCGATTGTTCTAATCATGGCCGATGTGACCTGGCATATGGCCGCGGGCCATCGCAGGCTTTTCTTTTATCTTGTTGCCTTGATGACGATGATGAACTTCGTGGCGCACGGAACCCAAGACATGTACCCGACGTTTCTAAAGATGCAGCGCGGGTTCTCTCCTCAGCTCACGGCGGTGATCTCGATCATCGCCAACTTTGGCGCCTTAACCGGCGGCATCTGCGGCGGCCTCTGCTCTGACCGCTTCGGGCGGCGCCGCGGCATGATCGCCGCCCTGCTGCTCGGCGCAGTAATGATCCCGCTCTGGGCTTATGCGCCCACTGCCGGCCTCTTGATGCTGGGCGCGTTCCTGATGCAGTTCATGGTGCAAGGCGCCTGGGGTGTGATTCCGGCACATATCACCGAGCTAACACCCGACAGCGTGCGGGGGTTCCTGCCCGGGTTTGCCTATCAATGCGGAGTGCTGATCGCCGGAAGCGTCGCCTACCTCGAGGCGATCTTCGCGCGCCGGATGAATTATGCGAATGCCATGGCCGCCACTGCTCTGATCGTGTTTCTGGTCTGCGCGGCAGTTGTCGCATCGGGCAGGGAGAAGAGAGGCGTTGAGTTCGGTGTCTGAAACGTCGCGAAAGAGCGTAACCGCCGGATCGGCCCGACGCGTGTTACCATCAAACCGTGGTCGCTTTCGGCATTGGAGGGAGCGGAGGTTGAACCGTGTCGAAAGCACCCTGGCATCTTCGAAAGGTTCGTAATTTACGTCGCGTTGATCCTCGCCATCGTGGGAATTGCAGTGTTTTCTGCGATGGACGCCCGCGCTGCTTCAAAGAAACAAGTAGCGCGCCTGGAAGCTGTGAGGAAATTGACAAACGCGCCGCGCAAGCGAAGGAACTGTCTCAAAACTGCTGATAATTGCTCAGCGCTCTTGACGTGGGTCCGGGCTTCAGCCCGGACACGGAGCTTGCTTGAAGAATACGAATCATACCCGTGACTGATTACCGATCAGAAACTCAGGGTTATCAGCCGCTCATTTCTGCTTGCTGTTACGTGTCCGGGCTGAAGCCCGGACCCACGCAAAGGCGCGGAGTCATCCACAGCTTTGGGACACCCCCTTCGCTCACCCCGAGCTAGTCTCTCAATGCAGAAAGATCTCTAGCGGCCGGGCTCGGGCGGCTGCGACTTGATCCTCTGACCGGGGGCCAGATCTCCAAACTCGGCCGTCAAGCGTTTGTAGTAATCCTTGGCGCGCGCCAGGTCCCGAACCGACATCGCATCTCCATAAGCCTGCTCGAGGGCCAAGGCCCTCACTTGCCGGGAAGGATGTGCGGTTACCAGCGTCTGGAAATAGTTTCCATATGGACCAAGGCCGCCGGCCAGACGGATGGATTCAAAGAGCAGCGACGGAGCCACCTCCCAAACCAGCGAGTCCGGGGGAATGGCGGCCAGCGCCTGCTTTGCCACCTCGGCATCGATCTCCTGAGCCTCGAAGCGCTTCAGGTCCAGCAGGCTGATAAAGAGCATCTGGCGAATCGTCGGGTCCTGCTCGCGATCGAGTTGCTGCTTCAAATCGGCAACGGTCGCGGACCAGTCGTAGTGGAACTCTTGGGTGTCACTTCTGGATGACCGGAATCGCGCGGAGGCGTCAAAAAATCCTTTCTCCCTCGCCCTCATTGCCCTTTCGAGCGCCGCAATGCGCGCGACCTCTGAACCGCTGTCGATGAAGGTGACTCCTGCCGCTGCGGCACCGCGAGGAAGGCGGCGCGGATCGAAAACGATTTTGACGGTTCCATTATGAACCGCCAGCCGGGAGACGTAGCTGCCGCGGGCGTCGAAGATCATATCATCGTATTGAGTCCCGGGAACCGGCCGCTCGCTCCCCTTGACCAGTCCTACCAACTGATAGCCCAGCTTGTCTCCGGCAAGGTTGCCAAGTTCGGCGGCGTACGTTCCATCAGGTTGCATGACCATGATCGCAAAGCCGACGTCGCGAGAGAACCTGTTAAAATCCCCGATGACCTTCACTTCCTCTATCTTGTCTTGCCATTGGTAGAGCTGCAGGCGAGCATCGAGCTTCACCTGGGACGGCTTTTGGAGCAATAAGGACGCGGAACACGAATCGTGCAGAGCGCCGGTGAAAGTCAGCCTGATGACGCCAGTTGCCGGAGTAGTCACGGAAAAAGAGCCGTCGGGCGCTGCCTGGAACCGCTTGGGAGCCAAGCTATCGGGCTCGAGGAGGTCGACACGCGCCAGCGCGGGCGGGCGATCGCCCGGCCCGCTGATTTTCCCGGTGATCACGGACTGTGGGGCCGCGGCTGGTTTTCGACTGCAGCAGGAATACACCAGGCCGAAGCTCAGGAGTATCAGCAAAGCTCGTTTCATGAAGGACTCCTCTTTCCCGGTGCGTCGCACAGGCGACGGTTTCGGCACAAACAACATTGAAATACACGAAGCCCTTGCAAGTCGTTTCGTATCTTTCTTGCACTTTCTGTTTTTGTGCTGGGTGCCGGAACGTGTCGGCCGGAGCCAGGCAAGCTCAATCGATGCCGGCCGCCGCTCGTTTGCCCCTACTTCTGAACTACGGCGGCTTTATTCCAGTCCGGCGGCGTGACGCCCAGCAGGTGTCGTACGAAGAAGTCGTTGCGTTTGATCTCACCGTATTGGCCGCCTGCGTCGTGTCCGCCGCCGGGAATGTACAGCAGGTCGAAGTACTTATTTGCTTTGATAAGCGCATTCACCACCTGCATGGTGGATGACGGGTCGACATTGGTGTCCAGCTCGCCAACGACCAGCAGGAGCTTTCCCTGGAGCTTGTACGCATTCTCGACGTTGGACGCGGCGGCATACTCCGGCCCCACGGGAAATCCCATCCACTCCTCATTCCAGCCTAATTTGTCCATACGGTTGTCGTGACAGCCGGAGATGGAGACCGCCACTTTGTAAAACTCAGGATGAAACAGAAGGGCGCCCATGGAGTTTTGGCCGCCGGCCGAAATGCCGTAGATCCCGACGCGCGAGATATCGTAATAGGGATATTTCGCAGCCACCGCCTTGTGCCAGAGGATCCTGTCCGGGAACCCGGCGTCGCCAAGGTTCTTCCAGCAAACGTCGTGAAATGCCTTGGACCGGTTGCTGGTTCCCATGCCGTCAATCTGTACCACGATGAAGCCCAGCTCAGCGAGCGATTGCATCGGGTCGTACGTGCTGAAGCTCTTGGGTACGAAGGAATCCTGGGGGCCGGCGTATATGTTTTCAATAACCGGATATTTTTTCGATGGATTCAGGTTTCGCGGCCGGCAGATGATTCCCCAGATGTCGGTCTTGCCGTCTCTTCCCTTGGCCACGAACGGTTCAGGCCCCACCCAGCCGGACTTGATGAGATCGTGCATGTCCCCGCGTTCGATCACCATCAACAGCTTCCCGTCGGAAGTGCGGCGCAATTCCACGGCCGGAGGCATGTCGACGCGCGAGTACCTGTCGACGTAAAAGGCCCTGTCTGAAGAAAAGCTGCCCGAGCTTCCGGTGATGGCTCCCCTGGGCAAGCTTGCAGCGGCTCTCGCTGAGACGGGGAAGGTAATCGAATGGTTGCCATCGCCTTCAGTGAGCGCCACCAATCCGGAGCCGTCGAAATTGATCCGATAGTAATGGATGAAATAAGGATCCCTGCCGGGATACATGCCGCTCGCGCGAAACCAAACCTGCCGGTTGGCCTCATCGACTCTTTCTACTCCCCGCACAACCCACTCGCCACGGGTGATCTGGTTCTTTACTTTGCCGGTCGTTCCGTCGTACAGATAGAGGTGATTCCAGCCGTCCCGTTCCGACATCCAGATGATCTCTTTGCCGTCGCTAACATCATGGCGATACCTTTTGCCGGAGTAACAGAAAAAGGTCGGCACTTTTTCATCGATGAGGACCCGAGGCTTTCCGGTTGCGGCATCCACTTCTATGACCCGGTACACCTGGTGCCCGCGCTGATTGTACTCAAAGGTGAAGGCGCGGCCGTCCCGCCACCACCTGATCCGTGCGTTGCTGTATGGAGTCGCAAACAGCCGGTTATCGATATTGATCTGCTTCCTCGTATCCACATGGAAAAGCACGGGCATACTGACATCGATGACGTCGCCCGGTTTGTTGTACACGATCGTCGAGTGCTTCGGCTGAATCTGATCGGCAGGAGAAGATTCTATATAGTGGACCAGCCTCTGGTATCCCGGCCGAGTGCGAAACACCGCCAGTTTGGCCGAATCAGGCGACCACTGCATGCTCCAGGAGTAGTACTCGCCCTCCAAACCATCCCAGCTCAGTTGGAATTCGTTGCCCGCATCCCGAGAGCGCACATACACGTTGAAATTCTTGATGAACGCTTCCAGCTTCCCATCCGGCGACACTCTGGGTTGTTCGTCTGGCAGCCCTGCTCGAACTTCCGCGGGCGACGCCGCACTGCGCCCTCCCAATCCTTGCGTCTGTTCCACAGCGCCCAGTTTTGTGCACGTATAGGAAGACAGGGCGCACCTCCACCTCGTATCGGCGGTCTCAAATTCAACGGCACTGCCGCCGTCAATGAAGGTAATGCTCGCAAAGGGCAGGGTTATTGCCGTGTACCTCTGCCCAGCCGCCGCCGAAAGAGAAGCAGCGAGTTTCTCATGATCGAAGGCGGTCTGCTTAGTGAGCGTGTCCGCATCGACGACCATGAACTCGTTGCCCCCCTTGACGCTCTTCCTGTACCACAAGCGGTGGCTGTTTTCGATCCAGGCGACTTGCTCGACGACGTCGTAAACTAAACCCTGCGTCTCGATTCGAAGGTTCCTGGCGTGCTCATAGTCTGCCACCGTCCCTTGCGAAGGAAGCGATACGGGAACACACAACAGGAAAACAGCGACACCAAGTTCTCCCAGATGATCTTTGAACCTCATAGATTGAGCTGCCTCCATCGAGAACTGTTAGAAAGCCTTCAGCAAGCGGGGGACGCGATGGCCAAATCGTGCCGGCCTGGCGCGTTATCGAGCACGCTTCAATGCGCCCAAGGTACAAGCGGTGCGCGCGCAAGTCAACGAATTTGCCGAAGAGAGAAAGACGACGAAGGAATGTCTCTAGAACCACAAGACCGCCAAGACACCAAGATCCTGGTTCTTTGTTGTCCTGGCGCCTTGGTGGTCCGGTGTTTGCCTTTAGATGCTCTCCTGCGAGGTCCGGGCGATGATCTCTTCCTGGTGATGGATATCCAGGTCGACGAAGTAGTCGCTGTATCCCGCGACGCGCACCAGCAGATCGCGATAATTATCCGGGTGCTTCTGCGCGTCACGCAGCGTCTCGGCGTCCACAACATTGAACTGGATGTGGTGTCCATCGAGCCGGAAGTAGGTCCGGATGAGCGCGGCCAACTTGTCCAACCCTTCATCACCTGCAAGCACGCTGGGCAGGAACTTCTGATTCAGCAAGGTTCCGCCCGACTTGAACTGATCCATTTTGGCCAGAGACTTTATCACAGCCGTAGGCCCGCGCCGGTCGGCCCCATGCGATGGCGACGTTCCGTCCGATTCCGGCATGTGCGCAAACCGGCCGTTTGCAGACGCGCCAAGCATTTTCCCGAAGTAGATGTGGCAGGTCGTGGAGAGCATATCCAGGTGATACTCGCCCCCCTTGGTGTTGGGCTTGCCGTCGATCGCTTCGAATAAAGAGGCGTAGACGCGCCGCATTATGGAATCGGCATAGTCATCGTCATTGCCGAAAGCCGGCGTCTTGTTGGCCAGGGTCAGGCGCAGCGGCTCCTCGCCTTTGAAGTTGCTGCCGAGCGCCTTCAGAAGCCGATCCATCGTGAAGGTTTTGTCCTCAAGAACGTGTTTCTTGATGGCGGAGAGGCTGTCGGTGACCGTACCGATGCCCACACACTGGATGTAGTTGGTGTTGTAGCGCGGGCCGCCGTTGTAGTAATCCTTGCCCTTTTGAATGCAGTCATTGATGACGACCGACAAGAAGGTGGCGGGCGCGTAGGTGGCGAACATGCGCTCGATGTAGTTATTCACGCGGAGCTTCCAGTCAACGACATAGTTGAGCTGCTTGGCAAAGGCGTCATAGACCTCGTCGAAGTTCCGGAAGCTTCTCGGATCGCCCGTCTTCGGGCCGATCTGCTTGCCGGAAAGCGGATCCACGCCGTTGTTCAATGCCAGTTCGAGCGCCTTGGGAGTGTTGAGATATCCGGTGAGCAGATAGGCTTCCTTGCCGAAGCAGCCGGTCTCAATGCAGCCGCTGCAGCCGCCTTCGCGGGCGTCCTCCACGGACTTGCCCATGCGAACCTGCTCAGTCACGACCTCATCGGCGTTGAAAACCGAAGGATACCCGTAGCCTTTGCGAATGATCCGGCAGGCAGACTTCAGGAAATGGTCCGGCGTCTTGCGGCTCAACTGTATATTGGCCTGGGGCTGCAGCAGGTGCAGCTCGTCGATTACCTCCAGGATCATGTACGAAAGCTCATTTGTACCGTCGCTCCCATCCCGCTTCAAACCGCCGAGGTTGATGTTGGTAAAATCGTTGTACGTCCCGCTCTCGGCCGCGGTGACGCCGACCTTGGGCGGCGCCGGCTGATTATTGAACTTGATCCACAAGCACGAGATCAGCTCCTTGGCCAGCTCCCTCGTCAGCGTCCCGTCCTTCAGCCCCTTTTCGTAAAAGGGCCACAGGTGCTGGTCCAGGTGCCCCGGGTTCATGGCGTCCCAGCCGTTCAACTCCGTAATCGTTCCCAAGTGAACGAACCAGTACATCTGCAGGGCTTCCCACAGATCGCGCGGAGCATGCGCGGGCACCCAGCGGCAGACGTCCGCAATCCTGAGCAGTTCCTCTCTCCTTGCCTTGTCGGTCTCTTTGCGCGCCATCTTCGCGGCCAGATCCGCGTGGCGTTCCGCGAAAATGATGGCCGCGTCACAAGAGTAATCCATTCCCCTGAGCTCTTCGGCCTTGGCGGTGGCCTCCGGATCGTTGAGGTAGTCCAGCCTCGCGAGGTGTTCGGCGATCTCCCGCTTGAAGTCAAGCATCCCCTTTTCATAGATCGTTCCGTCCAGGGTCGTGTGTCCGGGAGCACGCTGTTCCATGAACTCGGTGAACATGCCCGCCTCATAGCAATCCTTCCATTCCTGCGGAATGCCGCGGAACAGCTTTGCGCGCATGCTGCGGGTCTCCCAGTACGGGATCACCTTGTTCTTGTAAACTGCGATGGTCTCCGGGGAAACCTTATAGGAGGTCATCTTGCGGGAATTGAGGATCTCGAGGTCCGCGGCCGTGTGGCAGTTCAATTCCGGGTAGGTCGGCACCGCCTTCGGCGATGGGCCGCGCTCGCCGACAATCAGCTCGCCCGGACCGATGTAAATCGTCTTCTTCTCGCACTGATACTTGAAGTGCAGGCCTCTCATCACGGGAATCGAGTATTTCCCCTCATTCTGGATATAAAAATCCGTCAGAAGCTCGGCGCGCTCATGCGAGATGGACGGTTTGGTTCGATGGCTGGCTTGTCTGAGCCTGCGGATTCGTTCGTTCATAATCATTTCCTCCGACGGTCACACACAGACCGTAACTACTAAGCACCGCAGCGATATCCTGAAGATGCGCAGGGTCGGGAGCCGGCAGCGTGCCCAAGCGGTATGGATAGCCAAAGCGCTTATACTTGCCGCTGGCAACATCGTGAAACGGCAACAAGTCAATGTAACACACCCGATGCAGACTTTGCAGGAAAGCTCCCGTCCTCTCTATGTTGTTCCGGTCATCATTGATCCCCGGGATGACAGGAAACCGAACGCGAATTGCGACCTGCCGGCATGACAGGGCTTTGAGATTTTCGAGAATCAGTTCGTTGCTCACACCCGTGTACTTCACGTGGATCTCCGGATCCATGTGCTTCAGATCATACAAAAAGAGATCGGTCTTGCCGGCAACTTCAAGCAGGACGGCCTTGCTGGCGAATCCGGAGGTGTCGACCACGCGATGGATGTCCAGCCGCCCGCAGGCATCCAGGAGTTCCAACAGGAACTCCGGCTGCATCAGCGGCTCCCCGCCCGAAAAGGTAGCCCCGCCTCCCGATTCGTCATAAAAAGGGACGTCCTTCTTTATCTCCTCCAAGACCTCATCGACAGTCATGACCCGGCCGACGACTTCCTGGGCATCCGCAGGACAAACCCTGGCGCACGCAAAAGAGAGTTTGCACAAAGAAGCATCCCGGTCGACTCCGTCGTCCGACAGGGAAAGGGCATGCTCAGGGCAAGCCTCGACGCACGTCCCGCAACGGATACAGCGGTTCGGCCTCAGGGAAATCTCCGGCTCCGGGGAAATGCCCTCCGGGTTGTGGCACCACCAGCAATCGAGCGGGCATCCCTTGAAAAAGACCGTAGTCCTGATGCCCGGACCGTCGTGGATGGCGTAGCGGCTGATATGGAAGATAGTACCGGAGGTCAAGCGGTTCCTTTCCTTGCTGCAAATACTTAACATGATTATTTTATCATACAAGTTTGTCCCCCAGGGGTGTTCTTCGGCCCCCTGCGGCGGCCACGCGGAGGTAACGTCTCAAGACTACGAATCATACCGTGCCGTCAAGCGGGTTCGGGCTTCAGCCGGGACACGTAACAGTACGCACAGATGAGCGGCTGATTACTCTGATTGTCTGATCGGTAATCAGCCCCGGCTATGATCCGTATTCTTCAAATAAAACCTGTGTCCGGGCTGAAGCCCGGACCCACGGAAGGTCGCGGGGCGATTATCCGCAGTCTTGAGACAGCTCCTTTTCGCCGATTTCGCGTTGCCGTGGCCGTAAGCAGTCTGCAGATTATCCTTGCTTTTTGATCCAGAATAAATAAATAAGGGGAGTTAAGAAAATTCACCGGCGAAGCCGCGCCCGCCGAAAGGAGCACAAACGTGAGAAGAGCGATAATTCCGTCGGCCATTTTTGTCGTTGTCATGCAGATCGCATTTTCCGCAGGCTCATTCCTGCCGGGGAACAAGATCAAAGTGCAGGATAAGGTGCCGCTCAAGTGCGGCCCCTTCGACCTCCAGGACGTGCGCCTGCTGGACGGTCCCTTCTACGATGCGATGCTGCGCGACCAAAAGTACCTGCTGGACCTCGACTCTGATCGCCTTCTCCACAACTTCCGCGTCACGGCAGGGCTTCCTTCTGCCGCAAAACCGCTCGGGGGCTGGGAGGACCCGAAAGGAGAGCTGCGCGGCCACAGCGTGGGGCACTACCTCTCGGCCTGCGCCATGATGTATGCCAGCACGGGCGACGCCAGGTTCAAGGACAAAGCCGGCTACATTGTTGCCGAGCTGGCAAAGGTCCAGCAGGCAATGCCCTCGAAAGGCTTCCATCCGGGCTTTCTGTCGGCCTACCCCGAAGAGTTCTTCGACCGCGTCGACAAGGTAGCCCGCGTTTGGGCGCCCTACTACACGCTGCACAAGATCATGGCCGGCCTGCTCGATATGTATCTCTACTGCGACAGCCAGCAGGCTCTCGACGTCGTGAGCAGGATGGCAGACTGGGTCAAGTTCCGCGTCGACCGCCTATCAGACGAGCAGCAGCAGGCCGCGCTCATGATCGAGCACGGCGGCATGAATGAGGTGCTGGCGAATCTCTATTCCGTGACCGGCAATCCGGAGTACCTGCGGGTTGCTTACAAGTTCAACCACAAGGCGTATTTCGATCAGTGGGCCGCCGGCGTGGACAACCTGGACACGCCGCAGCGGCTGCATGGAAATACGCAGTTTCCCAAGGTCATCGGAGCAGTCCGCGAGTACGAACTGACCGGGGAGCAGCGCTACTACGACATCGCAAAGTTCTTCTGGGACCGCGTCGCGCTTCACCGTTCCTTCGTCATCGGCGGCAACACCGACGGCGAGAGTTTCTTCCCCATCGATCAATTCTCGAAGCACCTCGGCGCCTCGAGCACCGAGACCTGCAACACCTACAACATGCTCAAGCTGACGCGCCACATGTTCGCTCTTGACCCATCCGTCGAGAAGATGGATTTCTACGAACGCGGGCTGTTCAATCACATCCTCGCGTCACAGGATCCCGAGACCGGCATGATGTGTTACTACGTGCCGCTGCGGCCCGGCGCATTCAAGACCTACTCGACTCCCGACCAGTCCTTCTGGTGCTGCGTGGGAACGGGGATGGAGAACCATTCCAAGTACGGCGACACGATCTACTTCCATGACGGCCAGTCGTTATACCTCAACCTCTTCATCGCCTCGCAACTCACCTGGAAAGACAAGGGGCTGGTCGTGCGTCAGGACACTCGGTTCCCGGAGCAGGACACGACGAAACTCTCTTTCCAGTGCCAGAAGCCCGTGCGCCTCTCCTTGAAGGTCCGGTACCCGTCGTGGGCGCAGTCCGGAATGACGCTGACAATCAACGGAAGGAACGAGCCCGTCAAGGCCAAGCCTGGCACTTATGTTGCCGTCGAACGTGAATGGAAGAACGGGGACACGGTTCAGGCGCGCCTGCCCATGAGCCTGCGCGCGGAGGCGATGCCTGACGATGCCAACATGATCGCGCTGTTGTACGGCCCCATTGTGCTTGCGGGGGACCTCGGCAAGGAAGGCCTGAGCCAGAGCACCCGCTACGGTCCCAGCGCCCCGCCGCTCAACCGGGTGCCGCCGGTTGTTGTTCCTTCGTTCGTCGGCGCGGTCAAGGATATACCGGCAAAGGTGAAGCCGGTGGAGGGAAAACCGCTGACGTTTACGACCGGCGGGATCGCCCAGCCCAAGGACGTGACGCTGATCCCGTTCTACAAGGCATCGGATATCCGCTACACGGTCTATTGGAAAGTCTATTCAAAGGATGAGTGGGCCAAGAGGAAGGCCGATGCCGCCGCCAGGGAATCCCATCGCGCTGAAATCGAACGTCGAACCGTCGACGCCGTGCTCGTCAGCGACG
>Ga0315282_10006994_pt1 | contig 18670 bp, 13 predicted proteins | sample YL17G07_20_MG_FD_203693 | JGI IMG/M metagenome (GOLD analysis project Ga0315282, IMG submission 203693) | Sediment microbial communities from Yellowstone Lake, YNP, Wyoming, USA - YL17G07_20 | ecosystem: Environmental > Aquatic > Freshwater > Lake > Sediment | place: USA: Wyoming | collected...
CGGTTTTACCCTGGAACAGCTCCGCCAAAAGCAAGACAAAATGCCTGGAGTGGCAGAATTCCTTAGGGAAATCGATGTATTGATCGATGGCCTTTACCAGGCAGTACAAAATGATAACCAGGGCATGCGCGGCAGTGCCAACCAGCGCATTCATTACCTGAGCGGACGATTGAGCGATTACGACTTTGATAAACAAGCGCGCCAGTCCGAAATCCATATTGGCGATGGGTATGCTTTCCTGGTAGGGGTCCCCGCAACCCAGGTGCTGGCTTCATTCAACCAGGTTTTGGAGAAAGCTAAAAAAAGAAAAAACGAATAATAACCACCAATTTTGCCAGGAGTGCAATGTGATTCGTGTTATTCTCCTGGCCCTGGCCGCGGCTGGCTGGCCTGGTTGAAGTTTTAAGACTCCATGCTATAATAGATTAGCTATAATTTCCGTAATTTCTATTATCATTTCGATGCTTGCCTGATGCGTGCGAACAACCAGGGAGATAATTGATCGCATCCTGTAAGAACAACATATTAGTGAGGGGTGTCATGAATTGTAAAAAATCTGCGTAGATTTTTTTTGCCACTATGACTGTTTTGACAGTTATGATGGCTCTGGTTGTGCCAGCCCCGGTATATGCCGGCGGACCTGGCCCGGGTAAGCCACCCCCGCCACACACCCCATCCAATGACATGGGCGGTCCAGGCATCGGTCCGGATACGAATGTGCCGCCGCCCCCTTCCTCCAAGACAGCCGCCGCGCCGCAAATCACTAGAACCAAGGTGATTTCCAGGGCGGATATCTTCGCGCTCGATGCAACCGGTAAGGTTGTGCCATTAAGCTCAATCAGAACAACGACTGCGCTCGAGGCAAAGTTCTGCACGGTGGACATCCTGGGCGGCACTGAAACCTGTAACCCCACCGTCGCAACTTTAACCGCGGCCATGAACCAGGCCAAAGGCTACATTTACAACTAGACTGTGCCCTAAGGCATGCTGATAAAGCTGGGTAAAGGCAACTTTGGTGAGGGCATCAACCTCGATCTACTGGGGTTCTTTATCAGTACCTCCGATATATAGAAGCCTTATGGCGTCGCTTTCAGCTCGCAATCGACTGCTGCCAAACCGCGTAATACAATCGTCGACTATGTGGATATGTCCAACAGCTATCCTACCCTAAATTATGTGAATATCAATGGGCTGGCGGTCGACCAGGATATCTATTTGTATAACATCCAGACCCACCCCTTTGGCACGTCCACCGTTCTGCCGGCGCACATCGACCTTACCAACCTGGTGATAGATGAAGGTCTGTTCATTACAGGCAGCAGCGGTAAGCTGACCCTGAAGAATGTGACCCTCGCTCCGGTCGGCGGTGGAGAGGTTAACGCCCAACCCTTTATTGGATCGATCACCATCTTGAATCATAACGGTGATGTCTCGCTTGACCATGTGATTGCCAACCAACAATCTCTTTATGGGGCCGAGATCAGCACCAGCACCGGCCTGGCGCCGGAGCCTGACCAGCCGGCAGGCGCGGCGGATGGCCCGGCCGCAGATGTTAGCATTCAGAACAGCCAGTTCAATGAAAATGGCGGCTTTGACCTGATGGTTTTCGCCGCAGGCGATATTTCGCTCAATAATGTGAATGCCAGTAGCAATGGCCAATGGGGCGCCTCGCTGAATCCCCTGCCGTTCAGTCTGACCAGTAATGTCACGATTGAGAACAGCAAATCTAATGAGAATAGCGAAGCCGGCATTATGGCCTGGGCTTGGGGGGACATCACCCTGAATAAAGTGATCGCTGACAACAACGGCATTGACGAAAATGACTGTGTATATCCGCCCTATTATGGATGCCCCAGCAACCTTTTGAGTACCGTCTTGCTTAGATTACCATTGGATAGCGCCGATGTCGTGGATGACGCGGGTGGCAACGTAATCAGTTTGACAGACAGCGAGTTCAATAATAACGGCGGAGAGGCTGCCGACTCAACTTCCGGCGCCGCCGCCCAGTTCTATGATCTTGGAATTGGCTTGTTGGCATTTACCAACGGGGTGGTTGACCTGCAAGGTGTGACTGCCAATGGTAACGCCGGAAACGGCGTGGAATTGGGTAGTTATGACAGCGTGCTCGGGGCAGATGTGACCGTCAAGAACAGCACTTTCAACGACAACGGCTCCGATTCTCTGATGATGTTTACTGCCGGTAATATATTGCTCGATAAAGTGAAGGCCAATGACGGGTTTGAGGATGGGGCCGAGCTCAATGTTTTCGGGCAGCCCGGCGACGGCGAAACGACCTACCCACTGGTCGAGGTTTACAACAGCACCTTCAATGACAACGGGTGGGATTGGGCGAGCGATGGCCTGGATATCAATATCCTTGATCCCGTTTTAGGGTCAGCCGACATTATCGCTCCCGCGGCATCAGGCAATGGTATCATGGCTGGCATCATCATCAAAAATGTCACAGCCAATCTCAATGGCGGCAGCGGCGGGAATGCTGGAATCAGTATATTTTTGGGTGGGGCCACCCTGCCGGTCGAAATGACCATCGTCATCGCCAACCACAATTATCAAAGTGATGGGATTAACATCTACTATGGCCAAGGAGAAGTTACCCTGACCAATATCGTCGCCCATAAAAATACGGCTGGTGATTATGGCGGAGGAGATGGTATTGACATTGATTATTTCAATGGCACAATCACGTTGGACCACGTGACCACTTTGAATAACGATGACGATGGAATTTACATCAGTGACTATGGGGAAGGTGGTTCCGCAGGCACTCCCGGTGTCACCGAAGATGGTCCATCTGTCAATATCATCTGCGCTATAACCAAGAACAATGCTTATCACGGCCTGCATATTGACGTTGGCGACGAGATCCCAATCGAACTCACCAGTGTAACCTCTAACGGTAACACCGACGGCGACTTCTTCTCGCACGCGCCGACGATTAACCCGCCCGTTGATTGCAAATGGTCTTCACCGTCATCCGGCGGTAAGGCAGGAGTCAAGGGAGAACCGGTCGCTTTCCCGATCCAGATCATCCGGGTTTACGAACCCGACCCAAACAAGGGTTCTGGCATGCTCAGCCATCTCTTCCCGAACGTCTTCCTGTATGTGGAGAAGCAGCCCGATAACCAACCCGACAAAGAGCTGGCGCGTGTCTCGCTGCCGGTAGGGGTAGCCCCCAGCGGCTCTACTGCCGCCTTCGATGGACTGAGTGAAAATACCCTGCCCGCTCCCCTGCCCGAAGGCGATACCTTCCAGGGACCTGCCTTCAACAAGATATTCACCTCCCCTGACGGCACCAATATCACCGGGCTGGCTGGCAGCTTCATGGTGCAGTTCAATCTGCCGGTAGGTTTCACCACCCCGGCTGGCAAGAAGCTGGTCATCTTATGGTACGACGAAGTGGCCAAGGAATGGGTGAAACTCACCACCTACACCGGCGCTAATTTTACTTATGCTTATGCTTCTAGACCGGGTAAATTTGTGCTGGTGTTAGAACCAGCCTGAGTGCGGGTTTAGTTTCATCCTGAACATTCGCCCGGCAGACAACCTGCCTGGCGATTTCATTCCTGCCCTGTTTCTTGCTATAATACTATTATCACTTACCCCCATGAACAAAACCTGAAGATATCCCGGGCTCTCTATTATCAGGAATCCGGCGCGGGACGACCGGGGAAGTCTTATGAAATCAAGCAAGTTGCAGCAAATGGTATTAATTCCCATCACGATTTTGAGTGTGATGGGCGCTCTTATTACCCCTGCGCCGGCTTACGCACAGGGGTCCGCTCCAGGCGAGCCGCCTCCTCCAGGCGTGCCAGTCAATGACCTGGGGAGGCCGAAAAGTCCAGAAACAGACCCGGCGGGAGCGACCTCTTCCGGCGCAGATGCCAGCCAGCCGCCGCCCGTGATAAGCAGCCGGGTGCCGGCTGCCACCGCCGATCCCGTGGTGAGCGGCCCAGCCATGTTCTGCCCGGAGGGCGTATCCTTTGGCGGGCCGAAGTGCCAATACCAGGCGACAATTGAAGATGCCCTGGCATACGCGCAGGGGCTAATCAACGGTTCAGGTACGATCTTCGTCCAGGATACCTACCTGAGTCTCACCACCACCTTACAGGTAGACCAGACCCTGTTCACCGGCGTGAAACCAGTTTACTTGAATATGCTGGGCGGCATCACTGATATGACCAGCGGCGCGTATGCCCTGGGATCCACATTCACTACCCTGGGCCAGAATATCGCCATTCAGAACTTTACCGGCGGCGATCCGGTTTCGCATGGCGGCGCCAGCCTGTCTTTGACGGATTTCATCTTGAATGTCGATGCCCCGACCGGCATTTTCGTCGATAAATCTGAGCACATCCTGCTCAATTATGTTCGGGTCAACCAAGGCGGCTCAGTGGCTGGTATTTCAGTTACCACCTCCAGCGATGTGACTATTAAAAACACGGAAGTCAACACAACCGGTAATGGGGCCGGGATTTTGGCCAGTTCGGTCACCGGCTTGAATCTCGATACGGTTAATGTCCGGGCCGACCTGGACGATGGGCTAAAAATTGCTGCCAGCAGCGGCATTGCTCTGAGTAATGTATCTTCGACCTCCAAAGCCAGAGGCGCTTTTCTCTCGAATAACACCGGCGACCTGAGCATTATCCAAAGCCAGTTCAACAACAATGTCTCATCCGGATTGGTAATCTCCCACCAGGGTAAAGAGGTGCTGGATCACGTAACTGCCAGCGGCAATGGAGGTTCCGGTGTGGTCATCGATAACAGACCGGTGAATGGGAGCGGCGATATCACGCTAGAGCATTCAATCTTCAACAACAACCTCTTCGACGGTGTGTTCATCTCAGGCCAGGGAGAGATCAGCCTGGTCTCCGTTTACGGCTCGTTCAACGGTTTCTATGGGGCGTACCTCGATAACTGCCTGTTCGATTCTGTCCTGAACGCCTGCACCGGCAGCAACAATCTCAGCGTGACGGGGAATACCGGGTCCGACCTATCAGTCTTTGCGCAGAACGGCGAAGGTGCGGGCTGGCATGGCAATACCGCGGATGGACTGTATGCCCGCACCGCCGGCGAGCTTTGGGTGGATCACACCCAGGCGCTGGCCAATCCGTTTGGCAGTGGGGCTAACTTATTGGCCGAAGGAGATACTAAAACCCTTACGGTTTCAGACAGCCTGTTCATGTCGAACGGCATGTCATTCCCAGGGGCCGGCCTTTCAGCTGCCTCAACCAATAGAATAACGCTATCCGCAATCATCTCCAATCAGAACGGCGCATCGGGTGTAGAGCTGCACGCTACCGGAGATGTGGGGGTGACCGACGGCGACTTCAGCGAAAATGGCATCGCTTCACTCAGCGGTGGCGGGCTGGTTGGAGGAAATGGGATCGAAATTTTCTCGCTGGGCAATGTCATCCTGGACACGATCAATACGCTCAACAACCAGGCCGGGATTGTACTCAACAGCGGCAACGGGGTGTTTGTGGAAAACTGCATAGATACTGGCAGCGGTTGCCTTGGCAGCGGGCGCGTGCAGGCGTCTGATCTGAACACGGCTGGCAACAGTATGGATGGTTTGCAGGTCACGTCGGGCGGCGATGTCTTACTGGAACATATCTGCACGATATACGAAACCTCGCTTGCCGTCATTACTGGCAACGGCGGCGGCGGCGCAAACCTTTTAACTCAGGCCACCGACAGCGTCAGCGTGGCAGATTCGCTTTTCAATGGTAACGCCGGTGATGGTGTGCACATCGAAACCCCGGGCAGTATCAGCCTGAGCAACGTTGCTGCAGAAAACAACGGCGGTAACGGCGCCTACTTGAATAACTGCCTTGACCTTGGTGACGGCTGTACCGGCATTGGCTCAGTAATCGTGACCGGCGCAGACACATCCAATCCGTCTGTGTTCTCAACCAATGCAGCAGATGGCCTGTTCGTAGCGTCCGCCGCTGGTATCACCCTGAATTATATCGAAGCCGTCTGGAACGGCAACAACGGGGCCATGCTCGACAACTGCACCGACCTCGGCAGCGGCTGCACTATGAGCGGTGATATCTCCATTCAAAACAGCGTTTTCACCAACAATCTGCTGGGTTTGCAAGTTAGCGCCGGCCGCATTGCCTCGCTCGTCAGCGTGCATGCCGATCAAAACAGCGGCGCTGGGGCAGATCTTTTGGGCGGGGTTGGCGTGGAAATTGACGACAGCAGTTTCAATTTGAACGAGGATTACGGTGTGAATGCGGAAGCCGCCAGCGGCGGTATCTTCCTCAACCGGGTAGATGCCAGCAACAACGCAAGTTTTGGGGCCAAGCTTACTGCCAGCAGCCCGGCGGGAAGGACGGGAATCGCCAGGAGCACCTTCAATGACAATGGAGCCTATGGCCTGTACATTATTGCCAGAGGCAAGGTGACCCTCAACCTGGTCACTGCCAGCCACAACGTAGAATTTGGCACCCAGGTAGACTGCCTGGGGTTGGTGGATGTTACCGACAGTACCTTTAATTCCAACCAGGGTACTGGCACCGGCGGACTGGGGATATTCACTGATGACGACATTTCCCTGAACAATGTAACCGCGGACTACAATGCTGGCGATGGCGTTTTCCTGTCTTCAAACAAAGGCCAGGTGCAAGTTAACAACAGCCAGTTCAATCACAATGACCGTTTCGGCCTGGAACTGATGGCGGATAAGCAGACTACCTTGGTCAATGTGACGGCCTGTAGAGATAAACTGGGCCCCGTAAAACTTTGGGGTGGCGGGTTAATCGGCGATAAGTTCAATATCTGCAATGAAAATAATGCGAGCGGGCTTTTACCGGTTGAACTGCCAACTTATCCCTGGCAGATCATCAAGGTTTACAAGGATGTCGGCAAAGGCTCGGGCACGTTGAGCAACTGGTCGGGCACCATTTTCCTCTACCTGGAAAAGCAACCGGGCGGCCAACCAGACAAAGAATTGGGACGCGCCGTGCTGCCCCCTGGGATTGTCGCCGAGGGCACGCTGGCTACGTTCGAGGCGCTGGCGGATGGCGGCCTGCTGGCTGCTCTGCCCAGCGGAGACGCCTTTCTGGCACCAGGCTTCAACCTGAGCTTTACCGCTCCAGATGGCTCGGCAATTGACGGACTGGCAGGCACGCTGACCGTGAAATTTAGCCTGCCGGACGGTTTCAGCCTGCCAACGGGTAAAAAGCTGGTCATTCTGTTTTATGACTCAGCCGGCAGCGTCGCGCTTAAAACCTATTCCGCTGGCGGGGTGGTTTATGCCTTCGCTACCCGGCCCGGCAGTTTCGGGCTGGCGCTCATACCGGCCACGCCGTAGGGGTGAGGTCCTCCGATACCCAGAGCTTCTTTCGCCAAAAGTCTTGTTAGGTTTCTTAAAATCGCTCAAACCAATTTGCCACTTTCTGTTAAAATCCATGCTATGGATTGGAACGTCCTCGGTCACGAATGGGCGGCGCACCTCTTGCAGCAGCATATTGGGCGTGGCGAGTTGCGGCATGCCTACTTGTTTACCGGCCCACCGGGAGTGGGACGGCGCACGCTGGCGCTGCGCTTTGCCCAGGCCATCAACTGTCTGAAACCACCTGCGCCGGGTGAGCCGTGCGGTGCTTGCCGCCCTTGCCAGCAAATCCAGCGCATGCAGCAGGTCGATCTGAGTGTGGTCGAACTGGAACCAGAGCGCACTGAGATCCGCATCGAACAGATACGCTCCCTGCAGCATACCCTTTCACTGACCCCGGTCGAATCGCACTACCGGGTGGCACTGCTGTTGCGGTTTGAACAGGCCAATGCTAACGCGCAAAATTCGCTGCTCAAAACCCTGGAGGAAGCGCCGGAAAAAGTTATCCTGCTGCTGACTGCCGGCGCGGCTGAAAACTTGCTGCCGACCATCGTGTCGCGCTGCGAGGTGCTGCGCCTGCGCCCGCTGGCGGTCGAGACACTGGCAATTGAACTCACGGGAAAATATAACCTGCCGGCTGAAGAGGCGCGCCTGCTGGCGCACCTTTCTGGTGGACGAGTAGGCTACGCCCTTCGCCTGCATGCTGAACCGGGTCTGCTCCAACAGCGCCAGGCGTGGTTGGAGGACCTGTGGCAGTTACTCCAGCAGACGAAACGCGCCCGTTTCACCTTTGCAGCCCAGAAAACGGGCAGCCGGAGCGCCCGCGGCAAGATCGACCGCGAAGGCCTGCGCCAGATGTTTTTGGTGTGGCAATCGTTCTGGCGTGACCTGCTGCTGGCGAGCAGTGGCGCCAGCGCCCCGCTGGTTAACCTCGACCGGCAGGCGACCATCCACTCACTGGCAGGCCAGTACAGCCCGGATGAGACGCTTGCCCGCCTGGTGGACTTACAACTCGCTTTGCAGCGCCTGGATGACAACGTCAACCCACAGCTCCTGCTGGAAGCTCTGCTGCTTGATTGGCCAAGATTAAGATTTTAAAAATAGCAAAAAAAGTGTGCGTTGGGGGCGTATGCCCCCAACGCACACTTTTTTTGCGGTATTTCCGACTTACTAAGTCAGGGCAATTGCTGCCTTAAGTTTTTTTGCCAGTTCGCCAAAGATGGATGTGTAACGGATCTCTTCCAGGCGCGGGCGCGGCAGCTCGACCGGAAGGTCCAGGGCCACCTGGCCCGGGCGGGGAGTGAATACCAGCACCCGGTCAGACAGCAGCAGGGCTTCCGAAATCGAATGGGTGACCATGATCACCGTCGTGCGGCGCGCCTGCCACAGGTTGAGCAGCTCATCGGCCATGCGCTCTCGCGTCAGGGCGTCCAACGAGCCGAAGGGCTCATCCAGCAGCAGCAGGTCGGGGTCCTGGATCAGGGCGCGTGCAATCGCCACACGCTGCGCCATGCCTCCCGACAGGTCGCCTGGCCAGGCGTTTTCAAAGCCTTGCAGGCCGACCAGCGCCATCCAATCCTGGGCCAACGCGCGCGCTTTTTCCAACTTGATCCCTTTTAACTCCAGCGGCAGGGCGATGTTATCCAGCGCCGTGCGCCAGGGCATCAGGTTGGCCTGTTGGAAGACCAGGCTGATGCATGCTTCGCTTCCGCCCGGTGAGCAGGCTGAAAAACGTACTTCCCCCCGACTGGGTCTGAGCAGTCCGGCCAGGATGCGCAGCAGGGTGGTCTTGCCGCTGCCCGAAGGCCCAACCACGCACACGAATTCTTGCGGGGCGACGGAAAAAGAGATGTCATGCAGCGCTTCCAGCCCACCGTTGTGGTCCGGGTAGGTCATGCTCAGGTTGCGCACCTGCACTACAGGTTCAATACTCACGTTCATTACGGTAAGAGGTCATTCGTATAGGTCTTTTTTAAATCCAGCGGCTGCTTCAGCAGATCCATCTTGAGCAGGGTATCCTGCATGTTCTGCCAGGCCTGCGGATCAGAAAAACCGGGATGCTCGAGCTGCCAGATTTCGATTGAAGTTGCCAGCACCTGTTTTTGGATAACCGGGTCGGCGTTTGCCAGGTTTTCAATATATTTTTTGCTGATGTCGTAGGCTTCATCCGGGTGGGCGCTGGTGTATTGGATGCCTTGCACCGTGGCCGAGATCATCTTTCGCACCAGCCCGGGGTCCGCCTGAAGCGTCTTCTCATTGGTGATCAACCCATTCGAGACCAGCTGCCGGTAATCCGCCAGGCGCAGTACGTTGATGTCATAACCCTGGGCTTTTAACTGAACCGGCTCGTTTGTAATGTAGATCACGACGGCCTGTTCTTGCCCGGCAACCAGGGCTTCCACCTGGTTGTAGCCGATTGAATCGAGGGTCACGTCGCTTTCCTTCACATTGCCGGCATCCAGCAGTGCTCGAAAGCCAATGTAACTGGCGCCATACAGCCCGGGGATGCCGATTTTTTTGCCTTTCAGGTCGGATATCTGGTGAATGCCTTCTTTGGCCAGGGAAACGACCCCCACCGGGTACTGCTTATACCAGGCCATTACGTAGGTTACCGGCAGGCCCTGGGCGCGCCCCAGTAGTACCTGTTCACCGGAAACGATAGCGAATGGGATCTGGTTGGCGCCTACCAGGGCGACATTATCGTTCTCCATGCTGTAATCCAGGCTTACATCCAGCCCTTGCTGCCTGAAATAGCCCTTTTCAATCGCCACGTACAGCGGGGCAAACTGGATGTTGGGGATATAACCTACTGGCAGCCTCATCGGGGTCAGTGTGGGGGTAATAGGCAGCGGGATGGCCTGCGACGAACAGCCGGTTATACATAATATCAGCAGCAGGAATAAAAATTTCAGTTTCATAGTTTCTCCGGATTACGCTGCCAGGACAGCAGGCGTGTCTCGAAGAGGACCACCACGCCATACAGCGCCAGGGCCATGGCTATCAGCGCAATAATAGCTGCAAATACTAGGGCTGTGTCATACTGGCCGCGCCCTACGTTGATCAAAAAACCCAGGCCGCGGTCCGAGCCGACAAATTCGCCGACCACCGCACCGATTACCGAAAGGGTGGCGCCAATCCGCAGGCCGCCCAGGAATACTGGCAGGGCTGCCGGCACTTCCAGGTAGCGCAGCATCTGGGCGCGGCTGGCATGTAGTGAGTGCATCAGGTCGTTCAGGTTTTCAGGGACGGCGCGTAGCCCTACCACCGTGTTCACCAACACCGGGAAGAAAACGATCAGGGCGCAGATCAGCACTTTCGAGAACAATCCCGGGCCGAACCAGATCACCAGGAGCGGGGCAACCGCTACGATCGGGATGGCCTGGCTGGCTACCAGGTAAGGAGCCGCCAGCCGTTCCAGCAGTCGCGATTTGGCCAGCAGGTAACCCAAAATCGTCGCTAAAAGGCTGCCTGCCAGCAGGCCAACCAGCACTTCAAACAGGGTAGTGGCGCTGTGGCGCAGCAGGCTGCCATCCACCAGGGCCTGCCAGAAGCGCACTGCCACCTGGCCTGGCGACGGCAAGATAAAGGCCGGCAGCCGTTCGATACGCACGACCGCTTCCCACAATACCAGGGCTGCCAGGATTGAAATCAGCACCAGCCACCCGCTGTGCTTGCTCACCAGGCGGGTAAAGGAAGGTTTTGGGTGAGCTGAAAATTTTGTGTCCATAAAATAAATAATCCCGAAGTTAAGGCATTTCGGGGCAAACAAACAGGCGCAACAAAACAACTGCGCACTTTATCCTTCTTGTATCCGGACTGTACCGTCGCTCCTGGAGTTTCACCAGATCCTGCGCCAGATGGCGCTCGTGGGGTATCACCACCGATCGGGAATTGGAAGTTTTCACTTCCGCACCCTGCCCCGAAGGCTTGTATTCAATTGATAATATGATTATACCCTAAATCATGCAAGTATTTTAGTAACTGTTCAGGCTATAGGTGCAAAGATCCTCAAATTCGGAAACTTCCCCTGGATCTGAAACGCACCCGTGAATAACTCCACCAATCAAAGGTCGATAATTGTATAATAGAGTTAAAAAGAGGCAGTATGGCATCTATGCTCCTATCCGAACCCTTCGATAACCCCACCTTTGACTCGCGCCTGAGCTGGTACAACCCACCTCAGCGCTGGTCAGTAAAAGATTCCTGGCTGCAGGTGGAGCCGGGCGCTAAAACCGACTACTGGCAGCAACCCCATCATGGCATCCAAAGCGACAATGGGCCTTTCTTGTACTGTGAGGTAAAAGGAGATTTCATTCTTACCACCCAGATCCGCATGCGACCTGCCAATCAGTATGACCAGGCCGGCCTGATGGTACGCCTTTCCCCGTCCTGCTGGTTGAAAACATCTGTGGAATTTGAATCAGGCATTCCCAGCAAGCTGGGTGCGGTTGTGACCAACTACGCTTATTCAGATTGGTCCACCCAGGATTACCGTGCCAGCAGTTATGATTATACGCTGCGGGTGCGGCGGGAAGGGTTCGATTATACGGTTGATTACTCACCCGATGGTGCAGCCTGGAGCCAGATTCGCTTTGCTCACCTGCTGGAAGACGATGGTACCCACCCGCTGCAGTGCGGCCTGTATGCCTGCAGTCCGATTGCGGCCGGCTTCAAGGCAGAGTTTGGGTTCTTAAAAATCGAGCGATGCTGATGATTGGATTTGCTGGTTTTGCCTGGCCTGAGGGTAGGGCTAGGGGATAGATAAGGCGCTGAAATGGTTAAAACGTTAGCAAATGTCCTCGATCGCTTAACCGCTCCTGGCGAGTTGTTCGTGCCGCTGGAGGAGGGCGCCTTGCGCTGTACAGCCTGCGCCCACCGCTGCCTGATCCGGCCCGGCCGGCGCGGCATTTGCCAGGTGCGGTTTAATGATTCCGGCGAGTTACGTGTACCCTGGGGTTATGTGTCTGGCGCCCAGGTTGACCCGATTGAGAAAAAACCGTTCGCCCACCTGTTGCCCGGCAGCGACGTATTGACCTTTGGCATGTTGGGTTGCGATTTCCACTGCGATTTCTGCCAGAACTGGCTGACTTCGCAGGCGTTGCGCGACCCGACCTCGGATCTGAGCCTGGATTACGTCCAGCGTGTGACACCCGAACAACTGGTGAATTATGCCGTACGCAGCGGGGCTGAACTGATCGCTTCATCTTATAACGAGCCGTTGATCACCAGCGAATGGGCGGTGGCAATCTTCAAATTGGCCCGGCAGGCCGGGCTGCGTTGTGCTTTTGTTTCGAATGGCAATGCCACGCTCGAAGTACTGCAGTACCTGCGCCCGTACCTTTCAGCTTATAAAATCGATCTAAAGACCATGAACGACCGCCGCTACCGTTCGTTGGGTGGGGTGTTGAAAAACGTGCTCGACAGTATCATCCTGGCACACACACTGGGTCTGTGGGTCGAGGTAGTCACGCTGGTGATCCCGGGTTTCAACGACAGCAGCGAGGAACTGTGGGATGCGGCGCGTTTTCTGACCTCGGTTTCGCCGGATATCCCTTGGCATGTGACCGCTTTCCACCCGGATTACAAAATGCCTGATCCGTCTCCCACGCCGCCGCTCACTTTACAGCGGGCGGCCGAAATCGGCCAGGAAGCCGGGTTGCGTTATGTATATGCCGGCAATTTGCCAGGACGGGTCGGTTCCCTGGAAGATACCTACTGCTCCAATTGCCTGGAGCCGCTTATCATCCGCCGCGGCTATACTATCCTGGCATATAAAATTACCGCCCAGGGCGCCTGCCCGAAATGTGGCACCGCAGTCGCCGGGGTATGGACAGATAAACCCGAAAAGGTGCACACCGGCGGTTGGGGCTTACCCCGGCGGATCAAGGGATTCTGAATGGTGAGGGGTTGGGTTATGGCGGTGGATAGGCACCCTGATCCTGGGTGGCGGTTGGATAAAACACATAGGTGGGTGTAGACCTTGGCGTGGCGGTGGCTGTCGGGGTTGGCGTTACAGTGGCAGTGGCGGTGGCGCTGATTGCCGGCGTGGGCAGCACCTCCTGGCTGACACCTTCCAGGTAAGGGATGGCGGACTGGCAGACTGGTTCCAGCTTGCCGGCTACCTGGCTCCAGGTCAACTTACCATTGCCTGACAGCCAGGCAGCTTTCATGGCAGTGTAGGAACAACCCGGACCGGCATTGTAATTAAGGATGGTGAAACGCCACAGGTCGACAAACGAACTGACTTGCCCGGGTGAGCGGCGGCTGATATTGTAGATGATCTGCCCGGTCTGTTCGCAGTTGGCTCGCAGACTTTCGGCAAAAACGCGCACGCTGAAATTGGCGCTCGTCAGGTCGATCCCAATTGGGCAGTCAGCGCAGGTGGCATTCACTTTGCTGACCAGTGCGCCGCGCAGAATTGCCTGGTGTTCTGGCAGCAAATTGCTGAAGCCATGGTCGCATACGCTTTTATCCAGCACCAGGGGGCAGAATTGGGCGAAGAAGTCCGGGTTCCATAACAGGACAGTATCCGCCCCATTTTCTGTAAGCTGACCCAGACCAGCTTCATTGGTGTCTTTGAACACACCCGGCCAGAACTGGCTTTCTCGGCTGAACATATTCTTGATCAGTTGGGCCGGTACGCCGGTATCTTGGGCGGCCTTGAGGATCTCAGGGTCGAAAAGATTCTGCCATTCAATCACTTTGGGTTTAGCTTTTTCTAACCCACAGGTGCTTGGGATTTGATTGTTGACCATGCCACCATCCAGGCAGTCGCTGGCATCTACTATTCCGTTTTTAATCAGGTTGCCGGACAGAAGATAATAGGACTGCTGGGTTTGCAGGTCTTCCACTTTATCAGGGGTTCTCAACCAGGCCGGTGGGCCACCCATGTCCGGGAACACCTGCCACGAATTAGCACAGTTATCCACACTGCCGCCGCGCCACTGGCTGCTCAAGACATCCACATACCACTGCGCCGGATCGTTCGAGGGCGCTTCCGGGTTGGCGAAATCGCCCCACGGCATGACTCGTAGCATGGCGGTGAAGTGTTCGCTGCTATCTCCCAGGCTCGAATCGGTCCAAAATTCCATTTTCTGCCCTTGCAAGCCGGTAGTCGAAAGCGGCAGGATGCACTGTGAGCCTGGGCAGTTGAAAGCCTGTCCATTGATCGTGCCCTGGATCTGGATGATGTTCTCATTGGGCAGCGGCTCTTCGGCCTGCAGCAGCAGGTCAGGCAGGGTGGTGCAGGCATGTGTTTTCGGCACCGGGTTGCAGTCGGATATGCTCACCCACACCTGGGGGAGTGGCAGTTCCACTTCCACCTGGTGTTCTGAGTCATCAACATTGACAAGGTGAAGGTATGAACCCGTACAGCTGCTTGTGTCTGCGGTTTGGTCAGCCTGATCACATGGCCCGGTTTCCAGCCAGTGTCCGTTAGCCCTGGCAGTGCACTGCTTAAAGATTTCAGCGTTGGTAGGTAAACCGGGATGGTCGATAAATAGCTGGCATTCGGTCGTGTTGTTAGACCAACGAATCAGCCACCACTCGTAGCGGGTGTATTGGACGGTAAGCTTGGTGATGCGTTTCTTGGGTTGTGGGGTCGGGTTGGCTGCCAGGGCGCGCGCACTGACCTGCTGGGGATATACCTGGGAAAAAAATACCCCGAGCAGGAGAACAATAATGCCTGCAGCCAGTAATTTTTTAATACAACCCATTTTATGCTCTATGGTCTAACAATAAAATCCTTTGTAATTGCCACGCCGCCCTATTTGAATTAACAGCTTTATTTTAATGCATTTTGATGCGAAATACCAGTATTCAGACATGCTCCTTAAGTATGATCCTTGGGTTATATGCGCTTTGCCATCAAAATATCCGGCTTGCCGCGGCCGTTAGCATCCGGCACAACCCCGGCCAACACAAAGCCCATTTTCAGGTAAAAAGTAAAGGGATGCCCCTTGATATCCTGGATGTGGCCCAGTTTATCCAGCACATCCGGGTACAGGTCTGCTCCACCCAGCGTGGTGCGGTTATCTTCATCATCTGTGCCCAACCAGAGCGTCAACACCCCCTGTTGGCGCGCCTGTTCTTCCAGGTCAGCCAGCAGGGCGCGCCCGATGCCCTGCTGTTGAGAATTGGGAGGCACGACCAGCGGGTGGATTTCCCAGACATGCCCGTCATAACTGGGGATGGCGCCAATCCAACCTAAAACAGAGCCGTTTTCCGAGCAAGCAACCCGGCTGATCCGCCCGGGTGCAATCGACTGGCGCACCTCTTCTAGGGCGGCTGTCAGGTCGGGCCAGGAGGGGTTGGACGGAAAAGCTGCCAGCAGCGCTTTCGCTGCCTGGCGGATGGCAAGTCCATCATCAGGATCGAGATCGTGAATTTCAGCAAACATGCTCTTTACTCCCCGGGCGCAGGTCAGTTTCATCCAGTTTGTGGTTGGGTAAAGTTTCGATCATCACTTCTCAATTGGTTTTCTAAAGCCGGCCAATATCAATCCCAGGGCAGCGTCATCGAAACGAATTATTGGTTTGGAAACAAACCGGGTAAATTGGCTATTATCCCCGAGGCGCCAACAAAGATCATGAAGCTGAGTGTGGCGCACAGTCCAATAAAGTTCAGCACAATCCCGGCGATGGCCAGGCCGCGCTGTTTCGATTTCAACCCCATGAAGCCCAGAATCAGACCGATGACTACAATGATCAGACCGCAGATGGGAATGAACCAAAAACCGCACAGGCTCAAGATGCCGATCACCAGTGAGGTGATTGCTAAACCGGAGCGGTCATTCTCGAAGGCCGGCAGTGTGGGTACGGCTGGCGACTCAGGGAAGAAATCCGGGGCAATCTCCATAACTTTTGGCGTGAAATCGATCGGAGCGGGTTCGACGGGCGCCGGTTCAGCCTGTTTCACCGGATCATCTGCATAAGGGAAGGCCGGGGGGATATAATCCTCCGGTTCGGGGGTGGCGGATGAGATGGTTTCGACTGGTATGGGCGTTCCGCAAAAATCACAAAATTTGCCATCCGGCTTGAGTTCGGCACCGCAATTTGAGCATTTCATGGTTAGCATCCTTTTTTGGATAGAATAGATTCATTTTATTTTAGTAACTACTCAGGCTTTAGCGGTAAAGCCCCGAATTTGAGGCGTGCGCACCTCAAATTCGGGCACTTCCCCATAACCCCCGAAGTGTGGGGGTGATGGCTGAACAATTACTTAAATTATATACCAAGTATACGGATGATCCCTGTTTCCGGTTGTATTTCAGGTCGTCGGGGTTAGCATAGGGCTAGGTGTGGGTACTGGTTCAGGTGTGGTGCTTATGTGGAGTAGGGGTAAGGGTAGGCGTAAGGGTGCGCGTGATGGTAGGCCAGGGGGTAGCTGTCTTGCTGGGCGTATTGGTGATGGTGGGTGAGGCGGTTACCAGGTATTCCAATGTTTTAACCAGGTCGGATAACGGCGCCGGGGTGAGGACGAAGTTAATGGCATCCTGTAAAACAATCTGCATGCCGGCTCGCCGGGGTAAGAAAACCTTCGATTGGAACGCATCCGACATTTGCCATTCTTTCAACTCGTCCGCTCCCAGGTAAAAGGTCGCCACCCGGTTTTCATCCCCCAGGTTGAGTGCCAGCGGCATCAAGCCGAGCAGGTCATTCAACACCAGGTTGCTTTCCACGGTGTTCTGATGGGCCGAGTAAAGGGATGGCAGGCGTGCCAGGTTGCCGAAGCGCACCATTTTCAGGAAAACCTGGCGGACAACCTCCAATTGGCGGTTGTTGCGGTCCCCTTCATCCATCCCCCGCCGGAAACGCGCATAGCACAGGGCTAACTGTCCATCCATGCGCACCGGGCCGGGTGGAATGTTACCACACTGCTCCCAGATGAGCACCTGGTTATATACAATAATCCCACCCAATTGGTCGACCAGGTGGGTGAACGGATCCAGGTGGAAAGCCGCCCAGATCTGGGGGCGTACTCCCAGGTTGTATTCCAGAGTAGTGTTAACCAGGTCCACGCCGCCCAATGCATAGGCCGTGTTCAAGCGCTGCATGGTGTAGCCCGGCAGGTAGACAAACAGGTCAGGCGGGATAGAAACCAGGCTGGCGCGGGCATTATCCGGGCTGTAAAAGACCAGCATTACTGCATCGGTGCGCCCGCTGAAGGGTGAAGGGCGGTCGATGCCCAGCAGCACACCGGTCTTGACGCTGTCAGGGATCGACAGACCGCTGAAGGGGCGCGGGATGGGTGTTACCGGGGTGCCCTGTGGGCCAGGGTAATTTCCCCAGGGGGTGCGGGTCACATCGAGCGGGGTGGTAGGGGTTGCAGAAAGGCCCGGTTCACTGGTGGGTGAAGCAGTGGCAGTTGCCGATGGCGGCGGGGTTGGCGTGGATAGGGTGGCGCCGGGCACGGCCGGCGCCGGGTTGGTTGACAGGCAGGCTGCCAGCGCCAGGCAAAGCAACATGCCTGTCAGGCTTAACCGGCGTTTGAAAGAAACCCTGGAAACCATTTGTATAAATTATAACAGGCGAATTGAGGGTTATCCTCATTCGTCGCCTTTCTCCTCGAACTGAAACGCACCCGTTTATCTTGACCAGCGTTGATGGACATGCTATAGTAATCAAGATTTCGCATTCACTTGCCAGGGGTGCCGGTTGAAATTCATTACACTGCTCACCGATTTTGGTCTACAAGATGGCTATCCCGGAGTTATGAAAGGCGTCATATGGGGGATCGCGCCCGAAGCGCAGATCGCTGACCTGACCCATTTCATCCACCCGCAGAATGTGCTGGAAGGGGCGTTGGTCTTGGGCCGGGCGGCGCCGTACTTCCCGCCGGGGACGATCCATACCGCAGTGGTGGATCCGGGTGTGGGTACCCAACGCCGTCCAATTGCAGCCTGGTTGGGCAATTTTTATTTTGTGGGACCAGATAACGGCCTGTGCACCGTGCTGCTGGAGCGCGCCCAGGAGCGGGGCGAGAAAGTGCAGATCATCCACCTCGATCGGCCGCGTTACTGGCTGCCTGAAATCAGCAGCGTTTTCCACGGGCGGGATATTTTTGCCCCGGTGGCAGCCCACCTGGCAAACGGCATCCCCCTGGATGAGCTGGGGACGCCAATCAGAAACCCGCATATGCTGGAGATTCCCCGGCCGCAACGTTATGGGGCAGGCTGGCGCGGCCAGGTGGTCATGGTAGATTGCTTCGGTAATCTGATGACCAACCTGGAGCGGCAGCATCTGGCTGGTATGGGTGCGGTCAGGATACGCATTGCCGGCCAGGAAATCCGCGGCCTGCTGAATACCTTTG
>Ga0315282_10006995_pt1 | contig 18669 bp, 9 predicted proteins | sample YL17G07_20_MG_FD_203693 | JGI IMG/M metagenome (GOLD analysis project Ga0315282, IMG submission 203693) | Sediment microbial communities from Yellowstone Lake, YNP, Wyoming, USA - YL17G07_20 | ecosystem: Environmental > Aquatic > Freshwater > Lake > Sediment | place: USA: Wyoming | collected...
TCCCCACAGTGGTTGAACGCCGCTCACGTCACGAGGGACCGCGCCCTTTGCGGACGCGAGCGGAATTTCCGCGCTATCAACAGGTATTGCTTCCTTTGCTCTCCAACACCTCCTCTCCTTTGAGCAGCCCCTCAGCCCAACTCACCACCTCGGCGGGCTCCGCCGGCCGGCTCAACACGCCCCGGATCGGCGCGTCGGGCCGGAGACAAGCGCGCGTGTCTGCTTCGTCCATGCCGCTCAGAACCCCTACAGGAGGCAACGGCCGCGGGCGGATCGTGGACTGGAGCAGCGTCGCGAGTTCGTCGGCGAACAAGCGTCCCACCATCCAGTCCAGGATGATGAGGTCGAAGCGAAACCGGCGGCACGCCTCCTGGGCAGCGGCCAGAGTCGCACAGACGCGGACCTCCAGCCTGCTGCCCTCGAACGCGCTAACCATGGTCCGCAGGAAATGAGCGTTCGTTCCGACAACCAGGACACTGGGAGCCTGGGCCGCGCAACTGTTCCTGGCCGTCTCCGCGGTTGTCGGGCTTTCCTGCGCCACCATATCGGCCTCCTCGTCGCTTGCCATGTCCGCCTCGTATAAGAGAGGCGTAGCCCAACACAGGAACTCCGCAGGGGAATGCGGAGCTAACGTTCACGTGGCAGTAGGCACAATGCCCTCCATGGATGCCTAAGGTCCGAACACTGCCCGGTCCCTATGGGCTACGCCCTTTCCCCGCCGAGGGCAGACGGAACAGAGGAAGGCAAACTCGACTTTCGTTCGCATCCGGCCCCCACCATACGCCCCCTATTGAGCGTCGGTGAGTTTTCGTAGAGCACGGCGGATGCCATTCGTGACATTTGAGTGGCCACCGCGTTCGGCTGCGCGTTCAGGGCGGTTATCGGCAGGCGTTTCGAGCTGCAAGTTTTTGTTGAACAAGGTGTTATTGTGTAAGCGTGATGTAGCGCCGTTGGTGAACCGCGTACCCAGAATCCGGCAAGCCGACGGGCAGGTATGTGGCGGCGATGTCCAGTTTCCGCCATTGTGTACGCGGTGCCTATGGAAAACCAAGGAGGACCAATGTCGAAGTCTCGACATGCATTTTGCTTGAACCGTGCTAACAGCTTTGGAGACAATATGATAGACGTGTCAGCCTTTCGACACCGGGCGACTTCGATTGCGGGGAGGTTGGTGTTGCCTAGGCTTCGGTATTGGCCGTGGCCATAGCGGTTTGAGATAAACCCAATTGGCGCAAGCGGTAGATGAAAGTCGTTCTCGGCATCTTGAGCAGTTCGGCGGCCCGTCCTTGATCGCCCTGCGCTTTCTGCAGTGCCCACATGATGGTTTCTTTTTCGACTTCCGCCTGCATGGCGCGAAGATCAACTTCGCTGCGCTCCTCCAGGTTCAGCGAGAAGAGCCGGTCAGGTTGTCCCGCAGGTCCGAGGCGCAATTGCAGGTCTTCCGCGCGTATTGCGGTGCCGTCCGAGACGGCGAGGGCATATTCAACGGCGTGGCGCAGCTCGCGGACATTCCCCGGCCAGTTGTGCTGCAGGAGTTTCTTCTCAGCCTCTGGCGAGAGCGTCCTGGGCGCGTCTCCTGTCTCGCGCGCAGACAGCTCCAGGAAGTGGCGTGTCAGCACGAGGATATCCGTTTTCCGCTCGCGCAGCGGCGGCAGGCAGATCGTCAGCACCTGAAGCCGGTACAGCAGGTCTTGGCGGAACCGCCCTTCCTGCGCGAGCAACTGTAAGTCCTTCTTCGTGCTGGAGATAATACGCAGGTCGGTCTTCATCAGGCGCTCGCCGCCGACACGCTGGAACTCGCGTTCCTGTATGGCTCGCAGCAGCTTGGGCTGAATGTCCAGCGGCAGGTCGTCAATGTCGTCCAGGAAGAGCGTTCCGCCGTGGGCCATCTCCACGTGCCCGTGCCGCCGCTTGACCGCCCCCGTGAAGGCCCCGGCCTCGTGTCCGAACAGCTCGCTCTCCGCCAAGTCCCGAGGCACCGCCGCGCACGCCAGCGGGATGAACGGTCCGCTCTTCCTCTGACTGCGCGCGTGTAAGGCTCGAGCCACCATCTCTTTACCCGTCCCGGTCTCGCCGGTGATAAGCACGTTCGCGGGCCGGTCGGCAAACTGCTCGATAAGCTGGTGGGTCTTCTGCATTGCGGGCGAGTTGCCCACAAGGCCGCCGTATGACACGGACGTACCGAGGCTTCTCTTGAGCGTATCCAGTTCCCGCCGCGTACCCACCAGTTCCCGTATCCGCTCAACATGCACGCGCAACTGCTCCGTGTGGAACGGCTTCACCACGTAATCGAGAGCGCCCTGGCGGATCGCCTGCACGGCCGTCTCCACTGTGCCATAAGCTGTCATGATGATTACGGCAGTCTCTGGACTACGCGCTTTGATCTCCTTCAGAAACTGCAGTCCATCCATGGACGGCATGCGCAGGTCCGTAAGGACCAGGTCCCAACGGTCGTTATCGAGGGCCTCCAACGCCGTGAAGGCATTGGCGTGGGCTTCTGCCTGGTAGCCCGTCTCATTCAGATAGCCGGTAATGGCTTCGCGGCTTAGCTGTGCATCATCAACAACGAGTATCTTCAAGCTCATAGCTCCGTTTCTACTCCTTGGTTAAGCAATTACAAAGCCATTGTGGCTGATCTTAGCCTCCTCGTGTTCGGCGACTGGCAGTCCCAAGCTAATCGTCGTGCCAGGCAAAGGCGATGCCGCTACCTCAACGTAGCCGCCGCAGCTCTCCGCCATCTTCCTCACCATGGCCAGTCCCAAGCCGGTGCCTTTGCCGCTGGGTTTGGTTGTGAAGAAGGGCTCGAAGACCTTGTCTCGTATCTCCGCCGGAATGCCCGGCCCGTTGTCCACGACCAGCACCTCGACCATCCCCGGCGTCCGCGGGTGAACATGCGCTGCTACTCTGATAGTCCCCGGCGCGCCGGCCTCCGGCTCGCCAAGAGCGTCCAACGAGTTCTTGAGAAGGTTCAGGAACGCCTCGGTAAGGCGCGCCGGATTGCCCTTGACGAGCGGCAGATCGGGCTCGATGGCCTGGCTCAGGGCAATGCCCTGCTTCGTCGCACGTACCTGCAGGAATCCCCAAGCCCGCTCGATAATGGGTCCGAGGGGCGTCGCGATCGTGGGGTCCTGATCCTGCCGGGACAGGTCCAGGAGCTGCGCGGCCACGCGGTCCATCTCCTGCAACCCCTCTTCCATGTGGCTCAACAGCGGCGTCAGCGCTTGCTCGCCGCTGGCCTTGAGCTTGACCAGTTCCATGTAGCTCATGATGCCCTGCAACGGATTGCGCAGCTCGTGCGCCACGCCCGCCGCCAGTTCGCCGAGCATGGCCAGGCGCTCCCGCCCGTGGGCGATGCTCTCCACGCGCAGCCGTTCCGCTTCCGCCCGCTTGCGTTCCTGGATCTCCTCCGTCAACTGGGCGTTGGCCGTCTGCAGTTCGCGCGTCCGCTCCCTGACCTGGCGTTCCAGGTTTGCGTTGGCTTCCAGCAGGGCCTCCTCGAGCCTCTGGCGCGCCGCCTCGGCCCGTTTCCGCTCGGTGACTTCCCAGGAGAACTCGCCCAGGAGCGAGACGATCTCAACATCCATCGCGTCATAGGCCGTCGGCTTGTTCCCCACGCCGATGACCGCCACGATGCGGTCGCCCCGCAGAATAGGGACGACCAACTCCCGGGTCAGCGGCGCATGTCCCGCTGGCAGCCCCTTGCGGTGCGGCAGTGAGGCGTAGTCGTTGTGGATGACCGGACGCCGCTCGCGAACGCAATCCACCCAAACGCCGGCTTGGGAGATCGGGTAGTGGTTGCCCGCGCCCTCGGCGGTGCACATGTTGCGCAGCGTATTCGTTGACCAATACTGCAGCAAAACGGTTTCCTGATCGGCCTCCACAAAATGGTAGAAGCCGACCTTGCTGCCGGTCTGGGATTCGATCTCGTCGAGTGCCATCCGCAGGGTGTCCTCGACGGACACAGCACCCGCACTGGTCGCCGCCACCATCCGCAGTCGGGCCTGCAGCACATTCTCCGCCCGCTTGCGCGCCGTGATGTCACGGCCGTAGACGTTGGCGTAACCTTCCGCCGGGAACGGAGCGACCGCGGCGGAGCAGGTCCGTTCGCCCATGTCCACATCTTCCTCGAGCGCTTGCCGCTGCGCCATCGCCCGGCTAACCAGCGGCGCCAACGCGCCCGGAATCGGCTGCCCGACCCGGCACTCCCACCCCGGCGTCCTCGCCGCCCCGGCATTACTGTACAGAACGACCCCATCGGACGACACGCGCAGCACGGGGCTGGGGTTCTCGTCAGGGAACCGCGCCAGCCATGCTGCCCGCTCGTGAACCTCCCGCAGTGCGTCACCGCTCCGCTTGCGCTCGGCCAGCTCGCCCTCAAGCTGCGTCTTGGCCTGCGTCAGCTCCGCCGTCCGCGCCACCACCGCGTCTCCGAGTTGCCGCGTGGTCTGCCTGGCCCGGTGCGCAATCGCAGCGACAGCGGCGAGTGCAACGAGGAACAAGGCGCGGTGGCAGATGGCAGCGGAGATTCCGAGGGGCGCGCCGCTCGCGGGGGACAGCATTTCGCCTGCCACGGCCACCACGCCGGCAAGGACTGTCACGGCCGCGAGTCCCCAGCGCTGCGGCAGCCAGATCGCCAGCGTCAGCACCACGAGATACAGCACCGACTTCGAGTAGCCGGCCGGTGTGTGCAGGTCGAGCATGAACACGCCGGCCAGCAGCGCCACAATCAGCCACAGAACGCCGCTCCTACGCAAGCTCGCTTCTTCAGCCATACCGCTCCCTTTCTTTCGTCAGCGCCGCCGGCTGTGCTCCGCTCCGGTTGTACCGCCGGCGTCTCGCCGGCTGTACGGGCGGCGTCCCGCCGCCCGCCCTCCGCCTCTCGCGGCGCTCTCCCACAACCCGATCCGCCAGAAAATAGCGCGATGCAGTGTCACGGTACAGACAAAGAATGCGGTATGTCCGCCAGCCGGTTCGTGTCCGCAACTGTAGCGCCGGCGTCTCGCCGGCTGTTCGGGCGGCGTCCCGCCGCCCGCCCTCCGCCTCTCGCGGCGCTCTCCCACAACCCGATCCGCCAGAAAATAGCGCGATGCAGTGTCACGGTACAGATAAGGAATGCGGTATGTCCGCCAAGCGGTTCGTGTCCGCAACTGTAGCGCCGGCGTCCCGCCGGCTGCAGGCAGCCGGCACGCTACTGCGCGGGATACACTGTCAGTCTCGCGGACTTCGGCGCGAACGGCTCGATGGCGATCTTGTTCTGCCCGGCCTTGAGCAGCTTCGTCACCTCCAGCCGGAACGGCGCGCCGACGAAACCTCCGGCGTACGTGCCATTCACCGTCACGCGGGCGCCCGCTTCGGGCGACGGCTCGTCCATTTCCAGGAACACGCGCGACTTCGCCAGGTCCACGTCCGCGGGCAGATCGCAATGCCCGCAGAACGGATCGGAGACGACCGGGCTCGGCGTCAGGCGGCCGTGGCGTTTCCCGGCGTCGGCCAGGTTGCCCCACGGCGCGCAGCCGTGGTTGCCCAGCTTCTTCGCCGCCGGCCAGGCCTTGTCGTCAAAACCAGGCTGGGTCCAGTTGGGCTGTTCCTTGTCGGCCGCCTTCCAGCTCGCGTCAATGCTGCCTGCAAGCGGCGCGCCGTCCTCGAAGACGAGCTCGTACCTGCCGATGAGGCCCGCCGGGTTGGGCTGGTCCGACATGTTGACGGCGGCAATCGCGAAGACATTGGCGCCCGCGGCAATCAGCTTCGTCATGTCAATCTTTGTGGGCACGCGCCAGCCTTCGAGGTCGTCGCTGCTCCGGCCGGCCTCTTTGCCGTTGACGTACAGCGTGAAAGCGTTGTCGCACGTGCCGACGAAGCGCGCCTGCTTGATCTTGCGCCCGGCCGGCGCCGTGCAACTGCCGCGGAAGTACCGCGTGCCGGGCGGAGCGGCCTGCGCCGGGTTGCCCTCCGGGAACCAGACCCACGCGCAGCCGTCGAACGAAACGCCGCCTTTCTCCGGGGCCGGCTCGGGTTCCTTGGCCTGCGGCGAACTGGGGACGAGCATCTCCGGCGGCGTCGGATCGCGAACGACCGCGAGCGCCTCGCGCGCCGGCTTTGCATTCCCGTCCAGCCGCGGCGGCAGCGGCCGTTTCTGCGGCTGGAAGACCAGCAGCGCGGTTTCCGACGGCTCGAGCGTCAGGCCCAGTTCCACGGTGCGCTCGTTGACGCGCTGGTATGGCACGGCCGTGAGCTCGTTGCGCATGGCGTCCCAGCACTCGGGTTCGCCGGCGGCCGTGACGCGGAACTTGAACTTCCGCGCCGCGCCGGTGTGGTTCTGGTTGCAGACAAGAAAGACATCGCGGCCCGCTTTGACTCGATGCAGGACGTGGAGCCAGTTGCTCGTCTCGCCTTCGAGCACTTCCAGCGCCGGATGGAGACCGGCGTCGCCCGTGAGCGCCTTTTGCAGGTCGGCGACGGCCGGCTTCTCCGGCAGCAGATACGACCGTCCGCCGGCGGGGCTGGTCTTCACTGCGCTCAAACCCGGCTTCTCAGGCGCGCCCCAGATTGCCTCGCGCAGGGCGCCGATGTCGGCCGCTGAATGCCCTAGCGTTGCGGATTTGGACGGCAGAAAACCATAGCCGACCACAATGCCGCCGCCGTCGAAGAAGTCTCTGGCTTTCTGCAGCGTGCCGAGGGGAATCACCTCAACCGGCGGCACGATAAGCACCTGGTAGGCTTCCTTGTGAAGCTTGACCTCCTTGCCGGCCAGCTTCGCGGTGTCCTCGAACGCATCGTATGGCACCCAGTCGCAATCGAAGAGGCTGTCGTCGAGGGCGTTGGTAAGCTCGTCCGGCCGGACCGCTTTGCCCGCGTGCATGCTCTGCCCCGCGAAGAGGAACGCCACGGGCGCCACGTGGCGTCCGCCCGAGAGCATGAGGCTGAGACGGCTGGTGTAATCGGCATAGACGCGGTACAGCGCGTAGCGCGGCTCGCAGCCGCCGTTGTAGAAGAACGGCGGGCAGTCGGTGTCGTGCGGCGCGCGCGGGTTGAACGAGTGCGGGATCATGAAGTTCACGCCGCGCACCTGCATCTGGTCGGTGAGCCACTTCATCTGCGGGTAGGTGATGTTCTGGCCGTACGCGCCGAACATCTCGCACATCGTGATGTCGTCGGTCTTGTTGTACGTGTGCGTGATGGAGCTGCCGAGCTTGGCCATCTGCCATAGCCCGTGCTTCTTCTGTCCCGGGTAGAACTGCTGGCACACCAGGTCAATGCCGCCCCTGTCGCTGTACTTCTGCAACTGGAACATGTTCCCCGCGCACAACTGCCGGTTGAACAGGTCATTGCCGTGTTCCATGAAATGCCCCATCGAGACGACCTTGTGCTCGCGGCACCACTGCGACATCCCGCCGTACATCGTGCGGCCCCAGGCTTCGGCGAAAGCGTCGGCGTACTGGTACTTCGCGGCAATCTGCTCCTCGCCGGCGAGCTTGAATTTCCACGCGACCAGCGCTTTCTTCCAGTCCACCTTGCGCTCGGCCAGCAGCTTCATCACGTCGCTGCCCCAGTCGCCGGGCGTCTCCGGCTCGTCGTAGAAATAGCCGGCGATAGTCTTGCCGAAGTCGTCCTTGAAGCGGTCGTAGTGCGGCTGGTACACCTTCCGGATGAACCAGTCCACGCACTCCCGGCTGGCGCCGTCCACGGCAACCATGCGCTGCTGCATGCCCTTCGCGCCGCTGAACTGCCACGTGAACTTCATGATCCTCCATGTGCCGGCGGGGACGTCCCAGGTGAGCGTGCCGTCCTTGATGTTCGCCGCCAGGTCCACGAGGCTCGCGCCGTCAATCCCGCCGTCGCCTTCCTTGCCGGCAACGGCCGCGATGAACTCCTTGCCGCCATACCCCGGCGCGGTGAACTGCTTCGGCCCCACGGCAGGCACGGCGTCCGCCACCATGGTCTTGCTGCCGTATTCGGGCGGGACCTTGCCGCCGATCATCTGGCTGGGCCACCATTTTTCGTCGAAGATGTACATCGTCTGGTTGTTCTTCTTGGCGAACTGCAGGCAGATATCGAGGTCGCGGTACCAGTTCGGCCCCAGCCAGTCGTTGTGCGGACGCGATTCGCACGTGAACGTGCCGTTGCCGCCCTCCAGCGACTTCTGCAGTTCGCGCTCAAGCTGCGCCTGCGTTTCGTCGCCGTGCAGCCAGAAGAGCGGGCCGGTAAGGCGCCGGGCTTCCATGGGCAGCTCGCGGAACTGCTTCTCCACCTCGCCGATGCTCAACTCGACGGTCTCCCCAAACAGCGGACGGCAGAGCGACACGCCCGCGGCCAGCAGGATCAGGCTCAGCGGCAGCATATGTTTCATGGTCTCCCCCTTCCTGTCTTGAACGCGGCCCTGCTTTCCGTCCGCCGTCTCCGCAGCGAGGAACGTCATTCAAGCTTGCGCAGCGCAATCTTGCCGTACAACCCCTGCTCCGCCGGGGCGGACGCGCGAAACCCAACGGCGCCCTCCCGGTGCTCCGGCACACGCATCGCATGGACTTTTGCCCCGTCCACCTGCACTTCCACGCTCTCGCCGCGGCAATCCACAAGGATGTGGTGCGCTTCACCACGCCGAATCTCCTTCGGGAGCGGCAGCGGGTCAAGGACTTCCCATTGGCCGTTGCGGCGCAGATGCGGGCGCAGCGTGTTCGGCTTGGTCTTGTACTGGGGCGCGCTGTACGGGCTGTCGGCGCTCTGCAGTTGGTACATCACACAGTTGTCGGCATCGCGCGCGCGAACGATCCAGCCGGCGATGCCCTGGCCTTCCGGCGGCAGCACCAGGTCAAACTCAAAGCGGTAATCCTTGAACCCTTCGCCGTTCATCAGCCCGGTGTCGCCGCCCGCCACGAGGATCCCCTCGGGCTTGAAGGTCCAGCCGGTGACGTCGGGCCACAGCTCGCGCTTCTTCTCCAGGTCCTCCCCGAAGTGTGGCCCGCTCGGGGCAGTCGCCGTGTCCCGCGCGCGCGCCGCCAACGCTTCGAGCCGCTTTGCGTCGAGCGAGGCGGCCGGCACAACCACGAGATTGCACATGAACGGGGCACGCTGTTTCACGCTGAACGCGCCCCAGGGCCGCAGGCGCACAATCGGCGCCGACTCCAGCGCAGCCGCGATATCCGCTTCAGCAGTGTCCAGAGACGGCAGCACGATCGTCGCCGGTGCGCCGTCGTCAATGATCGGGAACGACATGTTGCCTTTGGCGTCAGCGGTCGCCAGGAGCACCGGCCGGCCTGACCCGCCGACGGGCGTTGCAAACAGGACGTGCGGCCCCGACAAGATGGCGACATCTTTCAGACGCGCAATCTTCCCGTGTTCGGGGATGACCGGCTTGAAGCGCCGCGCTTCAAGGCGTATCGCGGGCCGCAGCAGCACGATGGTCTTCTCGCTGGCTTTGAAGTCGTGCTCGATGGACAGCGTGCCGCTCTGTTGGTTAGCCTTGAGCTGCTTGCCGGGCGTTTGAACATCCGCAATGCTCGCCCAGTCCGGCACACGAATGTGCAGCACTGTGTGCAGGGGCTCAGCTCCCTCGGGAGCGACCTGGACCTCGACGCGCCAAAGCCCCGTCTTGGCCTCGACCTCGGTCTTCACGGTGACCAAAGCTGTCCGGCCGCCCGTCTTGACTTTGGCGGTGAAATCGAGCGGGAAGGCGATGAAGACGCCACGCTCCGAACCGGCCGCGAGATACGGCTTGAGGAAGTGCAGCCCGAGCGGACCGTGAAAGCTGCAGCAGAAATTCCACTCCTCGATCTTGGGTTTGACCGCGAACGGCCCGGCAGCGTCCGCTTCGAGATGCCGCGAGCCGAAGCCGCCGTTGGGGCACTGGTTGATTCGGTACTGGTTGCGCAGGACGCGCTCCGCCATGTCCAGGTAGCGTCCCTCGCCCGTGAAACGCCACAGGTCGAGGTTGAAGCGCAGCCAGTCCGATTCGCTGCAAGCTTCCGTCACCTGGTAGCTGACGTGCCAATGCTCGCCTATCCCGCCGATCGGCCAGATGAAACCGCCGTTGACCGCCGCCTCCCATTTGGCGCGAGCGGCATCGAGATACGCGCGCTCGCCGGTCAGTTCATACAGCAACAGGTGGCCGCGCCAGGCGCAGAGGTTGCCGTGGCTGTGGTCAATCGGCAGCGCGTCGAACTTCTTGAAGAACTCGGCCATCCGTTGCGCCACTTTCAGATACCGCTCGTCCCTGGTCGCGCGATAGAGAAGCGCCAAGCCCTCGATCGCGGGAAAATAGTCGCAGACATAGCTGTCGCCATAGGTGCCCGTGGCGCGGTACTCTTTCTCCCGCGCCGGCGCGAGCATCTGTTCCGCGCCGGAGACGTAGTAGTCGCCGAGCTTCCGCGCCGCATCGAGATAATCTGCGCGGTTGCGTTCCTGCGCGACGGCGATCAGGCCGACAATGATGCGGCCATTGCCCCAGAACATTGGCAGGGGAGCAAACTTCTGGGTCGTATTGGACTCGAACCGCTTGGCTAGATCGAAGTCTGTACCGAAATGGCCGTCCGGCTTCTGAAAACGCAGAGCCTGCTCAAGCACCGGCTGGAGCGTGGCCGGCACGAACTTGTCGGACGGGCTGGTGAGGGCGGCCAGTTCGAGGAACCTGCCGGAGACGTCGCCGCTGTAGTTGGTGAAGATGCGCTTCTCCGCGAACGATATGTCGGCCAGCAGCCACGGCACCGTGTACGGCGCCAGGGCCAGCCGGTCAACACCGCGTTTCAGGTCATCCCCGATCGGCCCAGACAGCTCCACGTCGCGGGCCGAGGGCAGGGCCACCGGAGGCCACGCGTCGGCCGCGGCAGCAGTGGGCAGCAGCAGCAGCAGTGGCAGTAGCGCCGCCTTCGGCGGAAATCCGAAACCCGAGACCCGAAACCCGAAACCCTTATTCATGCACCCTTCGTGCCTCCTCGTGCCTTCGCGTCTTCGCGTCTTCGTCGTGATCGCTTCCGCGCCTCACTTCGCCGCCTCGGCGCGCTTGCGGAGCATCTCCCGCTGGCGTTTGAGTTCTTCGTCCTTGCGCGCCTTGCGCACGGCCAGCAGTTCCTCTTCGCTGACGAGCTTCGTCAGTTCCTCGATGGTATCGCCGAGGTCCTTGTGCGCCTGCAGCAGCGTCGCGGGCTCCCACGTCCAACTGATGAAGTCCATCTTCACGACCTCGTCCGGCACCTTGAGGACCAGCTTGGCCTTGTCGAGGACGTCCTTGGTCTTCGCCGCGAGCGCAGCGTCGTTCTTGGCCTTCGCTTCGAGCGCCTCGATGCAGTCACGCAGGACGTAGTGGCTCTCCCAGTCCTCGATGCCGTCGCGGATGTTCTCGAAGCGCACGGAACTGAAGGGGCCGTCGGGCCCGGGGTAGAAAAGGTTGCCGTCGCCATTGTAGACCATACTGCGGTCGAACGCGGCCGGCGAATGCGGCGTCTCCGGCCACTTCTTGCCGCCCTTGGGCTGGTTGTGTTTCCAGATGTTGTAGCAGTAATACTCGAAGCCCGTCGCGCCGAACTTCCAGGTGAGCCAGAAGAGCACGCGCGAGGCAATGAGCGGATCCTCCATCTGCACGTTCGGGCAAGGCAGCATCGGGCCGGCGGCCACGTACCAGAAGAACTTCTCGCCCTTCTCGCGGCAGCGCTGGATCATCGCCGGGGTCTCTTCGGCGGAGATGGCATAGGTGTGTCCCCGGCCCGGCTTGTAGTCAATCTGCGGGTCGAAGATGTCAATGATGCCGTCCAGTTCCGGCCGCGGGTAGCTCCCGCCGATCATGACCATCAGCTCCGGGCACGTCTTGCGGATGCTGTCGGAGCGCCGCCGCATCTCGTCCCACTTGTTGGTCTCGTCGCCGATGTACACCAGCGCCCTGTCAATGAACCCCAACTCCTTGACCTTGTCGTACCGTTCCTTGAGCTTCTCGGGATTGCCGGTGAAATTGCCGGAAAGGTAGATGGTCTGCGCGCCGCGCTTGATGCAATAGGGAATGTCTTCCAGCGACGGCGAGAGCGTATCAATGTACTGCTCCGTCGGCGTGAAGCGGTGGTCGAGGAGGAAATCCACGTACTTCCGTTTCATCTCGGGCGTCGTTTTCCCATAGTACTTCCATATCTCTCCCCAGCATGTTTGCCCCATCGTCTCGAAGTTCCATTGCTCGGGAATCTTGTAGTTCCAGACGCGGACCGTCAGCTTCAGCTCGCGCGGCGGCGCGTTCTTTGCCTTGACCGTGACCGTTCCCGCGTACGTGCCGCCGGGCGTTTCGGGTTTGGCATGTACGACGAACCAGAACGGCGTGGACATCTGGAGCGGGCAGTCCATCGGCTTGTCCCAGACCAGCGGATCGGGCAGGACGAAGTTCTTGCCGTGGAAGTACCAGTCCTTGACCTTCGGGTTCGGGAAGAGCTGGAACATCTCCTCGCAGTGGTACGTTATGTCTTCCTTGGGAATCTTCGCGCCCGACTTCGCGTCCACGAGCTCGGACGTATCGAAGCATACTTCCTGCAGCGGTTCGAGCAGCGGATAGACGACGACCTGGAAGCCCTCGTACTCGTTGCGCGCCATATGGAGCGTGTAGCTTTCCTCAAACGGCCCCGCGAAGCGGAAGCGCGTGCTTTGGTCGCAGATGCGTTCGAGCGTGTGCGTCATGCCGGCAAGGTACGGCTTATCGAGCGGCGCGAGGTCGAGCAGCAGGCGCGGGCGTTTGTCCTTGTCCGCGTTCTGCGGCGACGGGATATCAACCTCGGCGGTGTTGGGGAAGCGCGTGTCCGCCTGGCCGAAGGCCAGCAGGGCGATGCCGTTGTTCGCGGCCGGGTCGGCGAACCATTTCCTCGCGGCGAGCGTGACGTTGAAGACGATCCACTTGCCGCCTTCGGGCACGCCGAGGAACTTGTACTTGTGCGGGAAGTACTGGCCGTTGAACTCCCAGAGTTCGTACGAATCGAGCACGCCGGGGCCGCGGCCCCGCCCGCAATCGGTCGTGCGGTCGAACGTCCCGCCTGGCTCCTTCCAGGGCTTCCCGGCTGACGCGTCGCTAGAGTCCGCGTCCGCGCCCCACGGCTCGAGCACTTCGCGGCATGTCGTCTCGGCAACCATCCGCAGCTTGCGCGCTGACGGCACGAAGACCTCCAGCCGCGCCTGCGCGAGCTTCTTCTGCCGCAGCGCCTCTGGAATCTCGAAACGCAGCAGCACGTTGTTGCCTGTGCCGCGCAGGTACAGGGTCCCGGCGTCGAGTTGTCCAGGCTTCTGCGCCTTCGCGCCCCACAACGTCGCGGCGCGGCAACCGCTGTAGGCCTGGTTGCCCTCTTGCAGGACAACTGTCTCTGCTTGCAGCGAAGCGGCGGCAAGACAGACAAACGCGGCCACGCTCAAGAGCCGCTGCCACGAGGTTCGCATAAGGGTCCCTCCCTCGTGAAGGAATACCCCAGCGAATACGGGTTTCAGGTTACAGGTTTCAAGTTACATGGCGACGCGTCGCATTGCCGCATTCAGCGGGTGTCGCGAGGGCGCGAGGAGCGAATGCCCAGCATGACCGGCACCGGGCGAGGGCTTCCGTCCGAAGGGCGGCTGACGACGCTCAGTTTCTCGCCGTCCGTTGCCACCAGCATGCTGGCGCTGCCGCCGCCGTCGAGGTTGAGGGCGCTGAAGCAGCCGAGCTCCAGCATCAGTGCCGCCAGTTCGCCGAGCGCCATCCCTTCGCTGTAGCCGGCCTGACGCCCGTCTACGACGACGAGCCACAGCGTCTTGCCTTCGGCGTCGAGTCCCACGGCCGTGCGCGGGTGCACGGGCTTCAGGTCCGTCGTCATGGGTTTGCCGTCACGGAGCAGTTCGTAACGGCCCGACACGGCCATGCGAGCTTCGGGCTTGGGGGCGGGGACGCCGATGTGGCCGCGGCCTGCGGCGTCAACCCAGAAGCTGGCGTAGCCGTCCTGCGGCGGGCTGGCCTCGCGCGTCTCGTCTTTGGCCCAGCCGCGGATGCCTGCAAGCCCGCCAACACCCCGGCTCGGTTTCGGCGCGGGCTGCCCGGGCGTCGCCGGCGGCGTGACGGTGTCGAAGAAGTTGGCGTTCACAGCCGCGAGCACGCCGGGACGCGCGGCCAGCACCGGCGGTTTCTCGAACGTTGCTTCGGCAGGGCCGGGACCGTCGGGGTCCGGCGGGATGAGGGCGACGGCCTCGATGTCCTTGGCGGTGAGGTCCGCCCGCACGCAGCAGATGGTCAGGGCGCGCGGCTCCTTGCGTACTTCGCGCCAGTGTACGACCGGCGCCGGCGAGGCGGCAGCAGCGGGCCGCGCATCCAGCACCGCGACCAGTTTGTCGGCCGCAAGCAACTGCGCCGCGGGTATCAGTAGCGCGGCCAGTAGGACAGTCAGCCTGTTCATTGCGTGCGTCCGCCGTGAGTTCAACGGGAATCTTAGGTGGTCGGCGGCGTGCTGCAATGCTCTTTCGTCAAACGCGGGGTATCTCCTGAACAGGAGGACGGAACATGCGAGGCATCATGCGGAACAGCGGACAAGCATTGATCGTTATGCTGGCGCTTGGCCTGCCGGCGCGCGCCGGCGAACCCGAGGCCCGCGATCTGACGAAGGCCGATCCCGCCGCCTTGCAGCGCTGGCAGGACATGCGCTTCGGGATGTTCATCCACTGGGGGCCCGTCAGCATCAAAGGCACGGAGATCGGCTGGTCGCGCGGCGCGCAGGTGCCGCAGGAGGAATACGACAACCTGCACAAGCAGTTCAACCCGACACTCTTCAACGCCGACGAGTGGGTGAAAACCGCCAAGGACGCCGGCATGAAGTACATGGTGCTGACCACCAAGCACCACGACGGTTTCTGCCTGTGGGACACGAAGCAGACTGATTTCAACATCATGAAGTCCCCCTTCGGGCGCGATGTCGTCAAGGAACTGTCCGCGGCGTGCAAGAAGGAGGGCATCGCGTTCGGCACCTACCATTCGGTGTGCGACTGGCATCACCCGGATTTCCCGCTCGGCAGTCCCGGCGGGAGCACGAAGAAACCGAACCCGAACCTGGACGCGTACACGGAGTACCTGAAGAAACAGGTGACGGAACTGTGCACGAACTACGGCCCCCTGGTCACGCTGTGGTTCGACGTGCCGCAGGGCTTCGACGCCAAACGCGGCCGCCCGGTGGTTGAGCTTGTGCGCTCGCTTCAGCCCGACATCGTGATCAACAACCGCTGCGCCGTGCCGGCCGACTACGATACGCCGGAGCAGACGATCGGCGGGTTCAACCTGACGCGCCCGTGGGAGACGTGCATGACGATCTGCCAACAGTGGGCGTGGAAACCGAACGACCGCATGAAGTCCCTCAAGCAGTGCCTGCAGACGCTCATCAGCGCCAACGGCGGCAACGGCAACCTGCTCTTCAACGTCGGCCCCATGCCCGACGGACGCATCGAACCGCGGCAGGTCGAGCGCCTCAAGGAAATGGGCGAGTGGCTGAAGAAGAACGGCGAGAGCATCTACGGCACGCGCGGCGGGCCGTTCAAGCCTGGACCGTGGGGCGCCAGCACGCGCAAAGGCAACCGCGTCTTCGTGCACGTCTTCAAGTGGGACGGCGACGCCCTGCTCCTGCCGCCCATCCCCGCGAAAGTGACAGCGTCCCGCGTCCTGGGCGGCGGCAACGCCGAGTGCAAACAGACCGACGACGGCCTCGCGCTGCGGGTGCCGCAGGCCAACCAGGGCGAGATAGACACGGTGCTTGAACTGGAACTGGACCGCCCGGCAATAGAGTTGGCGCCGGCGAGCATGACGCGTGGCGCTGCGCCCACGTCCGGAGCGAAGGCGACGGCCTCCAACGTCTACCAGAAGAGCCATGAGTACGGCGCCGACAAGGCGGTTGACGGCGATGAGAACACGCGCTGGGCCACGGACGCGGGAACGCATGCGGCGTGGCTGGAAGTGGACCTCGGCAAGCCCACCGCGTTCAGCCGTGTCCTGATTGACGAGTGCGATGAGTGGGGCAAGCGCATCCGCAAGTTCGAGCTGCAGTACAAGGACGGCGAGGCGTGGAAGACGTGCCTCGAAGGCGCCGAGGCCGGCAAGGGCTATACCAAGGATTTCAGCCCGGTCACGGCGCAATACGTGCGGCTGAACATCCTCGACGCCAGCGAAGGGCCGACCATCTGGGAGTTCCAGCTCTACCCGCCGAAGAAGTAGGCCTGGTGGTGGCATGGGCTTCCAGCCCATGAGTCACAATTTCGTCCAGAAAGTGCTTCCATTGCGCGTTTCGGCGCTGTACCATATGTAGATCGAGGGGCTATAAGTGAAACGGGGCAGCAGCACGCGCAGGAAGCCGGTGGCCACCAATGGCGACGCCAACTACCACGTTCCCAACCTGGAACGGGCGCTGGTCATCATGGAGTTCCTGTCGCAGAACCCCGGGGCCGGGGTGAGCCGCATTGCCGAAGCGCTGCGGCTGCCCAAGAACAGCGTCTTCCGCATCACCATGTCGCTGCTCCGTCACGGCTACCTGCTGCGCGACGACGCCACGAAGGCGTTTTACCTGTCGCATAAGCTGCTGGCGCTGGGCTATGCCGCGACGAACAAACACACCGTGATCGAGAACTCCATGGATGTCATGCGCGAGCTGCGCGACGCGACCAAGGAAACGGTCCTCATCGGGAGTCTGCTGGGCACGGAAGGCGTGGTGCTGGAGCAGGTCTTCGGTTCGCACCCGTTCAAGTTCATGGTTGACGCCGGCACGCGCTTCAGTCTGCACACGTCGGCGCCGGGCAAGGCGCTGATGGCCTTCCTGCCCGAACCGGAGCGTGAGACGGTGCTGCAGAGCCTGAAGCTGACGCGCTACAACACGCGGTCCATCACCAGCCTGGACGCGCTGCGTGCGGAACTCTCCTCGGTCCGCGAGTGCGGTTACGGCGAGGACCGCGCGGAGGAGCTTGAAGGTGTACACTGCCTGGGCGCCCCGGTGCTTGATCGTCACGGCTACCCCGTGGCGTCCATCTGGGTGACGGGGCCGGCGAACCGCATTCCACTGGAATCGTTCCCGGCTCTGGGCAAACTGGTGAAGGAACACGCGGCCCGTATCTCCAGCCGCCTGGGCAACGGGCTGTTGCCGTAGGGAGGAGGACAGGACTATGAGCAGACCACTGAGCCTGGCTGTACTCGGCGCCCAACTCTCCCTCATTTGCTGTGTGGCTGCCGGGGGGGAAACGCCGGCGGCGAAAGCCGAATGGGTGGACGCGGGCGTCGGCCCGCAGCAGATCGAAGCCGACTGGCTGCACGCCGATGCGCTGCGGGAGAAGCCGGGGGCCGTGGTCAGCCAGAGCGCCAACGTGACGCGCGAACAGGACGCCGCGGGCGGCGTTGACGGCGTCAAGGACGGCAAGTGGGGCTTCCACACCGAGAACGAGGACAACCCGTGGTGGCAGGTGGATCTCGGGAGCGCAACGCAACTCGACAAGGTGGTCCTCTATAACCGCTGCGACGACTGCGGCGGGCGCAACGTGCGCATCATGGTGCTCCTCTCCGGCGACGCCAAGACATTCCAGCAGGCGTACCAGCACGATGGCACGATGTTCTACGGCTTCAGCGACAAGAAACCGCTCACCGCCCCCATGAAGAACGCCTCCGCCCGCTACGTGCGGCTGCAGTTGGGGGGGAAGAGCTACTTCCATCTCGACGAGGTGGAAGTCTACGCGGCCGGCGGCCAGGAGAACATCGCCAAGGGCAAGCCGGCCACGCAGAGCAGCGTGAGTGAGTGGTCCGCTGCGCATGGCAAACCGACTTCAGCCCGTGCGGCCGCTGCGGCGGCCCAGCCCGCGCAGTATTACACAGCCAAGGCGCTTGAGCGCGGCTTGAAGCTGGCCGACAACCTGGGCAAGCTGGGCGTGGATGTCAGCGCCGAGACGAAGACGCTGCAGGAGGCCGCTCAAGCGCTCAAGCAGCTTCCAGCCAACGCGCCGGACGAAGCGCAGCGCAAGCTCTACATGGAAGTCCGTTGGGCTGTGCGGCGGATGGCGTTGCGGAACCCGCTGTTGGATACAGATACGGTGCTGTTCGTCAGGGGTGCGCCGGGCCGGTTCCCGCACATGTCCGACCAATACTACGGTTGGTGGTCGAGGCCGGGCGGCGGCGTGTACCTGCTGCAGGGCATCAAGAGCGACGCCCCGAAGCTGAAATGCCTGACGGCGGACTTCGCGCCCGGAAGCTTCATCCGGCCGGACCTCTCCTGGGACGGGAAGAAAGTCCTCTTCGCCTACTGCAAGTTCTACCCGCAGGTGGCGAACCTGCCGAACAAGGCCACCAAGGTGAACGTGCCCGAGGACGCGTTCTACCATCTGTTCGAGATGAACCTGGACGGCAGCGAGTGCCGCCAGTTGACGAAGGGGCGCTACGACGACTTCGACGGGCGCTACCTGCCCAGCGGCGACATTGCGTTCACCTCCACGCGCAAGGGAACGGCGCTGCAGTTGTGCAAGGCCAGTGCGGCGGCAACCGTGACAGCCGACCTGCCTGACAGCTACGTGCGCTGCGGCGGCGACAACTACCGCCCGGTGCCGGTGTTCACACTGCATGCCATCGGCCCCGACGGCGGCAACCTGCGCCCGCTTTCGGCGTTCGAGAACTTCGAATGGATGCCGACGGTGACGAATGACGGGCGCCTCGTGTACACCCGCTGGGACTACATTGACCGC
>Ga0315282_10006996_pt1 | contig 18669 bp, 15 predicted proteins | sample YL17G07_20_MG_FD_203693 | JGI IMG/M metagenome (GOLD analysis project Ga0315282, IMG submission 203693) | Sediment microbial communities from Yellowstone Lake, YNP, Wyoming, USA - YL17G07_20 | ecosystem: Environmental > Aquatic > Freshwater > Lake > Sediment | place: USA: Wyoming | collected...
AAATCTGAGGAAGGAATTGAGCGAAGGCCTGATGGAAGAGAGGTTTGTCTTCGAGGGCCAAATCTCTGAACTGAGGAAACTCTGGCACACCACCCCATAATTGGTCCATAAATGATTAGACTCCTTTTATCCGTTACGTGGTTGATCGGGTCAAATGGGCGACCATCGTACAGACTTCTTCGAGATTAAAGGGCTTATGAATAAAACCATAAACGCCCGCATCGATGGCCTCTTTGAGGAAGGGGTCCCCCCTTTCTGAGACGATGAGAAGGATTCTTGGCTGGCAGGACTTTTGAATCTCGGACAACAGCCCCTTTTCTTTAACCCCGGGACTATCCGTATTGAGAATGAGGATATTAAGATGTTCTTTAGAAAGGTAAGGTTTGATCTGATAACCGCTGTCTAACGTGATAACGTGGTGGCCTTCTCTCTCCAGGCATTCTCTTAAGTAGCCTCGACTGGCAAGATCGTGGTCGACGATACAAATCTTACTTACCATAATTATTCCCTTCCAATTTGAGTTCATTCAATCAGCCTTTGGGAAGGGAACATTACCGTTTCTGTTCGAGTCGATTCTCCAAAATAACCTTGTCAACGATCTCACCGCAGAAAATGCATCTCCATCCGAAAAATTCCTCACAAATGCCGTAGAATTTTTCGAATACCATTGCTCCGCCGCACCGATAACACTTCATAACGCACCTCCATTTCTTAAACTGCCCGAATTATCAGCAATTTTTATACCAATAATAATATTTTGTAAAGATATCAATTAGTTATTAGCTTATAAGAAAGGAATGATCGGAGTAAATCGTTGTTTGGCGAGAAAATTTGTATAAATTTAAACGATGGATATCTATTTTTTAATTGTATTGATCAAAAAGTGGTTAAAATTTAATAAGTTAAAAATATGTCTATTTTTAAACAGTTCTGTATTAAATCTGTACTTTTTTCAACCCATACCTTTTCATCTTTCCGTAAAGGGTAGAACGATTAATGTTGAGTCTTTTTGCAGCCTTATGCTTATTCCAATTCATTTCTTGCAGAGTTTTAAAAATCAGGTTCTTCTCGTAATCCTGGAGGGTTGCGAATTCCTGCGTTGGCAAGGGCTTGAGGAGAAGGTACTGAGGGAGGTCCTTAAGCAAAATCTTATCCTGTTTGGCGATGATGATCGCATGGTCAATGACATTCTCTAATTCACGAACATTTCCGGGCCAAGAGTGGGCAAGGAAAATTTCCATGACTTCGGGAGAAAAACTGATCACCTCCTTTTTCCTTTCTTGGCTGAATCTTTGTAAGAAATGAGAGGCCAGAGGGGGGATGTCATCTTTTCTCTCACGAAGGGGGGGGACGAAGATGGGAATCACATTGAGCCGATAATAAAGATCTTCCCTAAAAGTCCCCTTCTTCATCTCTTCAGTCAGATTTTTGTTCGTCGCAGCAATCACCCTGACGTCGACCTCCAGCGTCTCCTCTCCACCCACCCTCTCAAAACGGTGGTCTTGCAGGACCCGGAGGAGCAGGATCTGGGTGGGAGGAGAAACCTCACCGATCTCGTCGAGAAAGATCGTTCCTCCATTGGACATTTCAAAGCGGCCAATCTTTCGCCGGATGGCCCCGGTGAAAGACCCTTTTTCATGACCGAAGAGTTCGCTCTCCAGAAGGTTCTGAGAATAGGCGGAACAATTGGCGACGACAAAGGGTTTGTTTTTCCGGTGGCTGTTGAAATGAATCGCCCTGGCGATCAACTCCTTTCCGGTACCGCTTTCCCCCTGAATGAGGACGGTGGAATCCGTGTTCGCAATGTCCGAGATCAATTCAAAGATCTCTTGCATCCGGGCATTCTTCCCGAGGATGTTTCCGAAACTATATCGTTTCTCCAATGCCTGGGTGAGAAGAACATTCTTGTCCTTCTCCCTTTTCAGTTCGTCATGAAGATCTTTGATCCGAAGCATCACTTTTACTTTGGCCAGCAATTCCTCGTTGATAAATGGCTTGGTGAGGTAGTCGTCCGCTCCCAGGTTGAGGCTGTTGATCTTATCTTCGAGGCTTGACCGAACGGTAAGAATGATGACGGGGATGAATTTTAATTTTTCATCCTCCTTGATTTTGAGACAGATATCCCTTCCGTCCGTGTCGCCCAGCAGGATATCGAGGAGGATCAGATCGACGGGCGTCTCCGATTCCGGAGCCTTTTGACTTTCCGCCTCTAAGATTTTCATCGCCTCATCCCCGGAGAAGGCGGGGAGGACTCGATATCCCTCCAATTCCAGGAGCGCGGTGATCATCTCCACGGTATCCTTCTCATCATCGACGACCAGTATTTTTTTCATCTCTCCTATTTTGCATCCCTGTTTCTAATATCCCAATAGTACCGTCGCGTTAACCGAAGACAATATCGCTGAAAGATTATTGAATGTCAATTGATATTTGGACTCTCCGCGCCCCCTTTTTTGGAAATTGACAAAAGATTCGTAAAATATTAGATATTAGTTTTGAAGCAGAGGCACGAATGGAAGATCGGTTATTTGAGGCTCATCGCGGTACACGGATGAGAGCAACTCTTCGATCCCTTCTCATTGGAATTTCGGGGTTACTATTTTTAGCGTTCTTTTCTTCAGCTTGTTCCAATGAAAAATCAAAAAAACCTGTATCTGCCCCTATCCCGGTTACTGTGAGCATAGCAATCCAGAAAACAGTGCCCGTAGAGCTCCGTGCCATCGGGAATGTGCAGGCCTATTCCACGGTTACGGTCAAGTCGAAGGTGGGAGGAGAGTTGGTAGGCGTCCATTTCAAAGAGGGTCAGGATGTGAAAAAAGGAGCCCCTCTCTTTACCATCGATCCCCGTCCCTATAAGGCGGCCCTCAAACAGGCGGAGGCAAATCTCGAAAGGGACCTGGCCCAGGCGAAACATGCTCGAGAGGATGCCCGCCGTTATGAATCCTTAATTCAGAAGGGGGTAGTCCCCCAGCAACAGTATGACAAATTTCGCACTGATGCAGACGCTCTCGAGGCAACGGTTCTCGCGGACAGGGCGGCTTTAGAGAATGCAAAAATTCAGCTGGGTTACTGCTCGATTCATTCACCCATAGACGGCCGGACCGGGAGTCTTATCGTTCAGCAAGGGAACCACATCAAAGCAGAAGACATCAGTCTCGTTGTGATCAATCAAATCGTTCCGATCGACGTGGCTTTTTCTGTTCCAGAGCAGTTTTTATCAGAGATTAAAAAATACATGGCCTTGGGGAAACTTCAGGTGGAAGCTCTTGTCCCCATGGATGACGAACGTCCGGAGAGAGGAGTCATTACTTTTATAGACAATGCCGTGGATACCAATACCGGGACCATCCGGCTCAAAGGAACCTTTGCCAACCGCGAGAAAAAACTCTGGCCGGGACAATTCGTCAATGTGGTGCTCACACTCACCACAGAGCCCAATGCTATCGTGGTCCCAACCCAGGCCATCCAGACAGGACAAGAAGGTCAATATGTCTTTGTGGTCAAGCAGGACTTGACTGTAGAGTCCAGGCCGGTGGTTGCGGGACGATCTATGAATAACGAAACGGTTGTCAAAAAGGGACTCAACCCGGACGAAAAGGTTGTGACGGATGGACAGCTTCGGCTCTATCCAGGAGCCAAGGCAGAAATCAAAACTTCTGATTCAGCCACTGCCGCCAAGAAAAAGACCCCATGAACATCCCAGAACTTTTTATCCGGCGTCCTGTCATGACCACCCTTGTCATGCTGGGTATTCTCCTTTTCGGCATCTTGGGGTATCGGCTCCTGCCGGTGAGCGATCTTCCTACTGTTGATTTCCCAACCATTCTGGCCACTGTGGAATTCCCGGGAGCGAGCCCTGAAACAATGGCTTCTGCTGTGGCGACCCCTCTTGAGCGGCAGTTTTCAACGATCGCCGGGCTCGATTCCATGAATTCGACGAATAGCCTGGGGCTGACCCGGATCACGTTGCAATTCAGTCTGAACCGGGATATTGACGCTGCGGCTCAAGACGTTCAGGCCATGATTACTAAGGCAGCACGCCAGCTCCCAACGGATCTCCCCTATCCTCCCTCTTTCCAGAAGGTCAATCCGGCTGACTTTCCCATTCTTTTTCTGGCTTTGAGTTCGCCTACCCTTCCTCTTTCAGCCGTTCACGATTACGCAGATACCTTTTTGGCTCAAAGAATTTCGATGGTGAGTGGCGTAGCACAGGTCCAGATCTTCGGTGCTCAGAAATATGCGGTTCGTGCCCAGCTGAACCCGAAGGCTCTTGCTGTGCGCTCCATCGGAATTGATGAAGTAGCGAATGCCATCGCAAATGGAAATGTGAACCTTCCGACCGGGATATTATATGGAACCCACCAGGCCTTCACCATCGAGGCGAGCGGAAAGCTCAATAATGCCGAAGCCTATCGTCCTCTTATCGTTGCGTACCGAAATGGTTCACCGGTGCGGCTGGGTGAGCTGGGAAGGGTGATCGACAGTGTCGAAAATGACAAGATCGCAAGCTGGTACAATACGACCCGCACTATCGGTTTAGCCATTTACCGTCAGCCCGGAACCAACACCGTTGAGGTGGTCGATTCGATCAGGGACCTGCTCCCGAGCATTCGTGCTCAGATGCCCGGTTCAGTGAATCTGAACGTTCTCTACGACCGCTCTCTATCGATCCGCAATTCGGTCAATGATGTTAAATTTACGCTTTTTCTGACCATGTGTCTGGTCGTCCTGGTAATCTTTCTCTTTCTCCGCAACGTATCTGCCACCGTCATTCCCAGTTTGGCCCTCCCCATGTCGGTCATCGGAACATTTGCGGCCATGTACCTCCTGAATTACAGTTTGGACAATCTCTCTCTGATGGCTCTGACGCTCTCCGTAGGGTTCGTGGTGGATGACGCCATTGTGATGCTTGAAAATATCGTCCGGCACATGGAGATGGGGGAGAAGGCTCTTCAAGCCGCACTCAGCGGGTCGAGGGAGATCGGCTTTACGATTCTGTCGATGACGCTTTCACTCGTCGCCGTCTTTATCCCCGTTCTTTTTATGGGGGGCATCATCGGCCGATTGCTCCATGAATTTGCCGTGACCATCGGTGTGGCCATTCTTGTTTCCGGTTTTGTTTCCTTAAGCCTGACGCCCATGCTCTGCAGCCGATTTCTCAAGCCGCCGAAGGAAAAGAAGCAGAGCCGCCTCTATGCAACCTCGGAGCGCTTTTTTGAAGGGATGCTTCGTGCCTACCGTTCGAGCTTAAGAGTTGTGCTGAATCACCGCCTCAGCACCATGGTGATCTCCACTCTGATTCTCCTTGTCACCCTCGGTCTTTTCATGGTCTTCTCCTATGGGTTTCTTCCGAGCGAAGACATTGGTCAGATCTTTGGGTTTACCGAAGCCGCGCAGGGGATCTCTTTCGAATCGATGAAACAACATCAGCTCGCTGTGATGGAGGTCGTCCGGCAGGACCCGAATGTGGATTCCTTCTCATCCACAGTTGGAGCAGGAGGCTCATCCACGACGGGCAATTTGGGTCGAATCTTTGTCACGTTGAAACCGCGGTCTCAACGGAAGATGAATGCGGATGAGATCATACAGGGGCTGCGTCCAAAGTTAGCCAAGATTCCGGGAATCCAGGTCTTCCTTCAAAACCCTCCTCCCATTCGGTTCGGAGGTCAGCTGACAAAAGGTCAGTATCAATTTACCCTGCAGAGTCCTGAGATCAAGGAACTTTATGAATATGCTCCTAAACTCGAAGCAAAGATGCGAGAAATACCGGGGTTGCAGGACGTGAACAGCGATCTCCAGATTAAAAACCCTCAGGTGAATATTGACATCGATCGCGACAAGGCTTCCACTCTCCGCGTGACAGCCAATCAGATTGAGGATGCTTTCTACAGTGCTTATGGAGCGAGGCAGGTCTCCACGATCTATACTTCGATCAACCAGTATCAGGTCATCATCGAATTGGAACCTCAATATCAGATGGATCCCGCTGCCTTATCCATGCTTTATATCCGGTCCTCCACCGGCCAATTGGTTCCTCTCAATGCGGTGGCCAACCTGACCCCCGGCCTTGGACCTCTTTCATTAAACCATCTGGGGCAACTCCCATCGGTCACCCTCTCTTTCAACATCAAACCGGGTGTTTCCCTGGGGGATGTCGTATCCGCTGTCGAGAAGGCAGCCAAGAGCACAATCCCTGAAACGATCAGCACTGGTTTTCAAGGAACAGCCCAAATGTTCGAGAGTTCCATGAAGGGGATGGGCCTCCTCTTGATCATGGCAATCGTGGTGATTTACATCGTCCTTGGAATTCTCTATGAGAGTTTCGTCCATCCCCTGACCATTCTCTCAGGTCTTCCATCTGCCGGATTTGGGGCCTTGGTGACACTGCTGATTTTCAAAAGCCTGAAGGTCCCCAATATGGACTTAAACCTCTATTCGATGGTGGGAATCGTCATGTTGATCGGGATCGTCAAGAAAAACGCGATCATGATGATCGACTTTGCGTTGGACGCGCAGAGAAACCAGGGGAAAAACCCGTATGATGCCATCTACGAAGGTTGCCTCATCCGGTTCCGTCCCATCATGATGACGACCATGGCAGCCATCATGGGCACGCTGCCCATTGCTCTCGGCTTTGGTGCGGGTGCGGAGGCACGCCGCCCCCTTGGAATCGCTGTGGTCGGCGGTTTAGTCTTTTCCCAGTTCATCACCCTCTACATCACCCCTGTCGTTTACGTTTACCTGGAGGCAGCCCGGAATAAGGTAAAGGGCTGGCGCCATAAAACATAGCTCGGAGTTTAGCCTGCCTTCGCCGGAGCGCTTCGCGCAGGCAGGAGTTCGGAGTTTCTAAAACCTTCATTTTTTTATTAAAACCGCACCTGAAAACCCTGTCCTGTGCCTGCCTGCGGTAGGCAGGGACGGGGATGAAAAGTGCGTCTACGAAGGCAGAAGAAATAAACCAGATGCTGAAACAAGTTCAGCATGACAGGAGAATTCGGTTCTCGCCTTTTTGTCATCCCGAACTTGGTTCGGGATCTCGGTTTTGGCTTTAGAATTTGGGTCTTAAAGCCCCGGCCTGTGGCCGGGGAGCTTCACCCCGAACTAACAAAGCGGGCCGGAAAATTGGAGAGCTGCAAAGTTAGCCCAAGGTTCAGAAGAGGAAAAGTTCTCACCCCGGCTCAGTTTGGCTGCCTCAGCGGAATTCCCACACTGAATATTACCGCTGGTTGTATCTTCCAATGCACCTACTGTTATGCCAGAGGGTATCGTCAGGCCCCGCCACAAGGAGAGATCCATCTCTATGTCAATTTGCCTAACCTTTTGAAAAAAGAGTTGTCGGGCAAAAAGGTCGCTCCCCGATGGGTCATTCTGAACACCTCTTCGGACTGCTTTCAAACTCATCCTGATATTCTTGATGTGACCCATGAGGTGATTCAAATCCTCTTGAATTGGGGGATCGGAATTTCTTTCTTAACAAAAGGGTCCATCCCTCATCGGTTCTTTAGTCTCTTCAAACGATCTCCTGACAAAATTTTTGCTCAGATTGGGGTGGTTTCTTTCTCGGGGCGATACTGGGGGGAATATGAACCTGGAACGCCGTCTCCGGAAGAGAGGCTGGAGAATGTTCAAAGGCTGAAAGAGATTGGGATTGTTCCGGAGGTCAGGATCGATCCCATCATCCCCTTCGTCACAGACACGGAAATCGGGGCGGCGGCCCTGTTTGGACGATTAATGGGGATAGGAGTGAAGAGAGTGACTCTCAGTTATCTCCATCTCCGGCCTGCTATTGAGAAACAATTGACGAAGGAGCTTTCTCCTCTTCATCGAAAGATGATCGAATCCTGTTTCGGGATTCAAGAATGGAAGGCCATCGGATCTTCTTCCAAAACAAAACTTCTTCCCAAGACCGTCAGGGAAAAGGGATATCGGAGGATGAAGGATATTGCAGAAAGGTTTGGGATCACTGCCTCGGTCTGCCAGTGTAAGAATCCGGACCTGAACGGAGATCTATGCGGCTCCGGAAGAGTAAAGGCTGTGTTAGGGGAGAGAGCTCTGGTACAGCTCCCATTGTTTCGATGCTAAGATGTTCAATGCCCCGGGACTTCTGCAGATCCCGGGGTCAAGATTAGGATACCGTATTCCTTATCACAAAAATACAGAATTGACCCTATTCCTTTACCAGGCCATTCTTGATAGCATTCTTAAGAGATTATTCACTGAAGCGTGGGGTGAAATCCGACAATCCGGCAAGAATGCCTCCGAAAATCTTATAAGGCGGACGTTTAATGGGGTAATATTCAGGAGCATCATCGGTTCTCGTTACTGCTCTGGAATTCTTTTAGCTGGCCTACAAGCTGAGGTTGCCGCCATAATATTTTCTCCGGCATCCTCGTCGGATGTCGTCAATTTTGCACGGGAGAGTGACCCGATACTTTAGTATCCGCATTACATACTAAAAAGGCTTTTTGTTGACGGATGGAGCGAGGACAGGCAGGATTGAAAAGCATGATTCCCAATTCAAAGTTTAGGAAGAACATGTTTATCTTCGATCATGAAGATCAAATGTTGAAATTCATGCTGAATAAATGGGAAGATATTTCAAGGGAAGGCATTGAAAGAAGAGGATGTTTCACAGCAGGACTTTCGGGAGGGAGAACGCCCATCATTTTTTATCAGAGGCTGGCTGAATGGGACAGTAAACCCTCCTGGGAGAGAACACAGTTCTTCCTTGTGGACGAGAGGTTTGTATCTTTTGCTGATAAGGACAGTAATTACAGGATGCTGAAGGAAACACTTTTCGGGAAGATCCCTATTCCTCAAGAAAATATTCATCCTATCCCTACGGAGAAAACGAGTTTAGAGACGTCAGCAAGAGAATATGAGGAGGATTTAAGAAGGTTCTTCAAAGTCTCAAAAGGTCAATACCCTACCTTCGATCTTATCCTTTTGGGTATCGGTGAGGACGGGCATACCGCTTCGCTTTTTCCCGGCAGTGAAGCTTTGAGCGAGCGGAGCCACCTGGCTGCCGCCGTGGTGCTTGACGAGATGAGACATCACCGGATCACCCTGACCCTGCCGGTGATCAATCACGCAGAACATGTCATTTTTTTTGTGAGAGGAGAGAATAAGGCATTTGCTCTCAAAAAGATAATAGGCGGGGATGATCTCTCTTTGCCTGCCTCGATGGTCCAACCGAGAAGTGGAGATCTTCTGTTTGTGATCGATCGCGAAGCAAGTTCCCAGCTTTCTGGTTAAAGGCTTACCGATAGAGAAATTTGTCATCGCAAAAGAAACCGAAAAATGGTATACCAGACCAACAAGGGGAAACTATCACAGGAGGTTCTATGAGGCCCAAAGACCTTAAGACAAGAATATTTTTGGATGGTGGAGATCCTGGTGAGACAAAAGAGATCATCCGTCTCCTGGGATTTCTTGACGGACAGACAACGAACCCGACCCTCATCTCGAAAAATCCCAGGGCCCGTCACCGCCTTGAGAGGGGTGAAAAATTTGCCAGAGAAGAGATCATCGATTTTTATCAGGAGACGGTAAGAGAAATTTCTAAGCTGATCCCCGAAGGATCGATTTCTGTTGAAGTCTATTCGGATCTTTCAACGGCGGCAGAAGCGATGTTGAAGCAAGCCAAGGAGATGTTTTCCTGGATTCCCAATGCCCACATCAAATTTCCCACATCCCGTGAGGGACTGAAGGCTGCAGAGCAAGCAGTCAAGAGGGGGATGCGTGTCAACCTGACCCTGTGTTTTACCCAAGAGCAGGCGGCGGCGGTTTACGCAGCCACCAGGGGCGCGAAAAAGGGCGATGTCTTCGTCTCTCCCTTTATTGGCCGGCTGGACGATAGGGGAGAAAATGGAATGGATCTGATTTCCAATATACTTAAGATGTATCAAAAAGGTGACGGGCACGTGGAGCTCTTAACGGCCAGTGTAAGAAAAGCAGATCACCTCCTCTATGCCCTCAAGCTCGGCTCGGATATTCTCACCGTGCCATTTAACGTTCTAAAAGAATGGGGCGAAAAGGGGTTTCCTTTACCGAAAGGCAACTATGTCTACGATTCGGGAAATTTAAAAGGCATCCCTTTCAAAGAGATCGACCTCACAAAAAAATGGCAGGACTACGATATCCGTCATGAATTGACGGATAAAGGAATGGAGCGATTCTCCGCCGACTGGAATGCGCTGATTAAATAAGACATTCAAGACCCCTGTAGGGAACGGTTTCAAACCGTTCCCCACTGCTGATACCCTGATTTCCTGATGACCTGATAGCCTTTCAGAGGTCAGCTGGTCTCGCAAGGTGGGACCCTTTCGGTAAGTTTTTTCTTCTTGGCCGGCGTGAGCTCCTCTTTGACCTCCCAGTCCTTTTTGGCAAAGGAATCCTGTCCCTTGATGAGAAGCCAGTCCTTACCGCTCCCTCTGCCCTTCATCAGGATGAGCGCAAAGCCGCCCTTTAATTTCTTCCCTTTTAAGGTAAAACTCAGCCTTCCCTTTTTTAGGGCAGATTCCGGATCTCCCTCCGGTTGAAACTCGCCTGAGTCCCAGATGAGGACCGGTCCGGCCCCATAGTGTCCCTGAGGGATAATTCCCTCAAACTCGCCATATTCAAGAGGGTGATCATCCACCCTGACAGCGAGCCGCTTATCCGCTGGGTTCATGGAAGGTCCCTTGGGAATGGCCCAGGATTTGAGGACCCCGGCGATCTCCAGCCGAAAATCGTAATGGAGACGGGTTGTATGATGCTCATGAACGACGAATCTCATCTATGTCCTTTCTTTCCTTTATCTCTCAAGAAGAGAAACCCGCCCTGTCTTTCTCTTAAGAGTTATTCCATCTTTTCCAGCATCTTCTGAAGGGGCCTTACCATTTGCTCCTTGATTTTCTTGCGATAGATTTCCTTTCTCATCGCTGGAATTTTAGTGAGAAGGATTAAAATGGAGTTGATCAGGCGGGCCTTGTATTTCCGCTGAGGAAAATCGTAGAGACCATGTTCTTTATAGAACCGATGATCTGCCTGGAAGGGAAACCGGAGTTTACCCCAAACATCATCCCTAAGAACTTTCATTCCACCGACACTGAGAAACGTTTTGGGTTTGATATAGTCCTTCTCGGCAAGATGAACGACTCGTTGAGCCAGAGATTGGAGCTGGGCATCTAACTCTTCGGCATTGCCAGCTTCATCCGTGATGATGTCGACCAGGTTGGCCTGCTGCCACTCGGTATAGGCTTCTAAGATCTGTCTGAGGTTAGGGATCTGTCTTAAAGGCCCGGAGAGAATCATCCCAACTTGTTTTCCCGTGAGGGAAGGGGTATGGGTATGAAAGAAACTTCTGTCGAAGAACATTTTCCATCTGGAGGATAGATATCTGTCCTGAATCGTCCCCGCAAAAATAAGGATATCCGCCGCTTTCACCCGGTCTTTATAAAATTGAACATACTCATCCTGATCCCCGTAAGAACACTGGTAATCATAGCCGCACTGAATACAGCCTAAGCACCCCCCCTTGATATCAAGATGATGGAGGTTGGCCACGTCCACCTCTTCGACAAATGAGTTTCTGAATCTTTCGATCATCTTACCTAAATTGGTGTGAGGCTCCTTGAGATCCGTAAGGATCAGCGCCCTCTTCCCCCGGATACTTACCTTCTGTCCCACAGAACCCGGAACATAATCAAAGGCTCGATCGAGGATCGGTGAGAATTTTCTTGACGTGGGAACATGGGTCTGAATCCCCTCGAAAAATTCGGAGGCAAAAAGGGTGCATCTTTCTCTCTCCTTCCCACTCATCAGGTCATACATGGCGGCTGAAAAAAACCCTAAATATTTCATATCCAGATCGTCGCAGATCGCATTCATGTAATTGTGAGCGGTGTGGTCGAAGAAATGAACAGAGGTCGATAACGCGGCGGTATATTTATTCTTAAAAACGCCCGCCGTCTCTCTCTCCCAGATAAGCTCGATGAACCGCTTATATTGGGAGGGGATGAGAAGATAATACAGGGGGAAAGCCCAGAGCACACCATCGGAGGACTTTATTTCCTCCATCACTTCTCGGAAGGTCTTTTCCTCCCTTTCCATTCCCCGGATCTGCTGGGCTACGTTGAAGATCTTCAATTGATGTTGAGGGAATTTCTTCTGAATGAAATGGACATACTGCAGGGTGACGCTCAAGTGACCTTTAGGGCTTCCGTTGAGGACGATTATTTTCATCGTGAGATCCTTTCATTTCTGGATACACCATGAGACCAGCGTCCGTAAGCCGGCCGGGGCTTGATAAGACTTAAGGTATCCCATTCTACAATCATATTACTCTTTACCAAACTCACTTGCAACTCGACGTCTCTTTCCGAAGGGCAACCAGAATTCCAGCAAAGATCGAGATTCCCCCTAAAATCTTCCAGACCGTCAGTCCTTCACCCAAAATAAAAAAGGCTAAAATCGTGGACCCGATAGGTTCTCCTAAAATAGCAACGGCTACGATGGATGCCGGAAGGTATTTCAGGGCCCAGTTGAAGGTTGTGTGACCGATCAATTGGGGGACAAGGGCGAGGAGAAAAAGATAGAAATAGGTAGAGGCCGAATATCCGTAAAATGATTGTCGAAAAATAAGGGAAAGGAGGATCAATATCAATCCGGCCGTTGAGTAGACAGGGAAGATGTAGGAGAAGAGTTCCTGATCCTTCCTCATCTTTCTTCCCACGAGCAGGTATCCCGATGCAGCGATAGCCCCCATGAGAGCAAATCCATCTCCCATCAAGGCTTCTTTTGAAAGACCCATATCCCCGTAACTGATCAATCCACTCCCGAGAACGGAGAGGGTAATCCCTAAAAGTAAACTTGTTCCTAACCGTTCTTTCAAAAAGAGCCGACCCCCTAACCCAACAAAAATGGGGTGGGTAGTGACTAAAACCACAGAACTGGCCACAGAGGTGTATTTCAGAGAGGTTATCCAGAGACCAAAGTGGAGGCTTAGGAGGAGGCCGGAGAGAAGAAGCCATCCCCATGCGTTCCTCTCCCATCCTCTCCAGGTTTTCTTATAATAAGCGAAAGGGGATAGCATCAAGGAAGCGACCATGAGCCGGTACGTGGCGATGATCAGCACCGGCGCATCGCAGAGCTTGATAAAAATCGAGGCCGTAGAGATAGCTATGATCCCAATAAGAAGAAATATATAAAGACGAGCCATGTCAGCTAATTTATCGCAATCAGGGACGCTCTTCAATAGATAGGCAAAGTAACTCACGAAGTCATGCTGAATTTAGTTCAGCATCTCTGAAAAAAATAAGAAGTTGGAGACCCTGAAACGAGCCTGATTTTCATCAGGCCGAGGTTCAGGGTGACAGAAAAAGGATTTGACTAAATGAAGGGGCAAATTGACAGGCAGGTGAAAAGATGGTATTTTTTCACAACCTTCGTTAAGTATCCGGTGAAAAGGAATTCCCAAGGTAACGGGGGAATAAGAGGGTGAAGCAACAAAGGTTATGAGGTGAGCGCCGTCATTAAGGCATTCGAAAAAGAAGTCCACTATGTCGAAGAAACTGCACCTTATTTCGATCCTCTTACTCGTTGTCTCCCCAGCCCTCTCCTTTGCCCAGGGAAAAGTATCTAAACAGACCGTACCCAGAATAGGCGTAACTCAGACGGCCTCCTATCCGGATTTCGATGCAGACGCCAAGGGGTTTGAGAAGGCCCTGGCCGAGGCCGGTTTCAAAGAAGGCACCCGCGTCATTTATGACCGACAAAACGCACAGGGTGATTTAAATCGTACCCGGACCATTGCCTATAAGTTTTTAAATGCCAATTTGGACCTGATCCACAGCATCGCCACCCCCTCTTCACGGGCGGTGATAAAGGTCATCCAAGATATTCCCATCGTCTTCTCCTCTGTCACGGAGCCTGTTTATGCAGGACTCATACCCAAAGGGAGTCACGTTGGGACAAAAACCGGAACGAATGTTACGGGTGTCAGCGATCGATGGCCTGTGACTCTGCAATTGGAGATGTACACCCGATTTTTTCCTAAGGCGAAAAAATGGGGAACGATTTATAATGCGGGAGATCCCAGGTCTTTTCTTTATGTCAAAGAGCTCCGGGAGGCTGCCAAGAAGTTGAAAATTGAACTGATTGAAGTAACGACCTCAAGCAGTGACGAGATCCAGCCAGCAGCTCGGTTTCTTGCAAGAAAGGCGCAGACCATTTACATCACCTATGATCATATCGCCCTCTCTTCATTCGACACCATCGTGAAGGTCTGTAATGAAAAGAAAATTCCTCTCTTCGGGGGTGATCTCAATTGCGTCACAAAAGGTGCAATGGCTGCTTACGGATGGGATTATTTTCAAATCGGCTATTCTGCAGGGAGGAAGGCTGTTCGGATTTTGAAAGGGGAGAAACCGGGAGACATCCCCTGGGAACTTGGAGGAAAATTGGTTCTTCTGATCAACGAGAAAGCCGCGAGGGCCCAGGGAGCGATTGTCCCCCCTGAGCTATTGAAAAAGGCGGATAAGATCGTTCGGGGATAAGCCAAATATGAAGATCCAGTGACCCCAATAAATTCTAGCCAAAGATATTAGAAATTTTCTCTATAGATTCCCTCCCCCTCCCCTTCATCCCCTCCCACGGCGGGGAGGGGAGGCTTTTAGGAAATTCTTCTAAATGTTAGAGATAATTTCTCAGACTCCAATGTGTTAGTATATACTGGTGATTCCATAATTGTATAGACACTCGCCTTGTTTTGTCATTCCTGGCTTGACCAGGAATCCAGTCTTTTCTCCTGGATTCCCGCCGGAGTTCATCCCGTACCTGATACGGGGCGGGAATGACGGCCTCGGAATCAGTGTAGGGAAGTGTTAGATTCACTACACTGGGATTTGGTTTTCGAAGTTTATTTGTTGGGGTGAATGGCTTGATGATTTGGTGTCGTTCATGTCAATAATTATCCGTTTTACGAAGGAGCTCCTATGATCTCAATCGATGAAGAACGATGCACTCTATGCGGCCTCTGTGTTCCGGTCTGTGTCAGACGAATATTGGAAGAGGGGGATAAGGGAGTCGTGGTCACGGACCCAGAGCTTTGTATCTTTTGTGGGCATTGTAGAGCCGTCTGCCCGACGAATGCGCCGGGTTTCTCTCAGCTCGATGAGAATGAATTTGAACCCGTCCTGAGCGGGGATAAACTCCTTGATCCATCCGAGTTTCTAAGGTTTCTTCGTCGACGTCGGAGCACAAGGGTCTACAAGAAGAAGCCAGTGGAAATCGAAAAATTGAGAATGATCCTGGAAGCGGGTAGGTTCGCTCCCACGGGAGGAAATCGGCAGCCCTGCGAGTATATTGTCGTTAGAGGAAGAGAACTCTTGGATCAGGCACGCACATTGGCAATTCAGATTTTACAGGGACTGGGGGAATCAGTGAAAGAGGCCTTCCACAGACATGATGAACTGAAAGAGCCTTTGCCCGAGGAATTCATTCCCATTCAAAATTATCCGCCGGTTTGGGAACGGATGGCGAAAAAGTGGGAAGAGGGAATGGACCTGCTCCTCTATCACGCCCCTGCGCTGATCCTGATTCAAACGACACGGGGGGCAACAACGTCCGCTGATGTCGATGCGGCGCTTTCAGCAATGCACATGGTCTTGATGGCGGAAACATTGGGCCTGGGGACCTGTCTCAATGGTTTCCTGGTGACGGCGATCAAGCGTTCGGAAGATTTAAGAAAGGTGCTGAAAATTTCTGACGATCATCAGGTTCATGTGACGTTTACTGTAGGCTATCCGGATGTTGAGTTCCTGCGAGTCGTGGCACGGAATCCGGCTAAAGTAGAGTGGCTGGGCGATTCTGCATAGGAATTCTGAATCTGTACTTCAGATTGAATACACATCTTACGGAAAGGAGATAAAGATGCCCATTGTTCAGATCAGTTTGTTTCCAGGGAGAACTCCGGAGAAGAAGGAGGAGCTCATTAGGAACGTCACCACTGCCATCGCCGATACGCTTCGGATTCCGAAGGAACGGGTCCACATCATCCTGAACGAAGTCCCGAAAGAAAATATCGGCCATGGCGGCGTGCCGGTTTCTAAAATAGATCAGTGATGCCAAAAAATTAAGCTCGAATTTTAAAATTCCCGGATGCCCTGTACCATGTTAGGTTCAGGGCGTGCGGCCGGAAACCCCCCGGATGGACGAGAATATCATCATCGAGCAGCTTGAGGAATTAATAAAAAGCTTTGGTATACTAATCCGCTGCGAAGCCATAAAGCAAGATGAAGATTTGGTCAATGTCGCAGGAGGTCTGTGCCTATTAAGAGGGGAGTATGTACTCATCATCAATTCTAAGGCAACGACGATGGATAAAATTAAGACCCTGGCGACGGCATTGAAGCATTTCGATCTCGAACAGATTTATTTACGACCAGTTCTCAGGGAGCTATTGGACAAGACACCCGAGCAAAGACCATTCCACCCAATGGATAAGCAGAATTTGAAAGATTCTCCTTAGAATTCCTCAATGCTCATTCACCACGCTGTCCCCAATCTCCACCCCAAAGTTTTTGACACCCTGCATTGGTTCTGGTAAAGTTCTGAAAGGATGGATCATCTGATACCTTGCCTTTAATCAGAGTCGATAGACAAAATGCAAATCATCTTCGGTCTTCTCGAAAAGATCTCTTACCACAACGAAGAAAATGACTTCGTGGTGGCGAAACTCCGGGAAAAGGAAAAGAAGGAACTGACCACCATTATCGGCAATCTTTCCGGCATCAACCCCGGTGAATCCCTGAAACTGACGGGGAAATGGGTGCAGAATAAGAGATTCGGCGAGCAATTCCAGGTCGAGAGCTTCGAAGTCACCGTACCGGCTACCCTCCATGGGATTCAGAAATATCTCGCCTCCGGATTGATTGAAGGCATTGGCCCGATCATGTCAGAGAGGATTGTCGAAAAGTTCGGCCTTCACACCCTGGAGGTGATCGAAAAGAAACCTGAAAGGCTATCCGAGGTGGAAGGCATCGGTCCTAAACGGATCTCCATGATCAGAAAAGCCTGGGGGGAGCAGAAAGAGATCAAAGAGATCATGATCTTTCTGCACGGTCATGGAGTGGGCGCTGCCTATTCTGCCAAGATCTATAAACGGTATGGAGATCAGTCGATTGAGATGGTGAGAGAGAATCCCTATCGTTTAGCCCATGATATATACGGGATTGGCTTCATGACAGCGGATAAGATCGCTCAAAATCTCGGTATCGATCGCAATTCCCTGATCCGGGCCAAGGCAGGTCTCCTCTATGTCCTGAATCAGCTGACCGAAGAAGGCCATGTCTACTATCCTGAGAGTCAATTGATTCACAAGGCAAAGGAAATACTCCATGTGGATGAAGAAATCGTTACCCTGGCCGTAAGGGAGCTAAGCAAAGAAAGGGAGCTCTTCTTAGAAGACCTCGGTCCTGAGGGTCATCTCAGAGCCGCCTATCTTGCCCCCTTCCATGTGGCGGAGACGGGGGTGGCTCAGAGATTAATCAATCTGAGGGAATCTCCTTCAAACATCCGGCCCATCCATCCGGAAAAGGCGATCGAATGGGTGCAGCAGAAACTGAACATAGAACTTGCCCAAAAACAGGAGGAGGCCGTTCTTCTGGCAGCCACTTCAAAGGTGTTGATCATCACCGGCGGCCCCGGGACCGGGAAGACGACACTCATCACGGCCATATTAAGAATCTTTCAGCAATTAAAGCTAAGGATCCTTCTCGCCGCTCCCACGGGAAGGGCAGCCAAGAGAATGAATGAGGCAACGGGCTGGGAGGCAAAGACCATTCATCGCCTCCTTGAGTACTCTCCCCATAAGGGTGATTTTAAGAGAGACCAGGACGATCCTCTTGAGGCGGATGTGGTCATCATCGATGAAGCCTCCATGGTCGACACCCTTTTGATGTACCATCTCCTGAAAGCCATTCCCTCCCATGCTCACCTGATCCTGGTAGGAGACATCGATCAGCTCCCTTCAGTGGGTCCTGGAAATGTCCTGAAGGATATCATCAGATCAGGAAAGTTTACAGTGGTGAGGCTCACTGAGATCTTTCGCCAGGCCCAGGAGAGCATGATCGTGGTCAATGCACACAAAGTCAATCAAGGTGAGATCCCCGTTTTAAAGGAAATCGACGAACCGGAAAAAACCGATTTTCAATTCATCCAGGAAGAAGATCCGGAGAAGATCCTTCAAAATATCCTGGACCTCTGCAGCGAGAGGATACCCAGGCAATTCAGGTTTCATCCACTCAGGGAGATCCAGGTCCTGACACCCATGCACAAGGGAACCATTGGTGTAACCAATCTCAACATCGAGTTGCAGAAGAGATTGAACCCCGGTCAGTCGGGCATCACCCGTGGAGCCTGGACCTTCAGAGTAGGGGACAAGGTGATGCAGATCGTTAACAATTATGATAAGGATGTCTTTAACGGGGATATCGGGTGGATCTCAAAGATCAATCCTGAGGAAAGAGAGGTTGTCATCGAATTCGATGGGAGAGGGGTCCCTTATGACTATTCTGATCTCGATGAAGTCGTCCTGGCCTATGCCGTATCCGTCCACAAGTCCCAGGGGAGCGAGTACCCGGTCGTGATTCTTCCGGTTGTCACCCAGCACTATATGCTTCTCCAGAG